>Ga0209608_1000649_pt1 | contig 32688 bp, 25 predicted proteins | sample AD_UKC130_MetaG_FD_184428 | JGI IMG/M metagenome (GOLD analysis project Ga0209608, IMG submission 184428) | Active sludge microbial communities of municipal wastewater-treating anaerobic digesters from Canada - AD_UKC130_MetaG (SPAdes) (version 2) | ecosystem: Engineered > Bioreactor > Anaerobic... | reverse complement strand
GTCCTCGACCGTGCCCAGCTCGTAGGCCGTGGTCAGACCATAGGCCACCGCCGAAGTGGCCGGCTTGTTGGTCTGCCAGGTCACCACCGCCCCCGTAAACGAGGGGATCACCGAGACATTAGTGATCTCCAGCGGCCGGAGGTCTTCCTCAAAGAGAGCCTGGATCGACCGCGACTCGGTCATGGTCAGCGTCTGCTGCGGCTCGGAGCCGCTCAGATCCCCGTCCCAGCCCGAGAACATCCAGCCGGGCTCCGGTACCGCCGTCACCGTGACCGTCTCCCCGCAGTAGTAAGCCTCCTGGAGCGGGGTCACCTGGATAGTCCCCGATCCGCTGACCGAGGTCTGCAGACTCGCTCCGGCAGAACCGGCCAGCAGCCCGTCCTCCGGGCTGACCGGCGCGGCGCTGTTGAAGAAGTAATCCACGCGGGCAACGAAGGACGGGGCCGTGCCCTCCGGGTGGTTGGCCGCGTACACGCCCGCCGCCGTCACCTCCATGGCGTAAGTAAACTGCACCCCCGGCAGCCAGTTCGTGCCGTCATACGAGTAGGTCAGCGTCCACAGGTCGGCCGCACGCTGCACGCGCAGCCAGATCGGCGCCCCCGACGGTATGACCGTATTCTTCTTCACCATGCCGTTGCCGTCCTGCAGGACCGCGGCGAACAGGCGGGTGTCCCCCTCCCGGCTGTGCACGTCGAAGCGCACATAATGGTCCACCGTCTCCTCGACGATCAGACCCTGGAGCTGATATGTCTCCACCACCGGAGAATCGAACTTGGCCTCAATGGTAAAGTCCGTATTGGTCGCCGGCTGCATCAGACGCGGAGCGAAGTTGCCCATCGTCCACAGGTCGTGCGAGACGTTCGGAGGCACCACCAGCTCCACCACCGCGTCCGCGGTGCCGGCACCGACCACACGGACCTCGGCATCCCCCAGCGGATTGACAAACTGCCACCGGGACGTGTTGAGCTGGCAGGCATTGAAATCATCGCTGACCAACCCGCCGGGCAGCGGCGTCTGGAAGCTGACGTCCTCCGAGGAGACCGACGCCCCCCCGTTGTCTGCCGAGGTCACCTGCAGGTGGTAGGTGGTCCCCGCGGTCAGGCCCGACAGGCTGAGACTGTGCTCGGTCACATAGGCCTGGTCCTCGACCGTGCCCAGCTCGTAGGCCGTGGTCAGACCATAGGCCACCGCCGAAGTGGCCGGCTTGTTGGTCTGCCAGGTCACCACCGCCCCCGTAAACGAGGGGATCACCGAAAGATTGCTGATTTCAAGAGGATCGAGCACAAAGGTGGCCTGAATGACGCAAGCTCCCCACATGGCGATGATCTGCTGCGGCTCGGAGCCGCTCAGATCCCCGCTCCAGCTCGACAGAACCCAGCCGGCCTCCGGCAAGGCGGTCACGGTGACGACTTCACCGCAGTAGTAGCTGTCCTTTTGCGGGTACACCAGAATGCTGCCCGAGCCAGCGACAACACTTGTCTGCACGGTAGCACTGGGAACCGCCGGAATGGCCGGACCAGTCTGGCAGGGTTCGATGATTTTCAGGTCGTCCAGATCGACATCCGAATCGGCATCGAGCTTCATTCGCGCACAAGCCGGATCCTCCTGGGGAATATCCGGCCCGGTCACGCAAGCCTGCCACAATCCGAAGTCTTCCTGATCCACGTCCTGGTCATCGTCGAAATCGCCCGGCACCGCCGAGGATGACGACACTTCAGAGCCCCCGTCATCATTGGCCAGGATGGCCCCGGCTCCGGCGATGGACGGTCTGATCCGCGGGCCTGGCGCTTCGGATTGCCGGAAGCCATACAGGGTCCAGTCCAAGATGTCCTGGTTGAACGCTCCGGCCGATGTTGGACTACTCATGATGACCAGCAGGAAAGACACGATGATCACGCGCGAGGTCATTCGCAACATGCTCCTAACCCTCAAAAGGTGAATGCAAGTTTCCATTCGAACACGATGTGGCTTAAACGCTGAGTACTTGCAGGCGCAGATTCATGTCCAGCACCCGCCGACGGATTTCATCTTCGTAAATGCGGTTCATGACCAGCACCACGTCAGGCCGTAGAACCTGTAACTGGTGCGGATCCACAATCTGTTGCCCGGAGGCCGGCACAAACATTCCCTGCTTGCGCGGATTGATGTCCACCACGTACTCGATACCCCCGCAACCCTGCAGGGCGTTCAGAAACATGGTGCCCTTGGAGCCTGAGCCCCAGGTGACCACCCGGCGTCCCTGCTCCCGCAGGCCAGCCAGGCGCTGGTGCCATCCTTCCAGCTCCAGGCGATAGCGTTGAGAGAAGGTCTCAACGTCCTGCGAGAGCCGGGACAGCTCCTGATCTTCCCGATCCCCGGATTCCACGGCGGGCCCGCTCCCTTCGGTGCAACGGGCCTCAATGGTCACAAACTGCCCTCCGAACTCCTCACGAACCTCAAGCACCTGAAAGCCGCTCTGCTTGAAAACCCGTTCCAGGCAGATGGGCGTGAAATAGGTGCAATGCTCGTAAAGAATGTCCCAGAAGCCGTTCTGCCGGAGCGTGAAAAGGGCGTTGGGGACCTCGAAGAACAGGACCGGACACCTCTGACCGTACACGTTTCGCCGCACCATGCGCAGGAACTTCACCGGGTCGGCGATGTGCTCGAGGGCGTGCCGGCAGCAGACCAGGTCGGCGGACAGCCCGGCGTACTCCTCGGAATAATAATCGGTCACAAACTTGACACGCCGATCCAGCTTTCCATCCACCAGGCCGGGCACGTAGCTGGGGTCGAAACCGGTGCCCCAGTTGTTGCCCAGCCGGCAGAGCAGGCGCAGAAACTCGCCCTGGCCGCAGGCGATCTCAATGATGTACCGGCCGCGGAGCTCGTAGGTCTCGATCAGGCGGGCGGCCAGCTCCTCGGCATATTGCTGAAATCGCGGAGACACATGCAGCGAGTTCTCATACCGTCCCCCGTAGGCCATCCGCGCCGGCTCGAAGGCCAGGTTGGAAATGAGGCCGCAGGATCGGCAGAAACCCAGCCGGATATCGCCTCGCGGCACGGCCAGCGCCTCCTCGCGGGTTGCGCACAGCACGTTGCAGTGGACCGGCACGTCCGGCAGTTCGAAGAAGACCGACATCCCGTCGGCCCGGCAGATCGGGCAGCTCACGGGAGCTCCGGCCGGTTCGAACTGTACGGCTGATGACTCAGGGTGGCTCTGTATCATGGTTCGGGCTTTCGCTTTGCTCAGACCGGCATGACCTCGGGTTCCAGGCCCATGCCCCGCAACTGCTCGGTGATTTCCTGGCGGTAAATGGGGTTCATTACCAGCACCAGGTCCGGCCGCAACTCCTTCAGCGTTTCCGGCGCGCTGACCACGCAGCCCAAACCGGCCAGGAACCGCCCATGGCGGTACGGATTGATATCCACCACCGCCTTGACCGATTTGGCCAGCCCCACCGTGCTCAGGAAGGCGACGCACTTGGAGCCCGAACCCCAGATGGCCACGCGCTTGCCGTTGCGCTCGGCGTCGGCCAGCAGGGTCTGCCAGCCCTCAATCCGCCGGCGGGCGGAAGAGCGGAACTGCTGCACATCGGCCGCCAGCAGGTCCAGATCCTGCTCCTCGGGTAAGGCCGCGGCCGTCTCCCCGGCGGCAGGCCTGGCCACCAGCAGCAGGTACTGGTCGTCGAAGTCCGTGGCCAGCTCGATCACGTCGAAACCAGTGGAACGGAACAGCCGGGCCAGCGAGCCCAGGCTGAAGTAAGAGCAGTGCTCATAGTAGATGTCCCAGAAGGCCTGCTCGTGCAGCACACGATGCACATCCGGCACTTCGAAGAACACCAGCGTGTCAGGCCGTTCGCCCAACGTGCGCCGCACGATCTGCATGAATTCGCGGGTCTCGTGGATGTGTTCGAGGGTGTGCCGGCAGCAGACCACGTCGCAGGGCACATCCGCGTACTTCTCGCCGTAGTAGTCGGCGATAAAGCGCACGCTGCCCCCGTCCTTACCGGCCACCCGTCCGGGGATACAGGCCGGATCGATCCCCAGCCCCCGGTTGGCGCCGGCCTGGCACAGTTCCACCAGGAAATCGCCCTTGCCGCAGCCGATCTCCAGCACGTCCTTGCCGCGAATGTCATAGCGTTCCACCAGCCGGCGCACCAGCTCAGTCTGAAACGCCCGGAATCGCGGAGAAAAGGATTGCTGGTCCTCGTAGCGGTCGGAGTACTGCTTGACGCTCTCGTCGTACAGAACGTTGGAGACAAATCCGCACGCGCGACAATAGCCCAGGGCCAGGTCGCGGCGCGGGTAGGCCCTCGCCTCCGCCTCGCTGTCCATCATCAGGCAGCTATGCGCGGGGATCTGACGCACCTCGTAAAACACATCCATCGGCCGACGGCCGCAGTTGGGGCAATGTTGATGCATCTCAGGCCACCATCATCCTTTCAGGTTCCGCCACGCGCGGCGTGGGCACCGGCACGATGAACCGCCCGCCGCGCTGCACATAGGCCGCCTGCTGGCTGATGATCTCGTCCGCAAAGTTCCAGGCCAGCAGCAGCGTGTAGTCCGGCATCTCGGTCAGCAGTTGTTCCACCGGCCGGATGGGTACATGGCGGCCCGGCATATAGCGCCCGTGTTTGTGGATATTCCGGTCTACGACAAAATCCAGCGTCTCAGGGCCGATGCCGGTGTAATTCAGCAGCGTGCACCCCTTGGCCGCCGCGCCGTACGCCGCGATTCGCTTGCCGTTGGCCTTCAGCTCCTTCAAGAGATTCAGCAGGTCGGTCTTGATGGCCTCAACCCGTTTGGCGAAATCGAGATAGTACTCCGGGGTTACCACCCCGGCCGCGACCTCCGCCTCCAGCATGGCCTGCAACTGCGGGCTGGGCGCCGGCCGCTTTTCGACGAACAGTCGCAGCGAACCGCCGTGAATGGGCAGATGCATCACGTGATTGAGATGCAACCCGTGCCGCGCGAAGAGGTGCCGCAGCGCCGAGATCGAGAAGTAGCACAGGTGCTGGTGGTAAATGGTATCGAATTCGCAGTGTTCGATGAGATCCTTGACGTACGGGGCTTCGATGACCGCTACGCCGTCCTCCTTCAACAGAATGCCGATTCCCTCGACAAACCCGTTGAGGTCCGGCACATGGGCCAGGACGTTGTTCGCAATAATGACATCCGCCGCCCGGCCCTCGGACCGCAATTGCCGGGCCAGGTCCCGGGTGAAGAACGTCATCATCGTGTCGATGCCGGCCGCGATGGCCGCCTTGGCCGGGCCGGGCGCCGGATCGATGCCCAGCACCGGAATGCCCCAGGCCTTGAAGTTCTTGAGCATGTAGCCGTCATTGCTGGCCAGTTCCACGACCAGGCTGCCCGGTCCCAGTCGGCGCTGCTCGATCAAGCGCTCGGCGTTATCCCGGGAATGCAGCAGCAGTGCGTCGGAGAAGCTGGAGAAATACTGGTACAGGTCGCCGAACAGGATCTCGGGGGCTACCTGCTCGCGGATCTGCACCAGGCTGCACGCCGAGCAATACCAGACCGTCAACGGAAAGACCGGCTCCTCTTCGGCCAGCATGGCTTCCGTCAGCAGCCGATCCGCCAGGGCTGTCCGGCCCAGGTCCAGCACCCGGGTGAGATTTGTGCCGCCGCATGAACGGCAGGCGGTTGCGATCTTCATCATGTTCATTATCCTCCGACCACGCAGGCCGTGGTATTCCAGCGCAGGGTTTCATCCAGCAGTCCGGCCGCCAGCAGCTCCTTGACATGCTTGATGCGCATGAACCGCGAACCTTCCAGGTCCCCCAGCGTCAGGTGCACCCTGCGGTATGCCTCGTAGAGCTGTTCCACGCCACGACGCAGGCTCCAGGCGGGTTGGAACTCCGGCACCACCCGCGTGATTTTCCCGAAGTTCACCCGGTAACATCGCTTGTCCGGTCCGGCCCCGTCGGCGTAGCGCACCCGGCTGCGCGGCACAATCTGTTGAACCATGTCGGCGATCTGCCGGATCTGGTAGTTGTCTTCGTCCCGGCCGACGTTGAACGCCTCGTTGTGGACCTTTTCACGGGGCGCCTCCATCAGGGCCAGGAAGGCGCGGGCAATGTCCTCGATGTGTACGAGCGGGCGCCAGGGCGTCCCGTCGCTCTTGAGAAACACCTCCCCGGTGGTAAAGGCAAAACCGGTCAGGTTGTTGACCACCAGATCGCCCCGCAGGCGCGGCGAGACCCCGTAGGCGGTGGCGTTGCGCAGATACACCGGCGTGAAATCGCGATCCGCCAGCTCCGCAATCTCCTCTTCCGCCCGCACTTTTGATTCGCCGTAGGGCGTCACCGGCCGGAAGGGAGACTGCTCATCCAAAATCTCATCCATCCCCCCCGCCCCATAGGTGCTGCAACTGGAGCTGAACAGAAATCGCCGAACGCCCGCGTCCCGGGCCAGCCGGGCCAGCCGGACGCTGGCTCGGTAGTTGATCTCCAGAGTCAGTTCGGGATTCAGATCGCCCAGCGGATCGTTGGAAATGCCCGCCAGATGGACAATGGCGTCAAAACCCCGCAGATCCGCCGATTCAACGTCGCGTATGTCCTTGCGGATGGCCCTGACCGGCGCTGCATCCTGCCCGAACACGCAATCCTTGAACAGGCAACTGTCCAACCCGACGACTTCATGTCCCGCGTCCTCGAAGAGCGGAACCAGCGCCGTCCCGATGTAACCGTCATGCCCAGTGACCAGCACGCGCATGCTTCAGGTCTCCCAGATCTTCCAGGGCGCACGCCCTGATTGCCAGAGTGATTCCAGAATGTGTTTCTCTCGCAGCGTGTCCATGCACTGCCAGAACGATGTGTGTTTGTAGGCCATTAACTGCCCGTCGCGCGCCAGCCGTTCAAGCGGCTCCTGCTCGAACTGGGTGTCGTCTCCGTCGATGTAGTCGAATACCTCGGGTTGGAGTACGAAAAACGCGCCGTTGATCCAGCCTTCGCCCAACTGCGGCTTTTCCTCGAAGGCGGAAATACGATCACCGTCCAGCGTCAGCTTGCCATATCGCGCCGGCGGGCGCACCGCGGTGAGCGTGGCCAGTTTCTTGTGCGAACGATGGAACGCCAGCAGCCGGGGGATGTCGATGTCGGCCACGCCGTCACCCCACGTCAGCATGAACGGCTCGTTGCCCAGGTAGGGTTGCAGGCGTTTGATTCGCCCCCCGGTCATCGTCTTCAAGCCGGTGTCCACCAGTTCAACGGTCCAGTTGGGCCGTTGGCCGTCGTGTACATCCACGCTGCCCTGACCAATGTTCACCGTCAGATTGCTGCTCAGGGAGCAGTAATCCACCATGTACTTCTTGATCACCTCGCCCTTGTAGCCCAGGGCGATGACGAAACGATTGAACCCGTAATGCGAATAGATGCGCATGATGTGCCAGAGAATCGGATAGCCGCCGATCTCAACCATCGGCTTAGGCTTGACCTCCGTCTCCTCGGCAAGACGCGATCCCATTCCGCCGGCCAGGATGGCAACTTTCATAGCTTGATTCCTCACAGGAAGGACAGCGTGTCCTCTGGTCGCAACTTCTCATTCGAGGGCCGAAGACTCCGGGGCCGGCAGGAGGGCGTCGATGGCCGGCGCTACCAGAGCCGTAAAGTCCTTGAGCAGTGCCTCGTCGCCCTCCAGACTCGACGCCCCTTTTCTCGTCACGCTCACCTGCACCTGGGCCACATAGAAATGCGGATCGCGCGAGAGGTTGGGACGCCGCCACTTCGGGCCCCAGAACTCGGTCCAATCGGTCACATGCTTTCCCCGGAGTACGTAGTAGCTCAGCACGATCGCCGCCTCACGATCGGGCTGCTGTCGCGTGAAGTGCTGAACCAGGCAGTCGAAGCCTCGTCCGTCGGGTAGTTCGATCCGCTCCCTGCGGACGTCCCGGGGCGTCCACCCATGCGCCGGGTAACAGACCTGCGGCCGATGACTGAGCATCCTGGCCGGCCGGGCCGCATAGGCGACGTACAGTTCCACCGATTCAGACGACCCCTCCGCCCTGTAGCGACGATTGATGTAGTCGTCACAGCCGGCGAAATCGACCAGGCGCTGGTTCATCGGCAGGTCGACTCCCCGCCAGGAGCCGATCTCCAGCGGCAGGGTAGCCAGCGGCCGGTCCAGCTTGACCGGGGCCGCATCCGCTTCCGCCAGGCGGTGTTCAAGCCAGCGCTGGCCGACCCCGCCGGCCAGCAGGATGACACTGGCCGCAACAACGCCGGCCACCGAAAAAGGCGGTGCGAAACGCATGCGTTCATGACCCCTGTGGCGCGTGACTGACAGAGTCCGCGGCCAACCATCGCAACAGATGCAGCAACCCCATCGACGCCGCGATCGCCAGGGGCATCATCAGCAGGCCCGCGAAATCGTGGGAGAAACTCTCCGCCACTTCGCTGGTGGACAGGTAATACAACAGGGCCGTCACGACCACCCGCAGGCTGTTGGCCAGTATGGCTACCGGCACGCTGGAGACCAGCAGCAGAGCTTTCTGCCATGCCGGCCGGCGTACCACGAAAGCCAGCGTGGCCGAGACGATCACGAAGGCCGTCAACATCCGCAGGCCGCTGCACGCTTCCGCAACCGCAACCGTCACCTGCTCATCGAGCCGCAATACGTTGCCCTCGCGATGCACCAGGAACCCCAGCAACTCCAGGCCGTACACGGCCGACGAGGTGGCCAGTTCCTGCAGGGGCAACGTCAGGCTTTCGTGCGCACGCCTCGGTAACGGCACTATCAGCACCAGGAACAGCAGGATCCACTTGAGCCTCCAGGCCAGCGGAAACCCCAGCACCAGCAGCGCAATTCCCATGACGCTCAGCACCAGCGAATACTGTTCCAGCGATCCGTAGGCCAACAGGACGCCTGCCAATCGCACACCCTGGGCGATCAACAGCACCCCCGCCCCCCACCAGCAGATCCGGGCCGGAATGGTGAACAGCCGCTTTCGACCGGACCAAAGCAGATACACGGCGATCAGCGGCACCACCTGGCCGGCCGAATAGTCCTGATTCCCCTTCCATACCCGCCACAGGTCGCCCAGTGTGGGCCAGTAGCTCCAGATCAGCGTCCCAACCAGGGCCACGACCGCGCCCCGGCGAAGCCATTCGCTTCGATCACAGGAGGAATGGATGGCGCCCGGCTGGACCGCCACGTCTCCGCACACCATCAGCTCACTCTTCCATCTCAAGTTCAGGCCGCTCCGTCGACTTGGTGAGCCGCTTCCCCCGCCACCGATCCCGGATCCGGATCCACGCTTCAACCGGCGGCATGACCAGCAGCATCAGCAAGGTCGCCGCCAGCATCAGCAGCAAGCCCAGTACCGCCCCCAGGTTGGACACCAGGTCCATATCGTCCATGGGAGGTTCCTTTACGACCGGCTGACGGCGCTTGCGAACTCCTGGGGGACCTTTACCAGTTTCGACAACGGCACCTGCCGTTTTCCCATGGTCAGGAGCGTTGCCCACAAGATTTTCAGATCGAGCCAAATGGAGAAATCCCGGACATAAATCAGGTCGTAGAAAATCCATTCGTGAAATCCGCCGTTCGACCGGTCGGCATTCCGACACAACTGCCAGAGCCCGGTAATCCCCGGCCGGACCAGCAACCTGGCCTTCCGCCAGGGCACGCAAATCTGGTTCTCACGAAAGGGCGAGGGCCGCGGACCAATCAGACTCATCTGCCCGAGCAGCACGTTGATCAACTGCGGCAGCTCGTCCAGGTTGGTCCTGCGCAGCAAGCCCCCGATCGGCGTAATTCGCGGATCCTGCTTCAGTTTGAAATGAGGCCCATCCACGAGATTCTTCCTGAGCAGGTCGCGCTGAAGACGATGAGCGTCCGAACGCATGGTCCTGAACTTGAGGCACGGAAACTCACGGCCGCCGATCGTCTCACGGCGATGGATGAAGAACACCGGCCCCTTCGAAGTCAACTTGACCAGCAGGGCCAACGCCACCAGGAGCGGAGACAGCACCACCAGGGCCAGCAACGAGAGCAACACGTCCATGAAACGTTTGATCGCAAAGTGCAACCATCGCCGCTTCTGAAGCATGACCGCGGTCGAGCAGTCGAATACGTTACAGTCAATCCTGGCCTTGCTGGACGGCAGTTCCATTGGACAGGCCGAAGCCGGGCCGGCCGTGCCGGTCCATCGCGGGTCGATCACGCTCTCCGAGGCAACGCTTCCACCGGCCACAACCGCATCCGCACACAGCAGCGAACCGGCCACCACCGCGCCCGGCCCGATCCGGGCCCGGGGGCCCACCACTGTCGGGCCGACAACCACCGCTCCTTTTTCGATCGTGGCGCCCCGCTGCAGAATGATCGGAGGAGTCAGCCGGGCGGAGGGATCGATCCGGCATTCGGCCGCCACCGCCACGCCGGGCGAATGCTGCCGCAGCCCCCACGCCCGGGCATCCGCCAGAACCGGTTCAAGCATCCGTTCGCTCAAAGCCAGAATGCCGGATACCTGCCCCAGATCTTCCACCCCGGACAGGACGGGGAGGTCCTGGCTCAGAGCCCCCCGAGCCACCAGCTCCTTCCGCAGGCACGCCAGTGACTGGGGCGGCTTCTGTCCGACCAGCCGGGCCGGAACCAGCGAACAAAGTATGGCCGCGTCCGCGACGGCCGGCCAGCTCATGTGGTCATAGAGTCGCTGCACACGGCTGATCCGACCTTCGGCATCCAGGTCAACCTGCTCCCAGGCACCGCCGGCCAATGACCCTACCGCAATGGCATGGATGGCGCCCCGATAACCACAGGCGCATCTGACCATGCTCTCGAAGTCATAGTCGCTGGTCGGCCAGCATCTGGGGTCCACAATCAGCAGATGATCCGAGGACTCCAGCGCGGCCATCGCCTCCGGAAAACCGGCGGGCGACAGATGCTGAACCGCAATCCCCGCCCGGCTCATGATCGCCCGTCCGTTTCCGTTCCTGTCGGGACGGGACGAATCAGTCAGCACCAGCACTTTGGCCGGCGTCACCCGCGCAAGCCGGTCCAGGAGATGATCGAGCACCGACCCCGCCCCAAGCGGCAGGGACAGGAGCGAAACTCCGGACGAACCGGCAGGCCCATCCGGCAAGGCCGCATCGATGATCAGCGGGATCAGATTGGGCGCGGGGCCCAGATCACGGCTGCCCAATTGCCATCGCTGCTGGGTGTGCATGTTGGATCGGGCTGGGAAAATGTTCGTCTTCAATCCTCACCCGTTACGGCATCCTCCGGTCACATCTGCAGCAGAGCTGCAGCGGCCCGACGCCGCCTGTGGGCCGAACCATTAGCCATCACCTCAGCATGGAGGACGCTCTCCTCCTCGGTCTCCTCGCCCGCACCCACAGCCACCGTCTGCACCAGCTCGTCCGCCGGCAACGCAGTGGGCACCGGCCAGTACAGACGCGCCTGCAGGCTCGCCTGCCACGACCGATTGGGATCAGAACCCCACACGCTGTTCCGCATCCGCCCACCCGCCTCAATGCTCGACCAGGCGGTCACAATCGAGCGGATCACGACGGCGCCCGCGCCGATCCGGCACCCCGTCCAGAGCGATGAATGGAGAACATTCACATCACTCTCAATCTGGCAGTCGGGGCCCATCGTCGTCGGGCCCAGTATGTTGACCCGCGCGCCGACCGAGCAACGGGGACCAATCAGCACCGGCCCGCTCAGCCTGGCCGTCGGATCAATCCGGGCGGTCACATGAACCCAGGCCTCGCCAACCCGCCGGTATTCGAGGTCGGCGGTTCGGATCCCGGACATCCGGGCCAGCACTGCCTCATTGACAGCCAGGTAAGAAGCCGCATCCGTCACCCTTGGACACTCCGGCCGTTGTGCTACATACGGCCTGACCAAGACGCCCTGCTCATGAAGGCGCGGAATCCACATCTCCTTGATGTCGAAAAAGCCCTTGGACGGTACGTGCTCCAGAACCTGCCTGGAGATCACGTAAACCCCCAGCGGCTCCAGAAAGGCCTGCGCCGGTTCTTCGAAAAGTCCGGCCGGGGCCACCACGACCGTCAGGCCGGCGCCGGATTCAAGATGCGCTTCCAGCAAAGGTCGCGGGTCCAGCCAGGGGGCCAGCGCGCTTTCGGCTACCAGCAGAACGTCCGCCCGGGTGTCGGAGGCCGCATCCAGAACGCATCCCGCGGTCCCCCGCGGAACGAGATCCTCGTGGTAGGTGACGATCACGCCTGGGGCCGGCTGGCTCGAAAAAACCCTCCGAAAAGCACCGAGATATCCGTCAGCGCACACGCTGACGTGCTCGACACCGGCCAGGCGAAGCCAGTTGAATCCGTATTCGATCAGCGGGCGGCCTGCCACCGGCAACAAAGGCCGACAGCAGAAGGATTCGATCCCCGATTCGCTCCAGCCATTCAGTCCTGCCAGCAGAATACCCTGAACTTTCGGTTCTCCTGCGGTCTTCACGTTTTATCTCCCGTGTTTTCCAAGACGGAACAGGCTTTCATCCGTGGATTGTCCCACCGCCAGACTCGCGACCAGTCCAGACGGTCCAAACCTGGCACCTGCCGCTTTAATATGTCTTCGATCTGTTGCCAGATGCCGTTCCTCTGCCAGTGACGCAAACGCCGCAGACAGGTCATCCCGCATCCGCAGCCCAGTTCCTCGGGAAGATCTTCCCAGGCAATTCCCGTCTTGAGCACGAAGAGGACGCCAATCAACACCTCCCGGTCGCCGATCGGCGGCCGTCCACCTCGTGGATGACGGGGGCGCGCCGGCAGAATAGGTTCAATCAAACGCCAGGTGTCTTGAGGCAAGAGTGGTGCAGCCACGGCATTTCTCTCAACTGAATGGATCCCTATGCTTGCCCATTTCCGAAAACCAGACTCGCCACGAAACAGTCAAACCACGCATGATGACGACTGAACGCATGAAAGCTTCTCGCCCCAGCGCGGTGTGACTAGACTCCGTCCCTTTCGACTGCGCCCCAAAAGCGAGCACAATCCGTTTCATTCCAAAGACTTACGCACGCCGAAACTACTCAATCACCTCGAGCCGCGAGGGATCGATCTCCAACTCGGCCGATTGCCCCAGCGCTTCCACGCCAACGTAGACCCGGCACGTTCCCCGTCGCTGGAGCACCACACCTTCGAGTCCCGTCAGACTCCCGGTAATCACTCTGCAACGACGTCCGCACCGCAGCCCGGGGTAAAGATCCACGGGCTCATCGTTGGCCGTCACGCGCATGATCTGACCAAGCTCGTGTTTCAGTCGCGTCTGGTCGGCAACATGGATCACGGCGGCCGCGCGATGAGTCATCAGCGTCGCATAGCGATGCTCCTCGGTGCCGCACATGAACAGGTACGACGGAAAAAGCGGAATCTGAAGACGGATGGTGCGCCCGCCGTACCGGCGTCGGACCGTGATCAAAGGCAGGAAGCAATCGATGCCGATCCTGTCCAGATCAACGGCCAGGGCCTTTTCCTGACGCGACCTGGTGTGCACCACCCACCACGAACCGGCGCACGCCGTGATCGGCGACGTGTCCGGCCCCTCCGCATTCAGCGGAGAGGGCGCCGAGAACCCGGGTTCGTGTTGAATGTGTTCCGCAATCATCGTTTTCACGGCTTCGGGGGCACACGCCACCCTGATCCGACTGTCCTTGCAAAGACAACGCGCACCCTCGGGCGCACGCGACCCCGACAGGAGCTCGCGCGCCCAAATGCGCAATATCAATCTGGTTGATGAACGCTGCTGGCTGAGAGGAATTTTCGTCTACGGGAAGACACAGGCCTTCTTCCCGCAGACGGGCCGGTCTTGATTGCCTCCGGCCCACGTCCTATGATAAGCGCGGTGGAGCACGCCGTTTATGGCTTGCTCAACCTCCTGGACTGACCAGTTGCGGCCGCTCAACGCCTTACTGGTCAGTCCTCCTTTTTGGACGGTCCACTCCTCGTCCGGCTTTGGTCTCCCAGGCACTTTTGTTAGAAGCGTTTCTCGCCTGCCAACAAAAGTCTCGTACCCGGGAGGCTGCACAAGTACCTGCACAACCTCCATTTCCCCGCATCGCAGAACAGGGCGGCGATCCGAGTACGCACTCTACTTAAACCAACCATTAAAATGCAAGTTTTTCACGCCGGTCCGTGGCATACCCCGTGCAAGACTCGATCCGTGAGATGCACCCCTGTCTTTGCATTCGCCATCCGATTCGATGGCTGGTTGGCCATTCTACACAATCTGGCTCTTTGCGCTTGAAAATGCAGTTCCTGAGCTCAGAATTGCCTTGCCTCCCCCATGGCCATTTGGACTCAGAAAACCCCTCAACTCAAGCCTCCCACTGCCGGTTGCGCCAACTCTCCCGGCAGCAATAACCCGCGCCAAGCCTCTTTGACCCACCCCGTCTCACAAAGCCAAGAACGCTTTCTCTGAAAATACACCCGTTCACGCATATGTCAAGGGTTTATTCTGGAAAAAATATTCACATCGGAACAAAACCTGGTCAAACCCGCTTCCACTGAATCGATAAACACTGTTCCTGCAAGTCAATTCTCACAACCCACCTGATCCCTCATAAACAAAATTAATAGAGCCCCGGCCAGAACTTCGCCCAGAGCGATCCCTGATGAAAATAGTTTAAGACATCGGCCTGAACGTCGCCCCCAAGCCATTACAAGATACACATATTCCTGGCTAATCCTCACGAACGACAGAGACTAACGACGGAAACTATTGACGATCAGCATCCAAAATCGGGCGGATTGTGCTATTCGGGACGTCCGGCACAATCGGACTGCAAATTCTTGTTACCGGAAACACCTTCTCTATATAATGAAGCATTCGGCACGTGAACTTACTCACTTTGGTACGGGGCAGCGCAGGCGAGGCAGTCATTAATCTCTTTGATTCGGGAGAAGCCGGAGTCTTATGCTTATACGGCTAAGCACCATCATTATGGTGAGCCTGGCGGCAGCAAACGGCGTCGCGAACGCCGATCTTTGCTGCCCCGCCCCGGTCTTGCCTGAACTCTCGATGGGTGCGCTCGCAAGTATGGTCCGCCCGGCCACCGGACTCACGGAACCAGTCACCAGCCTGCCCGGCATCCATTTCGGCCGGGACAATTCCTTCCCACCGAGAGAAGGGGATATCGCCCGTTCCACGCCATCCTCAAAGGAGGTAATTGGCGGCGGTCGCCTGGATCCTGGCGTCATGGAGATCTCTGAGCTTCCGCCGGGGCCCGGGAGTGGGCGGCTGGTCTGCTCCGGCCTGCTGACGTTGCTGGCCTGGCCGGTCTTTCGGTCCGCCCGGCATCTGCACCTGGGCGCGGCCCCCTGCTGGCTCCAAACCACGGCCCCTGCCCAGATCAGACACAGCGTCGCGGCCAACGGGCTCACGGTGGCTCCGCTGGTCGCCTGCCGACTCGAAATCCCCATGGCGGCAAACGCGATGCCGCCGGTAATCCAGACAGACCACGTAGTCGGAAGGCGACTGATGCTGCCGCCTTCCGGCGCCTCGGGGCCGCGGGCGCCTCCGTCGTTAATTTGCTCCTGACCGCATGGACTGCCGCATGCCTGAGGCATTGCGGATTCGCCGCGTTCAATGCGCGAAAAGCTCCATCAGTTTTGATCGCTTGAAAGTGATTTTCGGGAAGCAAGGAGACGCTTTAATGCGGATAAGAAACAAAACCATATTCCACCTGGGCACAGCAGGGCTAATCTTGGTCTCGGCCACGCTGGTTGCCCAAGCCGATCAGACATTCAACTTCTACAATTTCAGAGACTCTTCCGACACGCTGGGATCCCAGTTGTACATGGAGGTCTCTGACGCCGGCACGTCGGGCGGCACCAACCTCGTCAGCTTCAAGTTCTGGAACGATCTGGGCACGCCAGGGGCGATCCAGTCATCGATTTGCCGCATCTATTTTGATGGCGGCCCGTTCCAGAGTATCGCCGGCATCACGGTCTCTGGCGCCGGTGTGGACTTCACCACCCCCACGAGTCCGCCCAATCTTCCCGGCGGCAACGAACTCGACCCGAAGTTCGCAGCCGATTTTGCCGCCGGTGCAGCGCCCGCTGTCGCGCACAACGGGCTTAACGTGGCCGGAGAGTGGGTCAAGATCACATTGAATCTCAAGGACGGTAAGACCTACGCTGACGTCCTTGCGGCACTGGCCAGCGCGGACCTGCGGGTGGGTCTGCACGTGCTGTCCATTGGCCCCAGGGGGGACTCCGCCACCTACATCAATGGTAGCAATGGTGCCAAGATCCCCGCTCCCGGCGCGCTTGTCCTCGCCCTGGTAGGGCTGGGCTTAATCAGCCGGCAACGAGTCAGGCTGATATAGCTTTGACAGATTGAACCGGACTTGGGGAGCCAAGCATAGTCCAATTCGGTCGACTTAGGTCGCCGAGGCGGACTTTTTCTTTGCGCGCGACGATCACCGGTCATCGCGCAAGTGATCCAGCACTACAGCGCAAGCTCGCAGCGGCCGGGCTCCATACCGGCCGTTACAAGCAAAACGGCCGGTACGGAGCCCGGCCGCTACAGAAGATGGCCCACTTTGCGCTGTAGTGTCCAAGGCTTCCGTCGCAATGCGCTGTCGCCATGCCGGCGTTGGAGTTCATCCGCACCAACCGTTAAGATGTCGACGACCGCATTTTCCGTCCTGGGCGGTTCGCCCCTTGGAGGACCAGACGACGATGAGAATCCGAAAGGCAGTCATTACGGCGGCGGGCCCCAGTCAGCGCGGCCTGCCCCAGCAGAACCTGGTGGACCGGGATGGAGTCCAGAAAACGGCTCTGCGTATCGTGATCGAGGAGGCCACCAGCGCCGGAGTGGAGGAAGTATGCATCGTGCATTGTCCCGGCGATCGCGAAGCGTACGCCAAGGCCGCCGGCGACGTGGGCGCACGCCTCACCTTCGTCCCGCAGGAATCTCCGCGCGGATACGGGCACGCGGTGTACTGTGCGCGCGAGTTCGTGGCCGGCGACCCCTTCCTGCACCTGGTCAGCGATCACCTGCACATCAGCCAGACGTCTCTGCGCTGCGCCCAGCAGGTGGTACAGGTTGCCGAGCGGGAAAACTGTGCGGTCTCGGCGGTGCAGGCCACCCGTGAAAGCATGCTCCCATACTACGGCACGGTGGGCGGCACACGGGTGTCCAAGCAGCCGGATCTCTACACCATCGAGCGCGTCGTCGAAAAACCCACACCCACGGAGGCCGAGCAGTCGCTGATCGTGCCTGGGTTGCGAGCCGGACGCTATCTCTGTTTCTTCGGTATCCATGTGCTCACGCCGGCGGTGATGGACCTGCTCGCCGAACTCATCGAGAAATCCACTCCCTCGGACCGGCTCCAACTCTCCGACGCACTGAATCGGCTGGCCGGCAAGGAGCGCTATCTCGCCCTGGAGGTCAGGGGGCAACGCTACAACATCGGCGTCAAGTACGGACTGCTGATGGCCCAACTGGCACTGGGTTTTGAGGGGCAGGACCGGGATGAGATCCTCACCCTCCTCGTAGAGTTGCTGGCCACCCGCCAGCAGGTTCGAAGTTAGCCGGGGCCCCTGCGCGGTTTTGACGGACGCCACCCCCGGGTATGGAGTGCCGAACGGCCCCCTCCAGAGAGTAGAAAGCAATGACCTCAAAGTTGGTGGATTTGATCACCTCCAAGGACCCGCAGATCCGCGATCTTCCCCTGGAACGAATCTGCAACCAGAACTCGGCGGAAGAGCTGCTGCGGGAATGCCACGCGCTCGAGGAATTCCGCCGCCATAACGACAACCTGTATGAGCGGGTGCGGGCCCTCTTTTTCCTGCACGCGATTCATCGGTATCATCTTCCCCCGAAGCTGCCCTCCACCCTCACGCGCGTGCCGTTCGCCGGCTATCAGCATCTGCTGGCCCGGCGCTACGAGGAAGCCATCGACGCTTTCCTGGGCGTCCTGCGAAGCCAGGGGGCGGGCGATGCCATCTGCAGCGCGCTGGCAGTCGCCTATCACGACCTGGCCTTCCAAACCCTGGCCAACCAGGTTCGTCGCAGTGTACGCACCGTACGCGGCAACCAATGGATGTTCCGGATCGGACATCCCGCCGATGGTCCCCTGCGGATCAGGCCCGAACTCCTGGAACGCCATCCGCAGACCGGCTTGTATCCCCTGCTGGCCGAAAAGACCCCGGTGCGGATGGATCTCTCCCACAGTGCGTGGAGCGACATCTTCTTCCTGGGCATGGACTACCCCGAAGGCGCCCGCGTACTAAACGTCTCCATCGATCTGGCCGTCCGCGGCCGTGACAAGGCCCCCCGGCCGCCCATCGAAACCTATCTGCGGGTGATTGACGAGCCCGTGCTCCGGCTGGTCAGCGTGGACCTGGGGGCTCGCGCCGACATTACCGATTTGCGCGAGGTATTCGATTTTGCCAAAGACTACCTCGGTCTGCTGAAGGCTGCGGTGATCGCCGCGGGGCTGGTTCCCCCGGGAATGGAGGGTTCCGAGCAGAATCTGTCCGATCTGCTGGCCTGCGTGGTGGGCCCAGGCCTGGGGCTGGAGATCGTCAGCTCCGTGAACAACATTCCCAAGGGCTCCCGCCTGGCCGTTTCAACCAACCTGCTCGGGTCACTGATCGCCCTGTGCATGAGAGCCACCGGTCAGGCCCGGGCGTTGGCCGGCCCGCTGTCGGAAAGCGAACGGCGAATCGTGGCCGCACGCGCCATTCTTGGCGAGTGGCTGGGCGGGTCCGGGGGCGGCTGGCAGGATTCCGGCGGCATCTGGCCGGGCATGAAACTGATCACCGGCTGCCTGGCCCAGAAGGAAGATCCCGAGTACGGCATCAGCCGCGGAAGACTGATGCCCGAACATCACATCCTCTCTACCAGCGAAGTCTCATTGGAAACACGCGCCCGGCTCCAGGACAGCCTCGTGCTGGTCCACGGCGGGATGGCCCAGAATGTGGGGCCAATCCTCGAAATGGTAACCGAAAAGTACCTGCTGCGCAGCGAGCCGGAATGGAAGGCGCGCCGCCAGGCCATCGCCATTCTCGACGAGATTCTGGCTCTGCTGCGCCAGGGCGACGTGCGTGGCATCGGGGCGGCCACCACCCGAAACTTCCGCGAACCGCTCCAGACAATAATTCCATGGGCCAGCAACTACTACACCGAGACGCTGATCGAACGGGTGCGGAGCCGGTTTGGAGACGATTTCTGGGGCTTCTGGATGCTGGGCGGCATGTCCGGCGGCGGCATGGGCTTCATCTTCGCCCCCGAACGCAAAGCGGCCGCCCAGGATTTCCTCCAGGAGCTCATGTACACCACCCGTCGGGAACTTCAGCACGCCTTGCCTTTCGCCATGGACCCGGTGGTTTATGATTTCTCCATCAATGCCCATGGCACCGTCGCGGAGCTCCTGTGCGGAGAAGCAGCGATGCTGCCGCCGGGGTACTACACCATGATGGTTCCCCAGTGGCTGCGAACCGATCCGCGCGAGATGCGCCCGCTGCGTCGGGCCGAGCTGGACCTGTTCGGGACCGCCTCGCGGACACGGCCGGAGCTGTCCGGAATGGTCCAGACCATGTTCGACCAGCTCTTCCCCCGTTCCCGGCCGGAGGACGAGGGCGCCGGCAGTCTGGCCGCCCTGCTGGAAAAGAACGGCTTTGACCCTCAGCAACACGAGCGCATCCGGGCCGACTTGCGTTCCGGGCGAATCGGGCTGGCCCAGAACCGCCTGCCGCCCAGCACCATCATCGAAGACGTCTCGCCCGACGAAGTCACCGACGCCACCGCCGGACTGCCGGATCACTATCGCGCCAGCGGCATGAAGGCCCTGGCCAACGGCGAAGTCGCCGTCCTCACCCTGGCGGCGGGCGCGGGCAGCCGCTGGACACAGGGCGCCGGCGTGTGCAAGGCCCTGCATCCATTCTGCCGACTGGGAGGCCGGCATCGCACCTTCCTCGAAGTTCATCTGGCCAAGAGCCGGCGCATCAGCCGCCTCTGTCGTCAACCGCTGCCTCACATTATCACCACCAGCTATCTGACCCACGCGCCGACGGAGAGCTTCCTGGCGGCCCAGGCCAACTACGGCTATGAAGGCCCTCTGCTGCTCTCGCCCGGGCGAGCGGTGGGCCTGCGGCTGGTGCCCATGGTGCGGGACCTGCGGTTCGCCTGGGAGGAAATGCCTCAGCAGGTTCTCGACGAACAGCAGCAGAAAGTCCGAGAGAGTCTGCACGCCGCCCTGATCGCCTGGGCCCGCAACTGCGGTGAAGGAAGCGACTATACGGATAACGTGCCGTCACAGTGCCTGCACCCGGTCGGCCACTGGTATGAGGTGCCCAACCTGCTGCGAAACGGCGTGCTGGCCGGGCTCCTGAGGAAATACCCGGGCCTGAAATACCTGATGCTGCATAACATCGACACCCTCGGGGCCGACGTCGATCCGGCCCTGCTGGGCCTGCACATCGAGAGCGGGGGCTGCCTGACCTTCGAGGTGATCAGCCGGCGGATCGACGACCGCGGCGGCGGCCTCGCCCGTGTCAACGGGCGCGTCCGTCTGCTTGAAGGCCTGGCCATCCCGCGCGAGGAGGATGAGTTCGCCCTGTCGTATTACAACTCGATGACCACCTGGATCGACATCGACAAGCTGCTCAAGGTATTGGGTCTGGGCCGCATGGATCTCGCCGACGCCGGCAAAGTGACCGCCGCCATCCGCGACGTGGCCGCCAAGATCCCCACGTATATCACGCTCAAGGACGTCAAGAAACGGTGGGGCCACGGCCAGGAGGATATCTTCCCGGTGGCGCAATTCGAGAAACTCTGGAGCGACATGACCGGCCTTCCGGGTTGTGATTGCCGATTCGTCGTGGTGCCCCGGCTGCGCGGCCAGCAGCTCAAGGATCCCGCACAGCTCGACGGCTGGCTGCGCGACGGTTCCGCGGCCCACGTGGAGTCACTCTGCGCCTGGGACTGATCATCAATCCTGACAACCCGGCTCCCCGGCCATGCCGGCTGGGGACAGGCTTCGCTGGAAGAACCCGAAATCATCCTGGTCCACGTCGCCATCCGAATCGAGATCCCGGCTCTGACAGCCGGGGCTCAAAGGCACCACCGGCCCGCTCAGGCACGCCGTAAAGAGAATAAGATCCGTGCCATCCACATCGCAGTCCTGGTCAAAATCGCTCTGGGCTTTCCCGACGGCCAGGAATGCGATGTTCTGGTTGGCAGTCTCGTTGGCCACATTCACGTGAATACAAACCGACCGGTAACCGTCAGGCTCGCCGCCGACCACATGGCTAAAACAGCTCCCCATCAAGATAGGTATAACCTGGTAATTCCCTTCCGGCACGCCGTCGAGCTGCCACATCCCCTGCCCCCCCTGGGTGACGGCCGCCCCTACCACCGATCCATCGCCTGCGCGGATGACGACGATGGTCACGCCCGGCAGCCCACTGCTGGAGGGGGCGTCCGGGTTGGTATAAACCACTCCGCCGATGGTGAACTCGAAAGGATACGGTGATTCGTCGGCCCCTATATCGACTCGCGATTGCCGCACACGCGGCTCGCCGTCGATGTCCGTCTGGCCCGTGTAGTCGCCGTTTGGATCACCCGCGTTGATGCACAGCGACAGCGGCTGCAGGTGCGATCGTTGTCGAACCATGTGGCGCGGTTATTGTCCGGGCCATCCAGATCCATCAACATCGGATTGGCCCCGGAGTTCCCCGTGCCGCCAAGGCTGCCGGTCCAACCCTGGACAAGACAATAATCGACCTGAACGGCCCCGCTGCCGATGTGCATCTGCGCCGATTGGTCGAACCCGCCGGCATCCTGGTTGGCCCAGAAGATGCAGTTCCTCACGACCGGGCTGAAAATGCTGTTCGTGTGCAAACCGCCGCCTTCGCTGAGGGCAGTGTTGTTCGTCAATGTGCAGTTGCTGATCAACAACGTGGAGTCCGTGCTGTTGCGAATGGCTGCCCCGCGAATGCTCGCATAGTTGGCGTCAAAAATGCAGTTGCGGATAACGGAGGCGCCCCCCGTGCCGTAGGCAAGGGAGAAAACGCCTGCTCCCGCCGCCGCGGTGTTGCCCAGGAACCGGCAGTTGCTGATCAGGGCGGTGATAGCCCGCATGTAGACCCCGGCGCCAACGTCCCCGGCCACGTTGTTCGAGAAGTTGCAGCGGGTAATCACCGCGGTCCCCCCGCTTAGCGGGCTGTCAAACAGCCCGATGGCTCCGGCCCAGTAGCCGCTCTGGTTGCCGTGAAATACGCAATCGCGGATGACTGGAGTCGACATCACGCACAGGATTGCTCCACCCGCGGAGTGGATCCCCTCCAGCGGCCCATATCCATTGATGATGGTCACGCCGGCCAGCACCGAACCCAGCCCCTCTCCGGAAGTGAATTTGAAACCTCGATGCGGTTCCGCCGCGCTGCCCTGGCAATCAATCACCGTCTCGGCCACAACGGCCGGATCCTCCGGATCCACGCTCCGCACCGTGATAGCCTTGCCCCGGAAGTCGATGTCGCGGTTGCCGGCCCCGGTATAGGTGCCGGGGCTGAGGACAATCTCGTCACCATGAAGGGCGGCATCGATCGCGGCCTGAATGGAAGCATGACAAGTATTGCGAGTCACATTGCGAACCGGCAACGTCGTGAAGCTTGCCACGAGGCTGAACGAGGTTCCCCCGCCGCCGCCCAATCCCCCATCCCCGTAGCTCTCGCTGGCCCAGGCGCCGATCTCAAGCAGATACCTGCCCGGAGGCAGATCAAGGGTTTCATCAACGTTCAAGATTTCGTCGCCGGAAAACTCGATCGGTTGGACGAACGACACCAGGAGGAGGCCGTCTACATCGTTGAGCGAGACTTCCACCTCACCCTGCGGATAGGCCAGACCTCCAAAATCGCCGTAGGCCTCCAATGTGCCTGTAAGGCGCATGCGCGTCAGGCAGGTCACCTCAAACTCCACCACCAGGTCGGAAGATGAAGAGTGCGAATAGCTCTCGAACTGAAAAAATGGGCATTGAACCCAACTGGATCCAATGATCTTAAATTCGTCTCCAGCAATCAATGAGTCCTGGTCCGCAACTGCCGCATACTCCCCGTGCAGCACGGTGGCACTCGCTTGAAAGAGGCCCCCAGCCAGCGCTACTTTCTCATCAAATGCTCCAAGACTGTCAGAAGCTTGCACCCAGCGCCCGGAGTTGACCAGATAAACCGTCGCCAGTGAGGACCTTCCCATCCCTCCCACGACCGCGATCAAAACGACCGGGGACAGAACTTTGATCCGGCTGGATCTCATGATTGCTCCTCCAACATAAAAAGGATGCACCCCCATGTGTTACACTGACGTTGAGAAGAGATCCGGCCAGGAGGCTTTCCGCCGCGCCCCCACGCACCTGCGGTCTGTCCGCACCTGCCGGACACAAACCGGCCCACCAAGGCACAAAATGCCCACGCCGGCGCGTATCTCCGCCCATCCGGACGCTCTCCGCGCCGGCTACAACCCTTGACCATGGCTCAGAGTCTGTCCCCGAGAGGTGTATGCCACTGCTCCTGGGCAGCGCAGGACCGCGCCTGGCACTGCCGAAACGGCGACAGCGCGCCGCCTGCAGCCGACCTGTGGCCAGCTTACGGGACAGATCCTAAGAGAACCCCGCGGAATTCCGCGGCCTCCCGCTCAGCGGCCCCGGTTGAGGTCCATGGCGATCCCTGCCGTTCTGGTACGGTTCGCTACGTCCCTGGAAATGCAGATCAAGATTTGAGCGGCTTCCCGTTGCCTCCGTGCTCCCCCATCGCCTGGCTTGGCAACAAGGTGCGGCCGTGGTATCCGTTGCCACCGTCCACCGCGATGCTGCGTGTGCATCGATGCGGCTCCCTACGCTGTCTACCCGACCAATGTGCCCGAAGCCCTGACCATCAATGGGAGTTCCGAATATAACGGTTCCATGCGAACCAATCAAGGAAAAATGCACTTAAAATTCAATAATTACGCGTGAACTAAAACTCAGTACCGCCTCTTGCTTTGCAAACAGGCAAAGCGGGGGGACTACTGTCGCGAGTTGTAACCAAGCCCACCCCGGGCCGGCTTGCCTGTCAACCCGTTGACCGAACCGGCGTCTTGCCGGTTTCTACGGCACCCCATGCGATACGGCGTCTTTGCTACGGCTGTGCTACCGGAGGACTTTCCAGGCCCGGTGGTGAAAGCAAAACGACCCGCCTCCCGGCACCGGGAAGCGGGTCGTTGAGGACTACCCCCAAGGGGATTCGAACCCCTGTCTCCAGGATGAGAACCTGATATCCTAGGCCACTAGACGATGGGGGCGTTGCCGTTAAGTTCGCACTACGATAGCCAGACCCCAGCCGAGAGTCAAGAGGTTTTTAAGACTTGCTGCCACAATCAGTTGCGCTATGCCGAAACTGGTCTTGCTCGGCAGTCAGTCACCGGAAGGTTTCCAGCAGGGCCACGAGCCGGTCTACGTCGGCCGGGTCGTGTCCGGCCGAGAGGCTGATGCGCAATCGCGACCGCCCCCGGGGGACGGTGGGCGGCCGAATGGCCGGTATGAGGAAGCCGCCTTCCTCCAGTCGCCGGGAGAGCTGAACGGCCGCTTCGGCCTCGCCGACGATGATCGGCACAATCTGGCTGGTCGAGCCGCCCAAGTCAAAGCCAAGGCGGTCCCCCAGCTCGGCCCGCAGCCGGTTGGCCAGGCTCAGCAGCTTTTCCCGACGCTGCGGCTCCCGCTCGATAAGGTCCAGAGCGGCGAGGGCGGCGGCACAGGCGGCCGGCGGGAGGGCTGTGGTGTAGATGAAGGGGCCGGCCACATTCACCAGCAGGTCGATGATTTCGGTCGAGGCGGCGATAAAGCCGCCGATGCCGCCCAGGGCTTTACTCAGCGTGCCTACGGTCACGTCGATGGCCTCTTCCACCTGCATCAACTCGGCCACGCCCCGGCCCTGCCGGCCGAAGATGCCGGTGGCATGGGCCTCATCCACGATCAGCAGGGCATCGTAGCGGCGTTTCAGATCGGCCAGGCGGGGCAAGTCGGCAAAGTCACCATCCATACTGAAGATGGAGTCCGTGATGATGATGCGACGGCGGTAGCCGGCCGAGCGATCCAGGAGCCGTTCGAGCTTGGCGTAGTCGCGATGCGGAAAGACCCGCAGGACCGCCCCACTGCCCCTGGCGGCATCGATGATGCTGGCGTGATTGAGCTTGTCGAGCAGGAGGATGTCGTCCGGGCCGGCCAGCCCCCGAATGGCCGCCAGGTTGGCTTGGTAGCCAGTTGAGCAGACCAATGCCGCCGGTGTGTTCTCGAAGGCCGCGAGGCGCGCTTCCAGTTCGGCGTGCGGTCCCATGTGGCCGGAGACTAATCGCGAGGCCCCCGCTCCCCAACCCCATCGCTCAACGGCCGACTTGACCGCCGCAATCACCTCCGGATGGCTGGCCAGGCCGAGATAGTTGTTGCTGCACATGCAGCAAAGGCGGCGGCCATTCATGGTGACATAGGCATCCTGGGTGGATTCGATGGTCCGCAGGGTCCGCCGCAGCCCCTTCGCTGACAGCTCCAGGAGTTGGTCGGTGATGTTCAAACCCCTCGCTTGCGCCCGGGGTTCTGCCGGCTCCAGGCTCATGCACGCTGCTCCGGGCGTTTACGCGCCTGGCTGTGCCGACGGGCCAGGTCGGCCAGGTCGTCCAGGGGGATGAACGATTGCGAGTGACCCTGGGGGGTGGGTTCGTTGCCACTCTGGCCGGCGGATGGGCAGCCGGTCGGACAGCAGCCGGCCCCGGCGCCACCGCCGCGCAGCGTTCGCCAGGCCTGCCAGCCGAGGTAGGCGACGGCGGCGACCACAATGACCAGCACGGCCCAGGATTGTTCGCTCAAAGCGATCATGTATGGTATTGTTGTCCACCAAGAAGCTTTCAGCAAGGCGGCTGTCCAGCCGTCTCTATTGGCACCGGAGGTCACATGCGTCACGTGCTTTATCCCATCGTTGTGCTACTGGCTTGCTCCGCCTCGGCCCTGGCTCAATCACGGCCGGCGTCGTTGCCAGGGTTTGAGATCAGCCCCCATTTCGGCGAACAGGTAAAGACATACCGACTGGAGCCGGAAGTTACCATTCATATCAACGCGCCCTCGCCGGAGGCGTTTGATCGGACCAAGCCGACGCGGCTGGTCTTCTATGCCCTGCCCAACGCCAACACGATCGACTGGACCATCGGCCGGAAGATGGCGCCTGGCCTCGATTGGCACTACAACATCCAGCACATTGGCGCCCAGATGCGGCGAATGCGCGAGACGGTCGGCGAGTGCAACTGGGTCGTAGCCTACCTGGAAGCGGACAAGCGAGCCTGGCCGACGTGGAAGAGGCGGCATACCGATTACCGCCAACTCATTCCGCGGATTGTGGACGATGTCGTGAAGCAGCTCGGCCCCGGGCGAATCAGCATCATCCTGTCCGGACACAGCGGCGGCGGCTCGTTCGTGCTCGGATACATCGACAGCTTCGAGCACATTCCGGCCCAGGTCGAACGCATCTCATTCCTGGACAGCAACTACGGGTACGACGACGAACTCAAACACGGCGACAAGCTGATCGAATGGTTGCGCGGCGGACGGGAACGCTGCCTGAGCGTCATCTGCTACGACGACCGGAACGTCACCTTGAATGGCAAGCCCGTGATCGGCCCAACCGGCGGAACGTGGCGCAGGACACAACAAATGCTGGAGCGGCTCAAGAAGGACATGGAGCTGAAAGAGAGTACGCTGGAGGGCGTCATCCGCTACAGGGGCATGAACGGGCAGGTCGATATCCTCATGCACCCCAATCCCGAAAACAAGATTCTGCATACCGCGTTGGTGGGCCCAATGAACGGGTTGATCCATGCGCTGACCTGCGGGACCAGCGCGGAGGACAAGGCCGGACGGTTCAACGGGGGCGTGGCCTACGAAAAGTGGATACAGCCGTAGGAACTGAGAACTGAGAAGTGAGAACTCAGAACCGGGCAGGGTCGGTGAATACCAGCTTATAGAGGGTATCACCACCCAGGCGTTTCTGTTCCAGCCGGACCGGTCGGCGGAGTTCGCTCATGGTGGCCGGGCCTTTGCCGGCCAGTGGGCTGACGGCCTCGCGGCCGCCGATCAGGCGCGGGGATACAAAGACCAGGGCTTCGTCGGCCAGGCCGGCATCGTAGAACGCGCCCAAGGTCCGGCCGCCGCCTTCGATCATGACGTTAGACATGCCTCGGCGGCCAAGATCATCCAGCAGCGTCCCCAGATCCAGCCCCCGCCTGGTGAGTCTCAGGCCCAGGATTTCAACACCCGCACGCCGTAACCTGCGGGCTTTGGTTGTGTCGGCCTTTCGCCGGTCGGTGACGACGAGGGTAGGCGCATCCTTGACGGTGCGCACGAGTTGGGCGGTGGCCGGCAGTCGCAGGGACGGATCCAGCACGATCCGGGTCGCGATGCGTCGAGGCCGGCCAACACGGCAGGTCAGGAGCGGGTCGTCGGCGATGGCGGTGCCCACTCCCACGACGATGGCGTCCAGTCGGCCGCGGAGGCGATGAACCCACGCGCGCGCGGCCTCGCCGCTGATCCACTTGGAATCGCCGGTGCGGGTGGCGATCTTGCCGTCGAGACTCTGGGCCCACTTAAGGATGACCCAGGGACGGCCGGTGAATTTGCGTTTGAGATAGGCGGCATTCATCCAGACGGATTCGCTTTCGAGCAGGCCGCCAGCGGTCTGGATGTCCGCGGCCTTGAGCCGGGCGAAGCCCTGGCCGCAGACCGGCGGTGACAGGTCGCGCATGGCGGCGATCACCCGCTTCACGCCGGCGGTTATGAGCGCTTCGGTGCATGGCGGGGTCTGGCCGTAGTGACAGCAAGGCTCGAGGGTGACGTAGGCGGTGGCCCCGCGGGCCCTGGCCCCCGCATCGCGCAGGGCCCAGACCTCGGCGTGGGGCCCGCCATATTTCCGATGATAGCCCTCGCCGACGATCCGCCCGTCGCGGACCAGCACGCAACCGACGACAGGGTTGGGCTCCACATGCCCCCGGCCACGTTCGGCCAGAGCCAGGGCACGACGCATGTAAGCTTCATCTTGAAGCGTGAAGGAAGCAGCCATGTGCTGCATGATAAGCGAACCGGGCTCAATTGGCCTCATCCCTGAGGAATCAATTGATTGATTCCCGGCGGTCTGTTCGTTCTCAAGCGTCCGATACGTGCAAGAGCGAGCCGCTTACGACCGTAGCCCAAACGCCCCACACAGCAGCCCGTACACATCGGTATCCCGCATCGGCGAAGGCAACCCTTCCAGCAACTCCGGATGCGTGGTCAGCAACACCGTCCGTTGCCCCGGCTCGACGACCGGCGCCCCGTGGCTGCCCTTGACCAGTGACGCATCCAGCGGAATGGTCCGCTCAGGCAACTTCACGAACAGTTCCACCGGGTCATACCCCGGCTTGGCATGGATATCTACCGTCCGCGCGAATGGCGGGGCCACGGCGTCATCTTCCCACCAGTAGTACGCAAACCACTTATCCGGCCGGCTGATCAGGATCATGTCGCCGCTGCGCGGATTGTCCATCCCCAGCGCCGCCCGCTCCGGCCCAACGACCACCTCGGCCACCCCCGGCTCATCCCTGAACAACTCCGCCACGAGGTCCACCACTGGAGGGCAGGCATCTTGCCCGCCTCTTACCTTTGGAGGGCGGGCATCCTGCCCACCTTCTGGCATCGCTCCCCCTCCTGGCCGTACAAACACATGGGCCACCTGGTGATCCACCATCGCGAACGCCGCGCTTCCCGCCACGTCGAGGTATTCGCACCCGCCCTCCACCTTCACCTTCAACAACCCCGCCCGCCGGAGAACCCGGTTCGGGAAAACCGCCCCGTTCACGGCCGTCATGGCATACTCGCCCGCCAGCACCCACGCCATCCGCTCCGCCCCCGGCAACTCCGCATATCGCCTCATGAACTCCCCGAGCGCCACGTCAAACTCCCCCACCGCCCGCAAGGCCTCCGGCGAGTCTGGGCCGTACTTCTGGCCGGCATAGTCAAGATGGGGGATGTACACATACTGAAAATGCGGCGCGTGCCGGCGGGCCAGCCACCACGCGCCATCGAGAATCCAACGCGTGGACTCAATCCCCGCCAGAGGCCCCCAGTAGTGCTGGAGCGGAAAATGCCCAAGGTCGGCCGCCATCGCCGCGTACAGCCCCTCCGGCTTGGAGTAGCACCACGGCAAGGTGCGCCCGTCAGGTTCATGGATGGGCGAGGGAGTGACGATAGATGTCGCGTCCGCGCCCTTGATGTTCTGGGCGTGCCACACCGCGGAGGTCAGCTCCGGCCGTTCCCGGGCCAGGCGGGTAAAGAACGTCGGCCGGCAGATCACATCGTGCCGCCCCACCCAGAAATCCACCTGCCCGCGCTCACGATGATAAAACCCGTTCGCAATCACGCCGTGTTCGCGCGGGCCCACGCCGGTGAGCATGTTCGCCTGTACCGGCGAGGTCACGCATGGAAATGAGGGCGTCAACTCCACCCCGCCGCCCCGACACCACAGTTCATGCAGATGCGGCGCAAGCTTCGGGTCCCGCAAATCCCGCTGCCGCAGACCCGGCACTGAAAGGAATATCAGGCGATCTATCATCGGCGCGCTCCTGCCACAGAGAACACAGAGAGCTCCTTCGGCCACAGAGGGCACCGAGGACACAGAGAGGAGTTTTGGGGTGGCTGTGGGCGAGGGTCACATTGAGATTCGTTTGATGCCGTCGATCAGCCTGGTCTCCGCGAAGTTGATGAGAAGGCCTCGTTTCAGGCCGGTAGCTTTCAGGTAGGACATGACCTGCGCCACAGCCGATTCAGGCAGCTTCATAACCGATTTCGCCTCTACCACCACCTCGCCTTCGACCAGGAGATCCACGTGCTGCCCCAATGATCTTCTCCGTCAAAGGATCGCCCATCACACACCTACCTCCCATTGCAACCACTCTATCCCCCCTATCCATACCCCCAAAAAAACCCCTGTGTCCTCTGTGCCTTCTGTGGCCAAAAACCTCTGTGCCCTCTGTGGCCGCATTCTACCTCCCTGGCCCAGGCTGCGGCGAGAGCAGCGCTCCCCGCAATACGGCCGTCCACTCCGAGGCTCGTTGCGGGTTGGCGAACAGGAATTGATCGGAAAAGACTGCCACTCCCCCGCCCCAGGCCCGGGCCGCCCGTATCTGCTCCAGCGTCGTGGCCGGTCCGCGGTGCATGTAGGCCCCCACTCCCGCGGCCACCGGCCGGGGCGTCACCGCCCGTCGCCAGGCCTCCTGCCGCTGCCGGTACACGGTCGTATTGGCCGTGTAGTTCATCACGAACACCAGATCCACCAGTCCGGCATTCACCCATGCCGGCCCGTCCTGGAAGTAATCTCTGCGGGCCGCTTGAATGTCCGCCCAGCACGCGGCCGTCAGCTTCAGCTCCGGCCGGACCCGCCGGGTCATCGCCCGCGCGTCCCGTACTACCTGGGTCACCTGCGCCGTCCGCCATCGCGACCACGCTGCCCGGTCCTGCGCGGGCGTCTTGCCGGTCGCCGCCTTGAACAGGGCCAGCGTCCGGGCATCGTGCGGGTAATCGACCCGCGGCCCCTCGTCGGTGGGGAAACGCACATAATCCAGGTGCAGCCCATCCACCCGATAATTGCAGACGATTTCCTGGAGCACCTCCACGAGGTATCGCCGTACCTCCGGCAGGCACGGATTGAGGCTCACATACCAGTCCCCCAGCGGCTGGCGCCGGCCGTTCCGATCATACCAGAACCACTCGGGATGGGTGTACCAGAGATGCTCCGGCGAGCGCGGCGGCTCCTTCCCCTTCCAGGCCGGCATAACGTTCACCCACGCATGCAGGGCCATCCCCCGCCGGTGGGCCTCGCGACACGCCACCTCCAGCGGATCGAAACCCGGATCGCGCCCACGGTACTCCTCGGCCAGCGGCTCGATCCGCGAGCGATAGAACGCCGTCCCGTTGCCGCGCACCTGGAAGAGCACGGTGTTGAACCCCGCCGCCTGGCACTGCTCCATCAGCCCGGCGATCTGCTCCGGCGACGACCAGGCATGTCGTACCACCCAGATCGCCTTGGGCGGCCAGACCGTCCGCGGGTCCGGCGGCGCCGGCTCAGGCTCCGGCGTTTGCGAATGCTGCGGCGGGAAACGCTGGATTCGCCCCCCGTCCCCAGTTAATCGCCGTGACTCCGGCGTGCAGCCGGCCAGGGCCAGCAACCCCACGGCCCCAGCGCACACCAACGCCCCCAGCCCGGTAACGACCGGCCATTTCGCCACCCTGCCCGCGTTCGTCAATTGCTGGATGTTTCCGGAATAAGACGCCGTCCATGCCCAACGCCCGACCATTCGCGACTCCTTTCGCTGAAACCCGGAACATCTTACTCTCAACGCATGCCTGTGTCTCATGCAACTGTTGGACCATCGCCCAATAAAAAAAGGGTGGCATAAAATGCCACCCTTCTCGCAAACTTCTCAGTGAATCCGCGGACAAGCCGTTCGAGCTTATGCCCGACGACGCCGCAGCATGGCCAAGCCAGCGAGTGCCAGGAATCCCAGCGTCGCCGGCTCGGGGGTCACACTCACATTGTCAAAGTTCGCCGTGGTAGCCGAGGTCAAATTTGAACCCACCTGCACCCAGTTCATGAGCACATCGCCCTGAGCCTGGGTCAGCGTAACCTGCTTGCCAATCTTACCATCCACGTAGAACGTCAGCGTCGGAGCTGGAGCGCCATCGCCGACGATGCGCATGGTGTGCCAGCCGACTGAGCGATCCGGGCTGGTGGGCGCATCGAGATTGAACCAGTTAATGCTGCCGATCGCAATGCGGCCGCTGTACTTCGTAGTCGCCAATCCGTTATACTTGCCGATCGCGATGATCTGGTTGAGACCCTCCTCTCTCGAGGCTGTAGGGCTCGAACCGCGTGACTCGAGCAGCGCGTAGGTGCGACCCAGAGCCGCCCCGCCATCATAGAAGTCAAAAGAGAAATCGACATTCCGCAACTGGACGCTGTCAGCGCCGAGATTCCTGAAAGCCGCTGCCGCATCGAGGCCCTGGGCAATGGTGTTCGGCGACGACTGCGGCGCCGGCGATCCATCCGTATCCAGAGTCATCGCCGCAGTCCCCGGCGTCCACACCGCGTTAAACGCGGCCTGATTGGCATAGCTGTCGAAATTGTCGAAAAACGCAGCCTGTGCCCCTGCCGTCAAAGCCAAGACGGCTGTTCCCAGCAAAAAGACTTTACGCATACGCCTTTTCCTCCTTCCAAGAAAAGAAAACTCTGAATTGCCTTCCTCACCCGCGGCTCTCCGCGTGCCGTCAGGAAATGCTTACCAGGCAGGATGCCCCCGCCTCCAATTAGCCATGTTATATATTCCCGCTCCTGAGGTCAAGCCCCAACCCGAAAGAATCATCCGCACGCGCGGAATTCTTCTGACCAACCGACTTCCTTGGAGTGCGGTAAGAACAACGCCGCCTGGCCTGGCCTCAACGGCATCGTCGCCCCCTTTAGCCGGGGAGGCACAAAAAAACAGGAGCGGGAATCACCCGCCCCTGTCAATACTTCAAGACTAACGACGATCAGCGATTCGGCCTCAGGCCGTCCGACGACGCCGCAGCAGCAGTCCGCCGGCCGCCAGCAGCACCAGCGTGGTCGGCTCGGGCACCGGCGTGAACATCGCCGCACCGGCCACCACCCGGTTTGATGGGTCTTCGTTATTGTTCAA
>Ga0209608_1000647_pt1 | contig 32830 bp, 30 predicted proteins | sample AD_UKC130_MetaG_FD_184428 | JGI IMG/M metagenome (GOLD analysis project Ga0209608, IMG submission 184428) | Active sludge microbial communities of municipal wastewater-treating anaerobic digesters from Canada - AD_UKC130_MetaG (SPAdes) (version 2) | ecosystem: Engineered > Bioreactor > Anaerobic... | reverse complement strand
AGTGGCATATCATATTTGACAAAACATCATTCAGAAGATAATTATCGCAATTTTGCTATAGGTTCCCATTTTAATGTTTATGTAAACTTCGGTTTTGATTTTAAATTATACCAAAAAAATCCATTACAGATTGATTTACAACTCAGATGGAATCATTTCTCTAATGGAGCCATAAAGATGCCAAATGCTGGATTAAATATTCCTAGCATCCATTTATCTTTTGGTTACTATAATAATAATAAAAGTAAAACAAGTTATGTAGATAGTAATAAATTATTACAATCAAAATATCATATCTTTGGTGCGTATTCTACAAAACAAAATGTAGTCAATAATGTTAATTATTCTCTTTACACTATAGGATTTGAATATTATTTAACCCATTATAATGCTGTACAATGGTTGATAGGGACTGATGTTATTTGGGATAATTCTTTACCTGCTTATGTAAAAACAAAAAGTTACGAACTGGATAAATATAAAACTATACCATTAAAATTATCTTTAAAAGGAGGATGGGACGTGCATATAGATAAAATGGATTTGATATTTCAGGTAGGTGTGTATTTGAGAAATGTGGCTTTTAAATATCAGCCATTTTACACAAGATTTGGTATGAGATATTTTTTTTCAAAAAATTTAGGAGCACAGCTATCATTACGTAGCCATTATGCTAAAGCTGATGCTATAGAATGGGGGATAGTATGGCGAGGAAAATGATATTACTTACGATTTTAATAATTATTGCAATTTCATGTAGTAAACAAGAAACATGCTACATTTCTGCAGGTAAATATTCACAAATTACCATTCCTTTACAAAATATTGATCAATTATATATAAATGGTAGAATAAATTTGGATTTGGTTCAAGATATTACTAATTATCTAATATTAAAAGGTGGAGAAAATATGATAAATTCAGTAGAAATAAAAAATGAAAATAACCAATTAAAAATTACAGATAACAACACATGCTATTGGTTACGCAATTATGATAATTGGATAAATATAGAGCTTCATTATACAAATATTAATTACATAAATCCTGAAATATATGGGAATATGATATTCAAAAACACTTGCACTCAAGACACATTAAACATAGAAGTATGGGATGCAGCTTTTGATATTAGAGGTGAAGTGAATTTGAATAAATTTATTTTTAGATCACACGGTGGTATAGTAGGGTTATACCTAACTGGACAAAGTAAATACATTTACACTTATCTGCATGGTTCTGGTCCACAGCATTTAGAAAATCTTTGCTCAGATACAGTAGCTATTAATCATTCAAGTTATCAAAATATTTATGTTTGTGCAGATAGCGTATTGTGGGTAGATATTAATAGTAGTGGGAATGTATATTATAAAGGGAACCCTTTTCAAAAAATTGTTAAATATATGGGAACTGGTAGAGTTATAGAAATAGAATAAATGAATAGAAATAATTATCTAAACTGTAAAAGGTGAGATTAAATAAGAAGATAGTTAGATGAAGTAAAAAATTTTTATAATTTTTTACTTCATCTAATCAAATTAACATTTATGTTAAACTTTTCATGTTAAATATTTTTATTAATTTTGTAAAAAATATAAAAATTATGGAATATTCAACTGAAAACATAGAAAAAATACTGGCTCTAACAAAAGAGGGCAAACGTGAATTCCTAGACAATCTCCATGAATTCCTCAACGAGAATAGATTGACAGCTCTAGACTATCAGAGAATTAAGATTTTATCAACAGCTCCCATTTGCCCTAGATGTGATTGCGAATATGTAACTAAAGCTGGTGTGAGTGATGGCAGACAAGTCTATAAATGTAGAAAATGTGGCTATAGATTTAGAGAAACTGCAAAATCACTTGTCTATTATTCCCATAAATACTACCTTTTAATGGATTATATAAAATGTATGTTAGAAGGTAAAAGCCTAAGAGCTTGTGCTAGAGAAGTTGGCATCAGTTTACCAACAAGTTTCAAATGGAGACATAAAATTCTATCTGCCATTCAAGGATTAGAAGGAGGAATTAATTTCTCAGGAATAACAGAAACTGACGAACTATTGCTACAATATTCGGAGAAAGGACGTAAATTTAAAACTTTAGAAGAAAAAGAGCAAGCTATGAATACTGTTCATCCCAATGTAGCAGTATTAGTGATGACAGATAGGGAAGGTAATTTGCTTTTCAAACACATTGGAGAAAATAGAGTCCAGAATAGTCAGATAAAAGAAGAGCTAAAGCGAAGAGTATCAGAGAAAAATTTGATATGTTTTAAGCCAAATGAAGAGTTCACGCAAGCAGTGAAAGAATCACCAAGCAAAAAGGTATTAGTTAGACGTAAAACAAAAGGATTAGCAGTTTACAGCGTAAATGTAGCAGAGAAAAAGATCACTGATTTCCTAATTTGGATGATAAAATTTAGAGGGGTAGCCACAAAGTATCTACAGAACTACCTTATGTGGTTTGTAGTGATGAATAAGTACTTGAAAGATGAGGTAGAGTCAGACATTGGACGACTATTAAACTTGTCATCACACGATAGATGGGCATGGGAGCGGTATTTTAGATTGATGAAGTTAAAATATTAAATATCATGTAAAGTTAAACAAAAATGTTGTTTATATACCCCCTCCCCTTATTCTCAAATCACTAAAACTTATTTCACTTAATAGTTATAGCTCTCCCATTTATTCAGCCTTCCCATCACTTCCATCTTCTAACTGTTTTATGATCTTGCTTACCTCTTCTTCGGTATTTCTTAATTTATCTCTGCAATATTTAATCAATTCTGCTGCTCTTTGCACTTTGGGTAATAGCAAATCAATTGTAATATCACCTTGTTCTATCTCTGATACTATCTTTTGTAGCTCATTAAAAGCTTGTTCATAGCTCGTGGGTAAATTTAATTCCTCGTTATTCATAATTTCTATTTTTTTCAACTTTTTTAATTTCTGCTTGGAAGTATTTTTTATAACCTTCTATAATTACTTCATCTCTAACATTTACATTATCTTCTGTTATAATTTTATTATCTTTTTTCATAATTAAATAACCCATTTTCTGTATATGCTTTGGATCAGACAATTCTATAATTTTTTGTTTTTCTTTAATATTTGTCCTAGACTCAGTCATAAATTGCTTTATATTAAAGATAATAAAATTTTTTATTTCTTCGATTTGTGTTTGCTCATTTTTAATTATAAATGGAGTTTTATGTTTTATTATTAATGTATTATTATAAAATTTTGCAGTTATAGAATTAATATAGATTTTTGAATTATTAGAAATGTTAAAATAACTTTTTTGTAGCGTGTTGTAGGATTGTTCTAATTTAGATTTTAATATATTTTGCAAATTATGTACAATTTTGACTAAATTAAATGAGGATTTATTAATATTTGAATTGATATTATTAGAAAATGAGTTTATAGTTTTATCTAAATTTGATTGGTATGAATAAAGTTGAGCAGATGTATTGCGCAAAATTGAAAATTGTAAATTTTTAATTCTATTTTCATAATTTTTTTGTCGTTGGCTGATAATATTTGTTAATTTATCTGCAATATTTAATAAATTATTTTCGAATTCTGCAGTTTTATCTATAATATAATATCCTAGATCTGTAGGGGTGATAGCCGAATAATGTGCTACCATATCACTAACTGTTTGATTAGTAGAATGGCCGATTCCTGTTAATACTGGTAATGGGAAAGTTGCAATAGCTTTAGCCAAAGAATAATCATTATATGCCGTCAAGCCTATCTCTCCTCCTCCACCTCTTACTATCACTACTACATCATAAAAATCTTTTTTAATACTGATAATTCTTAGTTGCTCTAGAATGCTTTCAATAGCTTTCTCACCTTGTAAAATTGCAGGAAAAAGATTGTATTGATATTTATATGAATAATCATTATTTGCTAATACACCAATGAAATCATTAAAACCTTTACTTGTTTCAATGGAAATAATTGCTATTCTTTGTGGTACAAGCGGAAAAGGGATTTTTTTGTTTGCATCATAGATGCCTTCTTCTTTTAATTTTTTAATAGTAAGTAATCTTTCTTGTTCTAGAATACCTTGAGAGTATGTGGTGTCTATGTCTAATATTCTAAGGCTAAGACCATATACAGGGTGATAAGTAACTAAGCATTTAGCTAATACTCTAATACCATCTTTCATTTCTGTGCCCAGGACTTGCATAAATTTTCTTTGAATAGCCACAAAATCACTAGACCAAATGATACCCCGCATTTGAGCAACTATTTTATTTGTTGTTTCATCTTTTTCTACAAGCTCTGGATATGCATGTCCAGTACGATACAGATTAATTTTCTGTATGTCCATTAGTACCCAATAGCTACTAGTAAAATTTTGATTAATAATAGTAGTAATCTGGTTAGACAGCTGTTTAAGAGTTATAAAATTTTCCATATATTGCAAAGTTAAGATAAAAAATTTTATTATTTTTGCACCTCAATAAAATTTAGGTTATATGAGTGCTAAAACTATTAAAATAAGAGATTTAACTTTGCGAGATGGTCAGCAAAGTTTATTCGCTACTAGAATGAGTCAAGAACAAGTAGATAGGACCTTACCATTTTTTAAAGAAGCGCATTTCTATGCAATGGAAGTATGGGGCGGAGCAGTTCCAGACAGTATTATGAGATTTTTAAATGAGGATCCGTGGACTAGATTAAAAAAAATAAAAGAAGGCATTGGTGAAGTTAGCAAATTAACAGCTCTATCTAGAGGTAGAAATTTGTTTGGTTATAATCCATATCCTGAATGGGTTATAGAAGGGTTTATCAAAAATGCTATTGCTGATGGTGTAGATATTTTAAGGATTTTCGATGCATTAAATGATCTAGATAATTGTAAATCTTCAGTAGAATATTGCAAAAAATATGGTGCTATAGCAGATGGTGCTATTTGCTATACAGTAGATCCAGTTTTAGAACCTAAAAATTTCTTTGATAAAATATTGCATAGAAAGCAAAATAAAATCTTCACTACAGATTATTTTGTTAAGAAAGCAAAAACTTTCGAATCAATGGGTGCTAATATGGTTACTCTAAAAGATATGGCTGGGTTAGTAACTCCTAAAGCTGCTTATGATATTATTTCTGCTTTCAAAAAAGAGCTATCTATACCCGTAGATTTTCATTCTCATAGTACTCCAGGATATGGGTTAGCTTCTACACTATCTGCTATTATTGCTGGTGCTGATATCATTGATACTAATTTATTCCCTTTCGCTGGTGGACCAGCAGCAGCATCTTTCGAAATAGTTTATCATTTTTGCAAAAAGCTAAATATCGATGTAGAAGCTGATATTTCTGTAATTCCTAAACTGCAAGAAATATTGATGGATATTCGCAAAGAGTTGAAGGCTTATGATCAATATCCTAATAATTATCCTAAAATGTTTGATCCTCAAAATCCTAATTTACCTGCTGAGGTAGAAAAATTATTTGATAATGCTATTAACCTTACTTACAAAAATAAATTTGATGATGCTTTAATAGTTTGTCAACAAATAGAAGCATATTTTAATTTCCCAGCTCCTGATGAAGCAGTGAGAGATGCTCAAATTCCAGGTGGAATGTACACTAATATGACTTCACAATTACAACAATTAAAATTAGAACATTTATTGCCTCGAGTGTTAAAAGCAGTGCCAAAAGTAAGAATAGATGCAGGCTGTGTACCATTAGTAACTCCTACAAGTCAAATAGTTGGTAGTCAAGCTGTCAATTGTATCTTAGATGAAAATAAAGATCTCCCATGGTACACTACTAAAAATACACAATTTATTAAATTAGTCGAAGGTGCTTATGGTAAAACTCCTGTACCAATAGATCCTAAATTTAGAAAACTTATTACTGGTAGCGAACAAGAAAAACCTTATGACACTAGTACATATATGCCATTTCCTAATAAAGAATTTCCTGAATATGGTAATAGAAAATTGTATAATAATGAAAAAGAACAATTGCTACTAGAACTTTTTCCTAATGTAGCCGAAGATTTTTTAAAGAAAAGAGTAGAATTAGAATATAAGAAAGAAAATGAAACAAAATTAAAAGAGCTCGAATTAAAAGAACAAAAAAAACGTGAAGCTATTCAAAAAGAAAAAGAAAAATATGCTAATATGACTCCAGAAGAGAAACAACAAAGATTATTATTTGGTTTATATAATTACTGGTCTATACAATTAGAAGACATTGGCGAGAGTAATTATGATGATTATGATCTCAATTGATAATTAGTCTCAAAATCATTGTGAATTAATTATTTGTTGTATAATAAATTAGGTTTAATTTTTTTGATAAAAACTAATATTTTATTACTTTTGCAATAACAATATCATTTTATGATAGGTAGAAGAATTTTGAGAATTAAAGTATTACAGAGTGTCTATGCGTTTCATTTATCAGAGAATAACGATTTACCTTCTGCTAGAAATTCATTAATTAAAAGTATTGATGATCTTGTAAGAATTTTTTTTATAAATATTTATTTTTTTATAAATTTTATTAAGTTTTATAAAGAAAGACTCGAAAAAAATAAAGAAAAATTTTTCCCTTCTGAAGATGATATTAATCCTAACACTGTCATTATTGATAATGTTTTTATTAATGATTTATTACATAATGAAAATTTGAAAAGTGGTCTTGATAATTTATCTCTAGATTTTCCTTTTGAAAGTGATTTATTCTGGGATGTATACAAAAAAATCAAAGATTGGTATATTTATCAAAATTTTATCTCTAAAAATTTTTATACATTAGAAGATTATCAAAAATTTTATTCAAAGTTTTTTAAACAATTTATTGCTTTTCATCCATTACTAAAATCTTATTTAGAATCTGGCAATATCTCATGGAGTGATGATCAGAATAATATGGCTCTGATTACTTATATGTGGTTAAAAAATTATAATCCTCAGAATAATGAATCTAAACTACCTCCACAACCATTTAAACCAATAAAAAACATTGGTGATGAAGACGATAAAGAATTTGTAAAAACGCTTTTTGATAATACTATCCTAAACAAAAACAAATGGGATGAAGAGATTCAAAAACATGCTCAAAATTGGGAATTGCATCGATTAAATCTTTTAGACCGTTATATTATTCATCAAGCTATGACAGAGATCGTTTATTGTCCTACCATTCCTATTAAAACTTCTATAGATGAATACATTGAAATTGCTATTCAATTTTGTACTGAAAAAAGTCATCTTTTCATTAATGGACTCTTGCAAGCTATCATAGATGATTATAATAAACAAGGCCTAATTAATAAAACTGGTAGAGGATTAATAAGTAATTAATCTTTTATGAATAAAAAAGAATCTTTAGATAATATTTTGACAATTTTTGACAAAATAAATCCTAATCCTAAAACAGAATTAATTTATAAAGATGAATATCAACTGACAGTAGCTGTCATACTCAGTGCTCAATGTACTGATCAAAGAGTAAATATCATTACAAAAAATTTTTTTAAAAGATTCCCCGACTTTAAAACTTTGTCATCAGCAACTATCGATGAAATCTTTGAACTAATAAAATCATGCTCCTATCCAAATAACAAAGCTAAATATTTAAAATCATTAGCAGATGAATTGATGGACAAATATAATGGCATTTTACCTGTGAATTATGTAGAATTACTTACTCTATCAGGTATCGGACCTAAAACTGCCAAAGTGATTTTAAATGTTTTATATGATGCTCCTACCATACCTGTAGATACGCATGTCAAACGTGTAGCCACCAGATTAGGTTTCGTTAAAGACAAAGATACTCCCTTAAAAATTGAAAAAATTCTATTAGAATTAGCTCCCCCAGAATATGTTAATCGAATACATCACTGGTTTATATTACATGGCAGATATGTGTGTACAGCTAAATCTCCCAAATGTATTAATTGTCCAATTTCTAAATATTGTGATTATTTTATAAAAAATTTCTCGTAAATTTGTAAAAATTATTATGTTATGAAATATTTGTTAGTAACTTTTTTTAGTTTTATTACTATCTTAGTTTTCAGTCAGATACCTATTGGATATTATGATGATGCTCAGGGCAAATATGGACAAGAGCTTAGAGAGGCTTTACATAATATTATAAATACTAATGTAACAGTTATTACATATAACCAATTATGGGATGCATATCCACGAACTGATAAGAAACCTAATGGTAAAGTATGGGACATTTATAGTGATATTCCTAATGGCACTCCACCATATGAGTTTACATTTATCACAGATCAGTGTGGTAACTATTCTGGAGAAGGTGATTGCTATAATAGAGAACACACAGTACCAGCTAGCTGGTTTAATGATGCCTCTCCCATGTATAGTGATCTTTTTCATGTTTTGCCTACAGATGGTTATGTGAATAATCGACGAAGTAATTATCCCTATGGCAAAGTAGGAAATGCTAGCTGGACATCTCTGAATGGTAGTAAACTTGGTAGTTCTGCTACAAGTGGATATTCTGGCACTGTCTTTGAACCCATAGATTCTTTCAAAGGAGATATAGCGCGCATCTATTTCTATATGTCTACTAGATATATGGACAAAATTGCTAATTGGGATGGTGCAAGTTTCCAAAATAGTGATTTATCTTCTTGGGCAAAAAATTTATTCCTGCAATGGCATCAGCTCGATCCTGTTAGTAGTAAAGAAAGAAAAAGAAATGATTCTGTTTATGTAATCCAGCATAATAGAAATCCTTTTGTAGATCATCCTGAATGGGTTAATGACATCTGGGGGCCATCAGCATCTATAAATAATTATGATTTTATTGCATATTTATACACTACTAGTGATGCTATAAATGTTAATTTTGTGAATACTTTTGATAATTTAACAATAAAATTATTCTCTATACAAGGCCAACTAATTTATGATGCAGAAATAAATAATTCAAATAATTTTATCATTCCTATAACTTTCAATCAAGGAGTATACATTTTGACCATATATAATGACCAAAATATTTATACTGAAAAAATCGTAATTGAGTAAATGCCTTTAGTTTATTATAATAAGATTTCTAATGGACTAGAATTGGGTATTTGGCATATCACCGAGAGTGTAGATGAATTGCTTAAATATTTATATTTGAATAAAGAAGAATTTGCTACACTATACTCTTTTAAAAGTGAAAAAAGAAAAAAACAATGGATGAGCTATAGAGCTTTGATCAGAACTTTAGTACAAACTGACTTTATTTATCGTATTTATTATGATGAAAATAATAAACCTTATTTAGTAAATCCACCTAGATCTATTAGTGTGAGCCATACAGATAACTACTCGGCAGTACTAATAAATGAAAATGTTAATGAAATTAGAGGATTAGATGTAGAGAGGCTCTCCGAAAAAGCTTTTAGAAATAAAAACAAATTTCTCACTGATGAAGAAATTAATTTATTACCTATTGATAATTTGTATTTTTATAGCACTTTATTCTGGTCTGCTAAAGAATCTGTTTATAAAAAATTAAATATCCCTAATATTTTTCTAAAATCAAATATTAAAATCGAAAATATAGATTTTGATAATAATATTATTAATGCCAAATTATTTTATAAAGATATTATTGTAAAAATAAATGTTTTTTGGTCTATTTATGATTCTATGGTGATAACATATACTGACTGAGAAATTGGATACTGGGTGACGAGGTGACAAGGAGACGGGGAGACTGGGAGACAAGGTGACTGGGAGAAAGGGAGACTGGTGACTGGGTGACTTGGAGAAAGGGAGACAAGGTGACTGGGGAGAAATATCAAAAAATATGGGATAGTTTAAAAATATAAGATTTATTTTTTATAAAAAAGAAATTTATTCAAAAATATTCATTAATTTTACATAATAAAAATATTTTTTATGCACACCGCCAAGGAGCTAGACAACGAGACCAGTTATACATATTTCGGGGCGAGATATTATGATAGTGAGCTGAGTGTGTGGCTGAGCGTGGATCCGATGAGTGATAAGTATCCATCGCTATCGCCATATTGCTATACTGCGAATAATCCAATAATTTTAATAGACCCAGATGGCCGGGCTTGGAAACCTACAACATCAGATGATAAACCAAATGGTTATGTATGGGTGCCAGAAGGAATATATGAAGCCAAAGTTGGACTGCATAATGGAAATTACACTGCTTTAAGAATGGGCGATGTTGGAACAACAGATTTTAGCAATAATAGAATAGAATTAGGTACCGAAAATCCAGCTTACAGCGATGGTAGAACCTATGCTACTGGTATCAATATTCATAAAGCGGGTAAAAAAAACTTTACTGGGGTTGACATGTATAGAAAGCCCGTTTCAGCAGGATGTATCTTAATAGATATTAATAACTGGAGTAGTTTTATTGGACACTTCAATAATGATGCTCAGAAAAACAATACAGTAAGTGTTAGTATATCCAGGACTTATAGAAAACCATTAAATTATAATTGGACAACGCCAGTATTTGATCCTCCAATAAATAATAACATGATAGATAATACCAGGGTTGTAATACCAGGGTTGTAAAACCATATAGGAGATAAAACCATGAATATAAAAATTTTAACATACATAATTTTTTGTCTTTTAAGCATAAGTGCAATGGGACAAACGAATAATAATATCAACCAATTAAATGATGAAGGCAAAAAAGAAGGCTTATGGATTGAAAATAATGGATTAATAGAAGCATATTACAAAGCCGGTTTAAAAGATGGGATTTTTAAAGCCTATAACCGTAAAAATGGGAAATTGTCTGTATTTGGCGAATTTACCGAAGGCAAGAAATCTGGGACATGGTATTATTTTGACGAAGCAAGCATTCTTCTTTTTACAGAAACGAATATTGAAAAGAATACTAAATATACAATAATGCGAGATGATGGCGTGGAAATTACCCCCTTGTTTACATCTTATGTAATAGACTATTATCCCAATGGCTATATAAAAGCAGAAGGCAGAGTATTGTATGATGAAGATGTCCAAATACATTCTTTTGAAACTGGAACGTGGAAGTACTATAACAAGCAAGGAGAATTAGTACAGACAAAAGAACATTAAAATAACGAAGCACCAATTGAGACTTTTTTATTTTAAAACTTAGTCGTCCCGTCCAACAAATCCTTAATCCGTTTTTTGGTCAGCATAGAGTTGATAATTTTTATTACAAAAAGTTTTAACCATGAATAAAAAATATTTAATAATTATGTTAGTCTTAGCTACCATGATTATATCTTGTTCTACTAATATGAGTACAATTAATAATATCAATAATAAACAGTTTAAACAACTAAAAAAGTTACACCTAAAACTTATTACATATATTACAAAAAATTTGTAAAAAATTATCGTAATATAATATTAAATGATATATTAGAGGAAAAACGATATAAACAACTTTATATAACAGAGATTATAAATCAAATGGATTTAACCAAATATTATGGATATATTTTAGCAGATAATATTGTAGCATATAGTTTCAATATTGATTTAATGAACAATGTTTTTTATTGGGACAAAATATTGCTTACTGAATATAATAAAAATAATATTTATAATGTTTTTTTTAATGATAATAATTTCTCCATACTGCGAAATAAGCTTAATCATTCATCTATAGTGTATGATGCTGGATATATATTTTTACTTAAAATAGTATTTAATAATAAAATTAACATTGAAACTATTTCTTTTTATGATTTTTCAGAGAATAAAATAATTTATGAATAAATTTGTATGGTAAATATAAATAATAAAAATAAAACATAATAATGAAAAGTATGTATTTACGCAATATTATGATTATAATTTTTATAATATTTATTATAATTATTATTTTTATTTTAAGTTATAATTCACCAAATTTGAATGAAAAAGAGCTAAAAAGATGTTTTATTAATAAAACAAATATTAGTATTGATGATACTTTCATTATTAGTAAATATGAAAACACAGGTCTTTCAATGTATGATTACTCAGAAACTTACTATATAAAAGTTACAGATAATGACTATACAAATATTTTAAAAGAAATTAAATTGAAATATAAAAATTGGATAAAAAATTCGACAGGTTATGAGTTATATATACCTCAGAATAAATCTAATGATACCTGTTTTGTATTTCAAATAGATACTATAAATAAATTTTTAATAATTTCAATTATTGAAGAATAAAATTATAAGGTATTTTTTGATGAGATATAAATATTTACAAAACATAAAATATATTTTCAAAATTAATTTGTTTGTTAGCCAAAGGAATACTGAGTTAGATATTGAGTCAAACTATACATACATTGGAGCTTTATATTACGATAGCGAGCTGAGTGGGTGGCTGTCTGTGGATCCGATGAGTGATAAGTATCCATCGCTATCGCCATATTGCTATACTGCGGATAATCCAATGGTGCTGGTAGATCCGAATGGGATGCTAATAACAGATTATTATGATATTAAAACAAGTGAACATCTCGAACATATAGATGATGTTATAGTTGAAGCAATAGCAATTAAAAATATTGTTTATGATGTTTTAGAAAATCGTTCAAATGTATCTGAAAAATCTATAAATGAAATAAATAAATCTACTGCTATATATGGCTATGGTTCCAAAAATTATAATATTGCTTTATCTGAGGGTAAAGGATATAATGCAAATGAATACAGTATTTCTCGACATAATGCAGCCAGAAAAGGAGCTATGATGGGTATGCTAAATCGAAATAATAAATTAGATTATAGTCAAGGCGCATATTTGGGGGAAGACTCAATTTATTTAGAAAACCCTACAAAATATAATACTAATTTTTTTAATAAACTTGGACATGGTACCACAATAGGATCATCTAGTAATAAAAATACATTTTCTTATACTACAGAGATAGGAGGTACCCAGTTTATGAAATATAATCAAGATCTTTATCCTAAAAAAACATGGCCATGATAAAATTTATTTTTAATTTATTTTTAATTTTTAATTTTATTAGTCATTCAGGCTTTACAAATTTTGTTGAAAATCCTATAATAAAAGATACATTACAAGTAAAAGAAATAGAAGAAGGTTACTTAATATATTTAGATGATGTTAATATTATCAAACTTGTTAATGATTCTACTAATGTAACATATCTAATTTTACATGACAAAAATAAAGTTAAATTAGATTTTTATATAATTCCTCCATATTTAACAGGTGCATATTTATTAAATTTAGATGAATTTGGAAAAGTTTTAGCTATTGAGAGTTATTCAGTGGGAACTAGTGGTTTAAGTGCTAATATAATCAATGTAAGTCTAATTTTCTTAAATAATCATTATAATAATAAAGTTTTATCATACAATTCATTTAGTGGTGGCATTGAACTGTTATTTAAAGATGGTAATAAATTTTTATTGAATATTTATGATTATAATGGGATAGACAATAATAATATAATTTATTGCTTAAATATTTTTGAATTAACAAAAGATTGCTTTAAACGAACTGATTCATTGCCAAAATGTTATATTGACACAGAAGATAAACAATTAAAATTTTATGATAGATGCAATTGTTCGACATTATATAAGCCATACGTTTTATTTAGAGAATAATAATCAATATTCAAATTATAAAGAGCTAGATAAGAAGTGCAGTTATATGTATTTTGCATCGAGATATTATGATCCATAGATTAATTAAACTTATTATTTTTAAAAAACTTCTTGTCAAATCATTTCCCTAGCGTATACCATTCTTTTGTTACTTTTATCTGTGTGATTGACAAAGAAAAGTAAATTATATAAAAATTTATTCAAAAATATTCATTAATTTTACCTAATAAAATTTTATATATGAAAAATATATTATTTTTTGTAATAGTTTTATTATCTTTTTCTTTCAATCTGTTTTCGCAAAATAAAAATCATGATAGTATCTGTGAGGATGCTATATATGTAAAAACAGATGATTATGAAGGTGTAATATTTGGACCTAAATGTTTAAAACGTCTATTAATAAAAGATGGAGATACAATAGATGAACCTAGATGGATACCTACAATGCAAGATATAGAAAATGCTGAAAAATTAATTAGAAAATATGTAACAAAAAAATCTAAACATCCTTTAGTAAATCAAGGTAATGGATGTCCGATAATATATCAAAATTTTGACAAATATGTTCGTCAATATTATGGTACTTATAACAAAAAAGGTCAAAAAATATTAGAGGTTAATTTTTTATGGAGAGAATATGCTTATGAAACGGAATGGAAATGTGTTCGTTTAATGATATTTGATGGTTGTAGCTTTTATTGGGATATAAGTGTAAATATGAATAAGAAAAAATGTTTTGATTATTGGGTAAATGGAATTGGATAAATAATAAATATAAAATGTCATTATTTTCAACTAATTTAAAAAGAAGTTAGCTATTTTTTGAAGGATATGAATAGTAGTTTAATATAGTTTCTACATTTTACTTCAACTTTTAAACTCATCAACTTATCAACCCTATTACCTTTTATCTATCATCTATTACCTATCACTAATCACTAATAACCTATCTCCACGTCTCCTCGTCTCCTCATCTCCCAGTCACCTTTTCTCCCCCTCACCCCATCTCCCCATCTCCCAGTCACCCTGTCTCACTAATCACCTACTAACCTTTAACCCATTAAACCATAATAAAAAACCTAATTTATATGTATTATTTTTTTGTTAAATTAATTAATTGTAAATTTGCTAAAAAATACAAGAGATATGAAATATACACCATTTACAAAGATTCATGAAAGCCTAGGCGCTAAAATGGTAGAATTTGCAGGCTACTATATGCCTATACAGTATACTGGCATTCAGGAGGAACATATTGGAGTTAGAGAAAAAGTTGGCGTATTTGATGTTTCTCATATGGGAGAAATATATATTAAAGGACCAAATGCATTAGATTTTGCTCAATATGTAACATCTAACGATGTAGCAGCTCTCAAAGATGGCAAAGTGCAATATTCCTGCTTCCCAAATGGCAAAGGAGGCATAGTAGACGATTTGCTTGTTTATAGAATTAATGAACAAGAATATTTATTAGTAGTAAATGCCGCTAATATTGAAAAAGATTGGAATTGGTTATGCTCTCATGCTCCCAAATTTAATATAGAAATCAATAAAAATTTAATTAATGATTCAGATAATACTGCACAGTTAGCCATTCAGGGACCATTGGCTATGAAAGTAATGCAAAAAATTGTTGCTGAACCTATTACTGATATGCCTTATTATACTTGGCAATGGGTTACATTAGATAGTATAAAAAATGTTTTACTTTCTACAACTGGATACACTGGTAGTGGTGGTTGCGAAATATATTTCAATCCTAAATATGCTGAACAAATTTGGCAAGCTATTTTCGAAGCTGGTAAAGATGAAGGCATAATACCCGTAGGCTTAGGTGCTCGTGATACTTTAAGGTTAGAAATGGGATTTTGCTTATATGGCAATGATATAGATGATACTACTTCACCTTTAGAAGCTGGACTAGGATGGATAGTGAAACTAGTGGATCATAAAAATTTTATCGATAAAGAATTTTTATTAAAACAAAAACAAGAAGGATTAAAAAGAAAACTTGTTGGCTTTGAAGTGATTGATAAAGGAATACCTAGACATGAATATCAAATTTGTGATAATAATGGCAATGTAATAGGTAAAGTAACCTCTGGCACCTTTGGCCCATATGTTAAAAAAGCTATTGGCATGGGCTATGTGCCTATTGAATACTCAAAACCAGATACAGAAATCTTTATAAATATTAGAAATACTTTAGCCAAAGCTATTGTCGTTAATTTGCCATTTTATAAAAATAAATAAGTTAAATATTAGCATTTACATGCTATAAATTGATTTTATTAAAGGGATTTTAAGATACTAAAATCCCTTTAATATTTTATTTCCTTTTAATGAAAAAACCATTTCTCCATCTATGAATGTAGCTATGGAATATGTATTGCCTAGCTCCTGCGGTGTAGCATTCATAATATCATTATTTATGATCACAAAATCAGCTTTTTTACCTATTTCTAAACTTCCTAATTGTTTTTCTGAAAAATTAGCATATGCACCATAATATGTCATACCACGCAGAGCTATATCTTTAGTGAGAGCTTGACTTGGTTGGAAACCTCCTGGAGGATAAGCAGAAATGTTTTGTCTATAAACTGCTGCACAAAAATTTATATATGGATTTAATGGAGATACTGGAAAATCTGTACCTATTGCTATAATATTATTTTGCAAAAATAAATCTTTGTAATTATAAGCATTCTCTATTCTATTGCCAAGTCTAGATTTAGCCCATTCCATATCTTCTATAGCATGTATGGGTTGCACAGATGGTATTATTTTATATTGTCCAAATTTTTGAATATCATTTGGATTTATTACTTGACAATGTTCTATTCGCCAACGCAAATCATTGTTATTATCTAAATATTTAGAATACCAATTAATCATAGTGCTAACGGCAGCATCTCCTATAGCATGCGTAGCAATTTGGTAGTTATGAGCAATACATAATTGAGCAATAGAATCAAATTCAGTTTCGTTTAATAAAAAAATTCCTTTATTATTACTATCATCTGAATATGGTTCCCAAAGATATGCTCCACGACTTCCTAAAGCACCATCTGCGTACAATTTTACTGATCTTACTATAATTTTATCATTATTATAAATCCCTTGTGTCAATATTTCATTAATATTTTCATTGTTTAAGGTTAACATACCAAAAACTCTTAGTTTCCACTTATTTATTTTTTGTAATGAATCTAAAAGATATATATCATTATAATTAATACCTGCTTCAGTAATAGAAGTGATGCCATATTGAAAGGCTTGCTCTTGTAGCTTAAGTAGTGAACTGACCTTAGCACTCACAGGAAGTGGAGGAATGTATTTTTCTACTAAAGTCATAGCATTATCTATCAGAATACCCGTTAATTCATTATTTATTTTTTCGATAATACCATTTTCTATTTTTGTTTCTTTGGTAATGTTAGCTAGACGCAGGGCTGCATCATTAGCCAATGCTGCGTGTCCATCTACTCTTTTCAAATAAACTGGTATATCTGGAAAATATTTATTTAACAATTTATTATTAGGCATTTGCATATTGGGAAATAAATTTTGGTCCCAACCTCTACCATAAATAAATTTCATATCGGGATGTTGCCTTAGATATATTTGGATTCTTTCCACCATTTCATCTACGCCTCTAACGCCTGTGAGGTCTATGGGCTCCATTTCAGTACTATAACCGATTAGATGGCAATGAGAATCTATTATTCCAGGTATTATTGTAGTACCTTGTAGATTGATTTTCTTTTTAGCTTTCCATTTTTTTAGTAATGTGTCAGAATCTCCTATATCAATAATTTTATCACCTTTAATGGCCATAGCACTTACTAAATCGTTATTTTCATTAGCAGTATATATTTTACCATCATAGAATAACCAATCTGCTTGTTTCATAATTTTGCAACTTGATAATAATGCTAATAGCAAAATAAATAATAAATATCTAAATTTTTTCATCATAATTGTTTTATTGCACAAATTTATAATAAAGTTCCCAATGTTGTTTTAAAAACTTTTTTAATTTTGTAATATAATCTTAGCAAATTATTATTATTATTAAATGATTACAAAAAAAGAAATTCAATTTATCAAAGATTTACAATCCAGGCAGATAAGAAATGATTTAGGGATGTTTATTGCTGAAGGTCCAAACCTTGTTAATGATTTATTACAAAGAGGTAACAAATATTATAAAATATATACTACTGTAAATTATTCTTTTTTATACAATTTATCATCAGTAGAAATTATCACAGCAAAGGAATTAGAACGTATTAGCTCAATGAAAACACCAAACAGCATTTTAGGCATTTTTTATCAGAAACAAACTATTACTTTAAATGAAATGCAGAAATGTGATAATCTATTGATATTAAATGACATACAAGATCCTGGGAATATGGGTACTATTTTAAGAACGGCTGAATGGCTAGGATATTTTAATATTATTTCTACATTAAATTCTGTAGATTTATATAATCCTAAAGTTGTACAATCTAGCATGGGTAGTGTAGTTGGTATAAATATGATTTATTTAAATTTAGATAAAATCAATAATTTGTGTTATTCACACACATTGTTAGCTACAGATACAGAAGGTGAAGATATACGAGAAGTAAAAATATCTGGACCTTTTGCACTCATTATAGGTAATGAAGGCAATGGTATAGATGAAAAATTGCAATCTATGGCTACAAAAAAAATAAAAATTCCTAGAAAGAATGTAACTAATTTACCAGAATCATTGAATGCGGCTACTGCAGCTGCTATATGTATGTGGCAGCTAAATATTTTGAATTCTTAATCTAAAAAATATAAATTATATCCTATTATTCAAAATTTTAACAAGGTTACATTGATTTTTGAAATTATATTTATCATTTTTATAATACACTATTTTAGTTTTAGTAAATTTGTAAAAAATTATAAAATATTCCATAAATTAATAAGCTAAATAAAAAATGAAAAAAGGTAATGAATTGAGGCCTCATATTGGGATATATGGAAGAAGAAACTATGGTAAAAGTTCATTAATAAATAAAATCACTAAACAAGATATAGCTATCGTGAGCGATATAGCTGGTACTACTACTGATATAGTGAGAAAAGCTATTGAAATTTTTCAAATAGGTCCTGTGGTGATGATAGATACTGCTGGCATAGATGATACAGGTGAACTTGGTAAGCTACGTGTACAAAAAACATTAGAATCTTTAGATTTAATCGACTTTGCTATCTTACTAATAGCATATAATACTTTCGATGAAATAGAAAAAAATCTAATAAGTGAATTTAAAAATCGCAATGTTCCATTTATAATAGTACATAATAAATCGGATATAGAACCATTATCTCCAGATTTAAAAAATAAACTCGAGCAAAACTACAACGTACCTGTGATTGATTGCTCTACTAAAAATGATGATTTGCAGTCACTAGTAGATTTATTGAAATTATATATTCCCGAGAGTGCTTTTAAAACTCCAAATGTTATTGGAGATATTGTAAATCCTGGTAGTATAGTTCTTTTGATAACTCCAATAGATTCAGAAGCTCCAGAGGGCAGATTAATATTACCTCAAGTGCAAACTATTAGAGATGTTTTGGATAATGACTCTATCGCTATAGTTTGTAAAGAGACTGAAGCTGAACAAGTTATCAAAACTATATCTCCAGAACCTTCACTAGTTATTACCGATAGTCAAGTATTTTCTTTTGTAAATAATATTATTCCAGCGCACATTTTATTAACGTCATTTAGCATATTATTAGCCATTAAAAAAGGTGAATTTAATTATTATGTAAAAGGCACACCATATATCGATGAGTTAAAAGATAATGACAAAATTCTTATTCTTGAAAGTTGTACTCATGAGGTAACCTGCGATGACGACATAGGAAGGGTTAAAATACCAAGATGGCTATCTAAATATACGGGCAAAAAATTAGAATTCAAAATAGTTAGCGGTTTAGAAAATATTAAAAATATCAACGATTATGCTATGGTAATACAATGTGGTGGTTGTGTAGTTACTCGTAAACAATTGGAGCTGAGATTGAGACCAGCAATAGATGCTGGTATACCTGTATCTAATTATGGCATGACAATAGCATACACTAAAGGTATTTTTAAACGAGCTATTCAACCTTTTGTAAAAAATTAAATTTTATTATTTTGTAAAAAATTGTAAAAAATTATGAAAAAGAAAAATTTGTATATCAATATTGGCTCACTAATAGGTGTTAGCGATTTATATCCTAAAAGACCACTCAAAGGAGCAGAAATGAGTAGAATAGATAAATTAGATAATGCTTATTTATCTATAGCAGGAGACACTATTGTTGACTATGGACAAATGGATGATTTAGGCAATATTGCAGAAATCTATAATAATTATGATAATATATATGATGTTAAAAATCAATTTGTTATCCCAGGCTTTGTAGATACCCATACTCATATAGTTTTTTCACAATGGAGAGAGGAAGAGTTTATCATGAAATTGCAAGGATATAGTTATGAAGAAATAGCTAAAAAAGGTGGTGGTATATTAAACTCTGCCAAAAAAGTGCAAACAACTTCTGAAGAAGAACTTTTCGATGCTGCATTAAAGAGAATTAATGATGTTATAAATTATGGAACAGTAGCTTTAGAGATCAAAAGTGGTTATGGGCTTTCTCTAGAAAGTGAATTAAAAATATTAAGAGTCATTAAAAGATTAAAAGATTATACTAAACTTCCTATCAAATCTACTTTTCTCGGAGCACATGCTATACCTATGGAATATAAAGAAAATAGAAATGAATATATTGATTTAATAATTTCTAAAATGCTACCAGCCGTTGCTGATCAAGGTCTCGCTGAATATGTAGATGTATTTTGTGATGAAGGTTTTTTTACATTAGAAGAGACAGATAATATATTGAATGCAGCAGTTAAATATGGCTTAAAACCAAGAATACATGTAAGTGAAATGAGTAATAATGGTGGCGTGCAATTAGGAATAGCTCACCATGCTGTATCTGTTGATCATTTAGAACGTATAGAAGATGAAGAAATAAGTGCATTGCTACTTAGCAACACTTTACCAACAGTTTTACCACAAGTTTCATTTTTCCTTAAAATACCATTCGCTCCTGCGAGAAAAATGATAGATGCTGGTCTACCACTAGTAATAGCTAGTGACTATAATCCAGGTACTAGCCCATCTGGTAATTTACAATTTGCTATTGCTTTAGCTACAATTTATCAAAAATTATTACCTGTCGAAGCTATCAATGCTATTACTTATAATGCTGCTTATGCATTAGAAATAGAAAATCAACTTGGCAGCATACAAAAAGGTAAAAAAGCATCTTTTCTAATTTTAAATTCTGATGTCAAAAATTTAGATTTCATCCCATATCATTTTGCTTCTAATAAAGTAGAGAAAGTGATAATAAACGGGGAGATTAGATAAAAAATACTTACAATGCTAATCACATTGTAAGTATGGGATAGATTAATGGTAAGGATATAATAAACATTTTTTTAAATTTTAAGGGAGGTGAAGGAGGTAACAGAGATATAAACAATATTTTTGTTTAACTTTACATGATATTTAATATTTTAACTTCATCAATCTAAAATACCGCTCCCATGCCCATCTATCGTGAGATGACAAGTTTAATAGTCGCCCAATATCTGATTGTACCTTATCTTTCAAATACTTATTCATCACTACAAACCACATAAGATAGTTCTGCAGATACTTTGTTGCTACTCCTCTGAATCTCATCATCCAAATTAGGAAATTAGTGATCTTTTTCTCTGCTACATTTACACTATAAACTGCTAATCCCTTTGTTTTACGTCTTACTAATACTTTTTTGCTTGGTGATTCTTTCACTGCTTGGGTGAACTCTTCATTTGGCTTAAAACATATCAAATTTTTCTCTGATACTCTTCGTTTTAGCTCATCTTTTATTTGACTATTCTGAACTCTATTTTCTCCAATGTGTTTCAAAAGCAAATTACCCTCTCTATCTGTCATTACCAATACAGCAACATTAGGATGGACAGTATTCATAGCTTGCTCTTTTTCTTCTAGAGTTTTGTATTTGCGACCTTTCTCTGAATATTGCATCAATAGCTCATCAGCTTCTGTTATTCCAGAGAAACTAATTCCTCCTTCTAATCCTTGAATTGCAGATAAGATTTTATGTCTCCATTTAAAACTCGTTGGTAAACTGATACCAACTTCTTTTGCGCAGGCTCTTAAGCTTTTACCTTCTAACATGCATTTTATATAATCTATTAAGAGGTAGTATTTATGCGAATAATAGACAAGTGATTTTGCAGTTTCTCTAAATCTATAGCCACATTTTCTACATTTATAGACTTGTCTGCCATCACTCACACCAGCTTTAGTTACATATTCGCAATCACACCTAGGGCAAATGGGAGCTGTTGATAAAATCTTAATTCTCTGATAGTCTAGAGCTGTCAATCTATTCTCGTTGAGGAATTCATGGAGATTGTCTAGGAATTCACGTTTGCCCTCTTTTGTTAGAGCCAGTATTTTTTCTATGTTTTCAGTTGAATATTCCATAATTTTTATATTTTTTACAAAATTAATAAAAATATTTAACATGAAAAGTTTAACATTAAGTTTTGTTTGTTAGGTATAAATTATTAATAATTTATACCTAACATTCCTTTTTTAATCAACCTCTTTTATACTCATTTATTCCTCCTACCTTTTATCCTCTACGATTATTTTATCCTTTATTAATTATTATTCTCTTTTGTATTATTCTATCTTTTATTCTTATTACTATTATTAATATTTATTTACTTTTTCTTCCATTTTATAATTGTAAATTATGTAGTGAATTTTAATTTTTAATTAAATTTTTTTGGATAATTTATTGTATATTTGCATTAATTTTTTATTAAAAAAATAGGGTGCTTTTAATGGGGATAGATAAGATCAAAAAAGATTTATATTTATTGAAATTAAGTTATGAATTATGTATCATTTATTAAAGACAATATTTTAAAAACATTGATTAATTTTAATTAAAATTATGGCGGATATATATACAAAGGAATTAAATGAAGAGCAATTAAATGCTGTAAAATATTTAGATGGCCCAATGATGATCATAGCAGGTGCTGGTAGTGGAAAAACTCGTGTACTTACTTATAAAATCTTATATTTATTAGATCATGGTTTCAAACCAGATAATATTATGGCTCTTACATTTACTAATAAAGCTGCTAATGAATTAAAGAGTAGAATACATAAATATGCTGGTGACAAAAAAGCTAGAGCTATCGCTGCTGGCACTTTTCATAGTGTTTTTTCGAAAATTATTAGAAAAAATGCTGAATTAATCGGACATACTAGCAGTTATACTGTCTTTGACACTGAAAACACTAGAAGTTTACTAAAAGATATTATTAAAGATATGAGGGTCAGTGAGAGGCATAAGGCAGATCTAGTACAAACTCGTATTTCTCAAGCTAAAATGATGCTTATAGACCCGTATGATTATGCAGAAAATCAAGAAATGATTATTGATGATACTAAATTTGGGCAACCTCATGTCGTTGATATTTATTTGGAATATTGGCAGAGATGTAGAAGGATGAATGTATTAGACTTTGATGATTTGCTACTTTTTACCTATAAAATCTTTAATAATTTTCCTAATGTACTTAGAAATTATCAGGATCAATATACTTATGTTTTAGTTGATGAGTATCAAGATACCAATTATGCTCAATATGCTATCGTGAAGCAATTAGCTGATCTCAACGAGCAACTTTGTGTCGTAGGAGATGACTCACAAAGTATTTATTCTTTTCGTGGTGCTAATATTGGTAATATTTTTCAACTGAAACAAGATTTTCCTAATTTGAAAACTTTTATCCTTACTCGTAATTATAGATCAACAAAGCGTATAGTAGATGTATCTAATAATTTGATTAGTTACAATAAGGCAAAAATTGAAAAAAAAATCGTTACTGATAATGAGTTAGGAGAACCTATTGCTATATTAACTGCTGATAATGAGCATGAGGAAGCTCGTAAAGTTGTTAGCAATATTTTTCAGGTAATTCAAAATTATCATTATGATTACAAGGACTTTGTTATTTTATATCGTGTAAATGCACTATCTCGTGCTCTAGAAGATGAGCTTAGACGTTTGAACTTGCCTTATCGTATTTATGGTGGTATGTCTTTTTATGAAAGAAAAGAAATTAAAGATGTTTTAGCTTATTTTAAATTTATTTGTAATCCTAATGATATAGAATCTTTTAAACGTATAATTAATTTACCTCCTCGTGGCATTGGCAATACTACTGCTCTTAAATTACAAGAAGCCTTTTATTCCAATAGTGATTTGCCTTTTAGCACATTATTATCGCATATCGACGAATATGAATTAGATATTAGTAAGCCTACTCAACTGCGAATAAAAACCTTTCATGCTTCTATGGAAAAGTATAGACTAGTATTGGATCAGCTAGACGCTTTCACTATGGCTAAAGCTATTATTTATGAAACTGGTTATTACAAATATGCTGAAGCTGATAGCCACGAAAGAGCAGAAAACTTGGATGCTTTATTATCTGGTATTAGGGATTATACTGAACATTTCGAGGAAGAAAATGATGGCATGTTCCCAACACTTCAAGATTATTTAGCAGTTATTTCTCTCATTACTTCTAATGATGAGATAGACGATGATAATGTGATTTCTCTCATGACTATTCATAATGCTAAAGGATTAGAATTTGATAATGTGTTTGTTGTTGGTGTAGAGGAAAATGTCTTACCTCATTTCAATAGTTTGATGGATGCTAGAGCTATAGAGGAGGAAAGACGTACATTTTATGTCGCTATTACTAGAGCTAGAAAAAGATTGTATATCAGCTTTGCTATGACACGTTTCAGCAAAGGTGTCGTACGTTTTAATGAACCTAGTAGATTCATTTTCGAGATGGATAATGAACATTTCAATGCTCAATCTCAAAAATTATTTCTCAATAGTAAATATCAGCAAAAAAGTTTACCAAATAATTTTAATCATAATTATACTAAAAAATCTAATAATGATAAACCAAAAAGACTCCCAGATAAAAATGAGATAGATACTAAAGACAAAACTTTTGTCCTTGGTATTAAATTACTTAAAAAATTAAAAGAAGGAATGGTCATAGAGCATAATAAGTTTGGTATTGGTAAAATAGTGAGTATTGAAGGTAATAATTCCGAAGCTAAAGCTGTTGTAGATTTCGAAAATGCTAGCAAAAAACATATTATTCTTAAATTTGCTAAAATTAGAATCCTTTAATATTTATGTAATATTTTATTGTTTTTCTTTTTCAAAAATTTGAGCATTGCTTATTTTGTTATTTTCTATTTTTATTTTTACAAGTGTGATTTTTTGATGAAATCCATATTTACCTGCTGCACCTGGATTAATAAAAAGCCATTTATATTTTTTATCATAAATTATTTGTAATATATGTGAATGTCCCGCTATCACTAGATCTGGTCTATATTCTATAATCTTTGTTAGTATATCTTTTTGATATTTATTTGGACGGCCGATTATATGTTTTATATAAATTTTAACTCCTTCTCTCTGAAAAAATAATTCTTCAGAGGTACTTTGCTTTATCTTACTATCGTCAATGTTACCAAATACTGCATATGTAGGTGCTATGTCTCTCAGTTCATTCAATATTTTAATGTCGCCAATATCTCCTGCATGCCAAATTTCATCACAATCATTAAAAAAATCTTTTGATTCTACTGGTAGATTACCATGAGTATCACTTAATATTCCTATTAACATTTATAAATCGATAAAAATTACTTTATTAACAAAATTAGGAAAAATTATATAAATAGTGATTTAATTGTATAAAAATTATTAATTTACTTTAATATAATCAATTTAAAAAATGTTATTTATCAATAAATATATCAACATATAACAATATAAAATATGATAAAATAATTTTATTGAATATTGAAAAAATATAATTATTTATAAATCAATGTATTAGAAAAAATATATAATAATATTTGTAAAAATGGCAAATAATAAAAAATTAAATGTTTTTAATAATAAGATAAAAAATTGTAATTTTGAAAAAAACCAAAATAAAAAAGCTATGACAGATTACAAAAAGATTGTCGATGATTTCATGGTTCATGTAATAGCCAGAAATCCAGGTGAGAATGAATTTCACCAAGCAGTTAGGGAAATTGTAGAATCATTAATCCCTTACATTGAGGAACATCCCAAGTACAAACAAGCAAAGATTTTAGAAAGAATGGTAGAACCAGAGAGAGTGGTGATGTTTAGAGTGCCTTGGATGGATGACAAAGGTGAAATACATGTAAATAGAGGATTTAGAGTAGAAATGAATTCTGCTATTGGTCCTTACAAAGGTGGTTTACGTTTTCATCCTAGTGTTAATTTGAGTATTATGAAATTTTTAGCTTTTGAGCAAGTATTTAAGAATTCTCTTACTACTCTACCTATGGGTGGCGGTAAAGGTGGTTCAGATTTCGATCCACGTGGTAGATCTGATGCAGAAATAATGCGTTTTTGCCAATCATTCATGAATGAACTTTTTAGATATATTGGTCCAAATACTGATGTACCAGCAGGTGATATTGGTGTAGGTGCTCGTGAGATTGGTTATCTCTTTGGCCAATACAAACGTATTAAAAATGAATTTACTGGAGTACTCACTGGTAAAGGTTTAGAATATGGTGGTAGTGTTATTCGTCCTGAAGCGACTGGCTTTGGTGTTGTTTATTTTACTCAAGAAATCCTCAAAACTATGGGAATGGATATTAAAGGTAAAATTGTTGCCATTTCAGGTTTTGGTAATGTAGCTTGGGGTGTTGCTAAAAAAGTTGCTGAATTAGGTGGTAAAGTTGTTACCCTATCTGGCCCTGATGGTTATATCTATGATCCTAATGGTGTAATTGGAGAAAAAGTTGATTACATGGTAGAAATGAGAATGTCTGGTAGAGATAAAGTTCAAGATTATGCTGATAAATTTAAAGTAGAATTTCACGCTGGTCAAAAACCATGGAGTGTACCTTGTGATATAGCTATACCTTGTGCTACTCAAAATGAAGTAGGTATAGAAGATGCTAAAAATATTGTGAAAAATGGTGTTAAATGCTATGTAGAAGCTGCTAACATGCCTACTACTCTAGAAGCTATGAAGTATATACAAGAAAATAATATTCCTTTTGGCCCTGCTAAAGCTGCAAATGCTGGTGGTGTAGCTGTTTCTGGTTTAGAAATGACTCAAAATGCTATGCACATTAGCTGGACACCTCAAGAGGTTGATAATAAATTACATGAAATCATGATTAATATTCACAATACCTGCTTAAAATATGGTAAAGAAGGTGATAAAGTTAATTATGTAAAAGGTGCTAATATTGGCGGATTTGTTAAAGTAGCTGATGCTATGATAGCTCAAGGACTTGTTTAATCCATTTAAATAATATTTTATTAAAAGGCTTTGTGCAAAGCACAAAGCCTTTTTTATTTAAAAAAATTTTTTATTTTTGATGTTTTTTTTAACAAAATAAAAAGATGAAAATAATTATTCCTAAAGAAATAGATCCCAACGAAGATAGGGTCGCTATTTCACCTAAAAATATCTCAAAATTAAAAAAACTGGGATATGAAGTTTATATTCAATCTAATGCAGGGCTAAAAGCCAAATACACTGATGAGCATTATTTAAATGCTGGTACTATTATTATTAAAAGTGCTGAAGAGTTGTATTCTATCGCTGACATTGTTTTTAAAGTGCAGCCTCCTAATGACCAAGAAATTAATTTGATGAAAAGTGGTACTTTAGTATTATCTTATTTATATCCAGCTCTCAATCAGCAGCTTTTAGAAAAATTAGCTGAGAAAGGAATTAATGCTGTAGCCATGGATGCAATACCACGTATTTCTCGAGCTCAAAAAATGGACGTACTTTCCTCTATGTCTAATATTGCTGGCTACAGAGCAGTAATAGATGCTACGTATCACTTTGGTAGATTCCTAAATGGACAAATAACTGCTGCTGGTAAAGTAGATCCTGCTAAAGTGCTCGTAATAGGAACTGGTGTAGCAGGATTAGCTGCTATAGGTACAGCTAAATCATTAGGTGCTATCGTTAGAGCTTTTGATACTAGAAAAGAAACAGCTGAACAAATTCAATCTATGGGTGCCCAATTTATTACTGTTGATATTGAAGAGGATGGATCTACTGAAACGGGTTATAGCAAAGAAATGAGCGAAGCTTTTATTAAAGCTGAATTAGATCTTTTCAAAAAACAAGCTCAAGAAGTTGATATTATTATCACTACTGCTCAAATACCTGGTAAAGAAGCTTCTAAATTATTATTTGAAGATCATGTAAATGCTATGAAACGTGGCTCTGTGATTGTTGATTTAGCTGCTCCTACTGGTGGTAATTGTGTTTTGACTAAAAAAGATGAAATTATAACTACTGATAATGGGGTTACTATTTTAGGAAAAGTTAATATGATGCCTACTCAAGCCAGCTATTTATATGGTAATAATTTAATTAATTTTATCGAAGAGCTCGGCACTGCTGATAATTTTAATATTAATATGGATGATGATGTTATCAAGCGTGCTATGGTAGTGTATAATGGCAAAGTAAATTGGCCTCCAGAGCCCTTACCAGTTAGTGCCAAAAAACCTATTATTTCTAAATCTATTGAGCAAGAGTCTCTATCTAAAGCTAAAAAGGTACGAAAACAGTTGATAACTAATGCAATTTCTCTCATTGTTGTGGGTATTTGTTTATTTTTCTTAGGTAAGGTAGCTCCTCCAGATTTTATGAGGCATATAACTGTCTTTGTTTTAGCAATATTTGTTGGATGGAATGTAATATGGAATGTAACTCATGCATTACATACCCCTTTGATGTCAGTTACTAATGCTATCAGTGGGATTATAATTATTGGTGGACTGCTGCAAATGCAAGCAAATATTACAGATACCAAATCTATTTTAGCCTTTATTTCAATATTAATTGCTTGTATTAATATTGTAGGTGGTTTTTTAGTTACTTATAGAATGTTAAAAATGTTTAAAAAATAATTTAGTTTATGATATCAGCAGAAATACAAACAGCAGCATATTTATTTGCTTCTATATTATTTATTTTAAGTCTCTCTGGTTTATCTAATCAAGAATCAGCTAAAAGAGGAGTTATCTATGGCATTATTGGTATGATAATAGCGGTTGTAGCTACTTTATTGGGGAATATTCAGGGGTATGGTTTTATTATTATTGCTATGTTAATAGCATCTGTAATTGGCATATTAGTGGCTAGAAAAGTGCAGATGACGGCAATGCCACAATTAATAGCTATGTTACATAGTTTCGTTGGGTTGGCAGCAGTTTTAGTAGGATATGGTTCATATATAGATCCTAAAACATTAGATTTATTAGGTGCTGAAAGGACAATTCATTATGTAGAAATATACCTTGGAGTTTTTATAGGAGCTATTACATTTACGGGATCATTGATAGCTTGGGGTAAATTGACAGGAAAGGTAACTCCTAAACCTGTTGTTTACAAAGGTAAGGATATTATTAATATTTTATTATTAGTAGTATCTGTAGTTTTAGGAGTATTTTTTATACAAGCTACAGGAATAGAAGGTATGCCTCATCTAGCTATAATGACTACTATAGCTGCATTTTTTGGTATAATGTTAGTAATGGCAATAGGTGGTGCAGATATGCCTGTAGTTATCTCTATGTTAAACTCTTTATCTGGCTGGGCAGCAGCAGCTTCTGGCTTTACGCTTGGGAATGATTTATTGATAGTTACTGGAGCTTTGGTTGGTAGTTCAGGTGCTATTCTTTCTATTATTATGTGCAAAGCTATGAATAGATCTTTCTTTACAGTAATATCAGGTGGTTTCGGTCTAGAGGTTAAAACTGGTGCTAAAATCAATGGTAAAGTTACTTCTATTACACATGATGAAGCTGCAGAATGGTTAAAAGAAGCTCAGTCTATTGTTATCGTTCCAGGATATGGTATGGCTGTAGCTAAAGCTCAGTATCCTATTCATGACCTCGTAGAAAAACTTAGAAAAGAAGGAAAAACTGTAAAATTCGGTATCCATCCAGTTGCGGGCAGGTTACCTGGTCATATGAATGTTTTATTAGCAGAGGCAAATGTGCCTTATGATATTGTACTAGAAATGGATGAGATTAATCCAGAACTTCCAGAAACGGATGTGGTATTAGTAATCGGTGCTAATGATACTGTGAACCCTGGTGCTCAAGAAGATCCTTCTAGCCCTATTTATGGTATGCCAGTAATAGAGGTTTGGAAAGCTAAAAGAGTTATTGTTATGAAAAGATCTATGGCTGTCGGTTATGCAGGTGTCGAAAATCCATTATTCTATAAAGAAAATACTGCTATGCTTTATGGTGATGCTAAAGAAAGCGTTGAAAAATTAAATTTCCTTTTGTAAATGTAATTTATTTAGTCATCCTTTCATAAGTCTGAACTGGGATTTGTTAGATTAGAGGGATAGTAGTTATCTCACGAAATTTACCCTGTGAGATACAGAGTAAATTATACATTAAGATTAGAATATTTAATTATCTTACGGGGTAAATCCCAAAATCCTTTAATCCCAAAAATCATGGTTCAGACAATAAATAACTGGTTATTAACCCAGATTCAGGTCAGGGTATTACATGGAATAAACAAAAAGAGCCTCAAAAATGAGGCTCTTTTTGAAAAAAATTTTTTTATTATGAAAAAATAGTTGATTAGTTTAGGATCCTAGAGCAAATCTATAAAATTTAGTAACTTTGATTTCAGGATCAATAGATTTTATATAATCATTAACGTTTTTGTCATTTTCCATGATGTATTCTTGGTTGAGCAGAGTACTTTCCTGATAAAATTTATTTAATCTACCTTGAGCGATTTTTTCAATTAGATCTTCTGGTTTACCTTCTTTTCTAGCTAATTCTCTAGCTACATCTAACTCTTTATCTATAACATCTTGAGAAACATCACTTTTGTCAATAGCTATTGGATTCATAGCAGCTATTTGCATAGCTAAATTATGACCGAGCTCTTGAGCTTTTTCAGAAGATTTAGATAATCCAATTAGAGCACCTACACGACCATTATGGTGATTATAACCAATTACTAAAGGAGCTTCTAGATATTGATAATTGGAAATTTGAATTTTTTCGCCACATTTTCCCATGTAATTATTAATACTTTGCTCAACTGTAAAGCCGTTAATAGTGGCTTTTAAAAGATCTTCTAATGATTTTATTTTATTTTGTAAAGCTATATTTGAAATATCGTTAGCTAGATTAACAAATTCTTCATTTTTAGAAACGAAATCTGTTTCACAATTAAGCATCATGATAATACCGAAAGATTTATCATCAGATATTTTAGTGATTACTATACCTTCATTGGCAGATCTATCTGCTCTATTACTAGCAACTTTTTGGCCTTTTTTTCTTAAAATTTCTATAGCTTTATCGAAATCACCTTCGGATTCTTCTAAAGCTTTTTTACAATCCATCACACCTAACCCAGTGAGATCACGAAGTTTATAAACATCTTTTGCACTAATGTTTGCCATATAATTATTCCTTTTTTCTTGTTCTACGTTGTTTATTTCCTTTTCCTTCTTCTTCTGCATCTACAGAAGCTTCCATAACTTTAATTTTCTTTTCTTTTAATTTTTCTTCGCTAAATTCCTCATCTTCTTTTTCTGCCTCTTCCATAGCACCTATTCTATCATTGTACCCTTTTTTCACAGATTCTACGAAACTTTCTAAAATTGTTTGTATAGATTTAGCAGCATCATCATTAGCTGGTATAGGGTAGTCAATGATTTGTGGATTAGCATTAGTATCTACGATAGCGAAAACAGGGATATTTAGTTTGCGAGCTTCAGCTACAGCGATATGTTCTTTTACAATATCAACTACAAAAATAGCACTCGGCAGACGTACCATATTTACTATTGATCCAAAAGTTTTTTCTAATTTAGCTCTTTGTCTAGCTAGTTGTAGTCTTTCTCTTTTAGAAATATTAGAAAAAGTAGGATCATTCATCATTTTGTCAATTTGCTGCATTTTTTTGATAGATTTTCTGATAGTAACAAAATTAGTAAGTAATCCACCAGGCCAGCGTTCAGTAATATATGGCATGTTAACACTTTTTGCAGCATTGCCTATAATTTCTTTTGCTTGTTTTTTTGTGCCTACAAATAATATTTTTTTGCCTGCACGACCTAAATTATAACCAGCTTGATTAGCTTCTTCTAATTTTGCTAGTGTTTTATTTAGATCTATAATATGTATCCCATTTTTTTCCATAAAAATATATGGAGCCATATTAGGATGCCATTTACGCGTCAGATGTCCAAAATGACATCCCGCTTCTAGGAGTTGATCAAATGTTAATTGTTCCATTTATTATTTTTTTGTTTACATTCCTTAATTATATCAATTATTGAGTAGTACAATATAAATTTTGTAGTCTCAATAATTTGGATACTAAACTTTGATATTTCATCAGCATTAACGTTTAGAGAATTGATTCTTTTTACGTGCTTTTGGTTGACCAGGTTTTTTACGTTCAACCATACGAGAATCTCTCGTTAAAAGTTTATGTTTCTTTAATATAGGTTTGAATTCTGGATTTTCTTCTACTAAAGCTTTAGCTATAGCTAAACGTAAAGCTTCAGCTTGTCCTTTTATACCACCGCCATCCAATCTACCTTTTACACTATATTGTCCTAATGTTTCAGTTAATTTTAATGGTTGCTCTACAATATAATGCAATGATAATGAAGGGAAATATTCTTTATAATCTCTATTATTAATAATAATCTCTTGCTTACCATCTTCTGCTTTTATCAGACGTATTCTAGCAATAGCTTCTTTTCTTCTACCAGAAATTATTTTATTATCCATGCTCTACTATTTTATTTTATTAATATCAATGACTTTAGGTGTTTGTGCCTGATGAGGATGCTCTGCACCTGCATAAACATGTAAATTTTTATAAATTTGTCTCCCTAATCTATTTTTAGGTA
>Ga0209608_1000641_pt1 | contig 33076 bp, 32 predicted proteins | sample AD_UKC130_MetaG_FD_184428 | JGI IMG/M metagenome (GOLD analysis project Ga0209608, IMG submission 184428) | Active sludge microbial communities of municipal wastewater-treating anaerobic digesters from Canada - AD_UKC130_MetaG (SPAdes) (version 2) | ecosystem: Engineered > Bioreactor > Anaerobic... | reverse complement strand
AGATCTTCATAGCACTATCTAATTGATTATTAATCAAATATATATCACTAATAAGAAAATATGAATTTACATCCTTTGGATTTATTTCTAGTTCACGATTTAGAAAAATTATAGCAGTATCATAAATTGATTTTTCATAATAAATATACCCAATATTATAATTTAAGTTTGAGACTGTATCATTCAGCTCAATAGCTGTTTTATAAATTTTCAGAGCTTCGTCATATAGATTTTTATTCAAATAAATATATCCTTTAGAAATATAACCTCTCATGTAATAAGGATTTATATTTAATAGTTTATCTACATAAATAAGTGCTGAATCATAATTATTATTTTCTAAAAAAATATTTGATTTTAGCAAATAACTATAAGCAAAATCAGGACGTAGCTCTATGGCTTTATTATAATCTTTCAATGCATTTTGATAATTTTTTAGATAGAAATAAGCTAATCCATGAGCCAGATAATCTAAATAATCAACTGGTTTAATAGAGATAGCTTTTTTAAAGCATTTTTCAGAAAATTTGTCATCAGCAATTTCTTTTTCTAAACTACATTTATAAACAATAGCAGGTAAATAATTGGGATTAATAGATAAAATTTTATTATAACAATTCATAGCTTCATTATCACGATTGACTATATCTAAAGCATAAGCTTTCCAGAATAGAGCTAAAATATTAGTAGAATCTTTATCAATGATTTTATCTAAAATAATAATAGCAGAGTCATAATTATTAGCTTGTATGAGTCTAATGCCATTATCTACTGTATAATCGTGATTTTGTGCACTTAAGGGCACAAAAGAAATGACAAAAACAAAAATAATTAAATTAAACTTAAATAAATTTTTCATAATATTCCTTATTAAAATAAAAAATTAATATCCCATATTTTTAAGATTATTCAACACTTTTGTAGCTTCATTACCATAAGGTCCATTAGGATCTAAAAGTACAATTTTATTAAAATAATTTTTAGCAGCAGAATAATTACCTTGTTCATAATAAATATTAGCGACGTTATAATAAGCCACTACGTAGTCTGGATTAAGCTCGATTGCTTTTTGATAATAATTTAGAGCTACATCATACTGCTCTTGGTCAAAATAAATATTCCCGAGCATATTATATGCCAAATAATAATCTGGATATAGATCTATAGCTTTGTTAAGGTCATTTAGAGCATTATCAAAATCTTTAGAAAAACGATAAGCTATAGCTCTATGATAATAAATATAAGCAGCCGTAGAGTCCATTTCGATACACTTAGAAAAATCCTTAATTGCATTACTATAGTCTTTAGAATTTCTATATGTAATAGCTCTCATGAAATATCCATCTATATCATTAGGATCTAATTCTATCACTTTATTAAAATCATTTATTGCCAAAACATATTGTTCCAATGCATTTAATATGTTTCCTCTATTATAGTATGCATCTAGATATTCAGGATCCAATTTAATAGCTTGTGTGAGATCTTGTAATGCTTTTTCATATTCATTAATATAATAATATGCCATACCTCTATTTAAATAAGCACTGCTATAATTAGGATTTATTTTAATAGCTTTATTAAAATCTTTAATAGCTAACTTGAAATTTTCTAAATTATAATAACAAATACCTCTTATATTGTAAGCAGTTTCATTTTTACGATCTAATTTAATTGCCATGTTCATATCATTGATAGCCAAATCAAATTGTTTCAGCATTCTATAAGAATAACCACGATTGAAATATGCAGATTCGAAATCTGGACTTAGCTCAATAGCTTTTGTGAAATCTACAATAGCACTATCATATTCATTTAAATTCAAATAAATCAATCCTCTACGATTGTGTAGATATGAATTAGATGTAGATTTCAGAGCTGCATTATAATCATTTAACGCATTCTGATAATCCTCTATGTCAGAATAAATAGAAGCTCTGAAATAATAAGCTATTTTATAATCAGGATCTATTTCTAATATTTTTGCAAGATCTTCTAAAGCGGCAGGAGTATTATCATCTTCATAAAAAACTATTGACCTATTCAGATAATAATAAGGCTTGGGATTGAGCTCTATTGCTTTAGTGTAGTACTTAATAGCATTATTATTGTCATCTAATTCTTTATAAATATCACCTAATCTATTATAAGCATCAGCGAATTGTGGATTAATCTCAATAGCTTTTTGTAAATCATCCATAGCCTCACTATATTTATCTTCATAATCATAAGTAATAGCTCTATTATAATAAGCTAAAACAGAACTAGGGAAAATCTCTATAGCCTTAGTAAAATTTTCTTTTGCAGATTTATAATTATAAATATTTCGATAGGATATACCATTGAGATAATAAGTGAAAGGATTAGATGGATTTAGCTTAATAGCATTATTATAATGTTTAATGGCTAATTTATAATTATCATCTAAGTAATAAGAATACCCCTTACCTACAAAATCCCAATCAGTTATTGGAGTAATAGAATAAATTTTTGTAAACAAATTTTTAATATCATTTTCATAAATAGAGTCATCCATAGCATTTAGAACTTTTACTTTAAAAGATAATGGTAAAATATTTTCAGAATAAAAACTAATAGTCTTATCAATAATAGATAAAGCAGTATCATATTTATCCATTTCGCAATAAATGTAGGATTTAAAAGAATTAGCAAGCAAATTACTGGGATCGTTACTTAAAATTTTATCTAATACTAGTATAGAACTATCATAATTAGCCTTCATTAGATAATTAAGAGCTTGATCAAAATTTTTGTCATCATATACTTGTGCATAGAATTTCACACTAATGCATGAAAAAAGAATAAAAATTGCAAAAAAAATTTTTGCTAAATAACTTGTTTTCATAATTAAAAATATTAAAATTGGTTATTAATAAACAAAAATATATAATTTTTTCAATAAAACAATATTTTGAAAAAAAATTAAAAGTAAAATATTATAAATATAATTTTTCAAAATGTTTAAAGGGAGTTTGAGGTTAGGAGGTTTGGAGTAGGGTTTTAGGGAGAACATGTTTTTTACATGTTCTCCCTAAAAAAATTATTTTTATGAAATATATATGATATATAATTTAAAAAATTATATATTTGTAAAAATTTTAATTATGGATAAAATATTTGAAGAACAAACCGATGTCTTTGCCCTCACTAAAGAAGGCACACGCAAATACTACGACAATTTGTATAATAAATTAATCAATGAAGACAAAGACATAGTCGATTATCAGGAGCTCAAAGCAATGTCTACTGGTGTACTGTGCCCAGATTGCAACAGCAGTCATGTGATAAAAAATGGTCTGCAGCATGGTGTACAAAATTATATGTGTAAAAATTGTGGAAGACAATTTAGAGTTACTACAGGAACTTTTATGTATGGCATTCATCACAGAGATAAAATGCTTGAATACATCAAATGTATGTCTGCAGGAATGACTTTGAGAGAATGCGCTAAAAATGTAGGCATATGTCTGCAAACAAGTTTCTTTTGGAGACATAGAATATTATGTGCTATGCAGTCTTTTGAAGATAATGTAAATTTCTTTGGAATAGTAGAATTAGAGGAGCTTCTAATGAATTATTCCGAAAAAGGTAAAAAGAAACGAGATAAGAAGGAGCTAAAAAAATTAAAGAAAAAGAAGCCAACGAAAGTAGCAGTATTAGCTGCCACAGATAGAAGTGGAAATATTTTGTTCAAAAAATTAGAAGATGAAAGATTGCAAGCTGATCACGTATCTGATTTTCTAAAATCAAGGATATCAAATGATTCGGTGGTATGCTGTAGCAATAAAAAAGCTTTTAAGACAGTAAATGCAGAGCACATAAAACACAAAGAGATAACTAACAAAAACAAGATGAAGCAAGGTATATATAGTGTATCAACTGTTCATAAAAAAATAACCAATTTTGTTAGTTGGATATATTACAAGTTTCGTGGAGTTGCTACGAAATATTTAACAAATTACATAATGTGGTTTGTTATTAGAGGAAAATATTTGGCAGAGAAGATAATAGAAGATACAGGGAGGATATTGAACTTGGCAGCGTCGGATAGGCGAGCGTGGGAGCGATATAGCGATCTGATGTCATTAACATATTTAAACTATAACATTTAAATATTTCTTATAAAACAACCTCTTCTCTCCACACCTTAAACTTTATATTAAATTAATTCTATTTAATAGACATTTTTTTAACACCTTATTTAAATAATAATATTTTGATAGTATCGATAGTATAAATTTATAATTTAATATTTAGTCTTTTGCTATCTAACAAATTAAAAATTTTAACTCTCGGTTTTCTTTTTTCAGATAGCACCAAAGTAATCAGATTATAGAATGAATATAAAATTTTATATAATTTTGTTTACAAAATACCTAAATTAATTATGAAAAGGTTATTTATTATGGTGATTATCGCGTTTTTATTTGCCAGTTGTGTGGGAGTTATCGAGGTGCAAGAGACCAAAACCAAACCATCTCCCCCACCTCATGCTCCTGCTCATGGTGTCAGAACTAAATATCAGTATAGATATTATCCGTCACTAGGCATTTATTATGATATTAATAGAGGCATTTATTTCTATTTAGAATCTGGTATTTGGAAATCTTCTAATGCTCTTCCTAGTAATATTACTATAAGTTTAAAGGATTATGTGGTTTTAGATTTAGATACAGATAAACCATATAAATATTATAATAAACACAAAAAACAATATCCATCGCATTCTAATAATAAAAATAAAAAACCTAAAAAATAAATTTCTCTTCTAATGAATAAATTACTAATTATTAGTGGACCATCTGGAGTAGGTAAGAGCCCATTATTGAAAGCCTTTAATAAATTATATCCAAATATTGCAAAAAATTATAAAAAATTAATTTTATACAATAGTCGTTCTGCTAGACCCAATGAGGTGGATGGAGATGATTATTATTTTAGAACAAAAGATTATCTAAATTCTTTAAGAACTAATAAAAATTATTTAGTTTTTGATGTCCGTGATGATATACAAGCATTAGATATTAATGAATTAGTAAATAATCTACATACAAACAATCTTATTTTTGAAGGTAATCCTTTTGTGGGATCTGAGCTAATAAAAAGTAAATTACTACGCGATGTAGAGAGGTTGAGTATTTTCATTTCGCCACTGTCTTTAGAAGAAATTTTATTTTTTAAAAATAATGAAAATATTATTTTGTCTGAATTAATTACAGACCTAATGCGTAGAAAATTATTAAAGAGAGCTCAGAAGCAAAAAGGTATTTTATCAATTAAAGATTTAGAAAATATTGAAACAAGAGCTAAAAGTGCTTATGAGGAGTTGAAATTAGCGACTCATTTTGATTTTATTGTGCCTAATCATGATGGTGAAGACAGCGATCATTGGGATACATTTTATTATCCTATAGGTGATGCTAGAAAAACTTTAATGGCTTTAGTAGATTTATTAGAAAATAACAAATCATCTTATGCCGAAAAATGGAATAAAAATTTATTGTAATTTTATTAAATAAAATTTTATGAGTCCAGAGCAATTTTCATTATTAGTAGAAATAATAGGATACATAGCTTCTGCTTTTGTACTGTTATCAGTGATGATGCGTTCTATAGTGAAGCTACGTTGGTATCTTTTGGTTGGTAATATTTTTTATGTTATTTATGGCGTTATGATAAATGCCATGCCAGTAATACTTTTGAATGCTATTAATGGCATTTTAAATATTTATTTCTTATATCAAGCTCATAAGCAATATGGTGATTTCGAAATTATTAATATATCACCAGATGAAAATATTGTTAAATATTTCATTAATCATTTCAAAAATGATATTAAAAAGTTTTTCCCCGATTTCGAAAATATAAAATCTGATGAAGATAATTATATGTTGATGAAAGATAATGCTATAGTGGGCTTATTTTCATTTAAGCATATTGAGTCGGAGGTAGATATTTCTATTGATTATGTAACGCCTACTTATAGAGATCTCAAGCCAGCTAAATTTTTATTTTATAAATCTGAATTTTTTAAATCTATGGGAGTGAAGCAGCTAATTACCTATTCTACAGTGCCTACACATACTAAATATTTAAATAAAATTGGATTTAACAAAACTGATGATGATAAATTTATTTTGAAAATTCAATAAAATAATTTTTTCATTAGAAAAAAATTATTAATTTTGCAATCTAATTTTTAGGGCGATTAGCTCAGTTGGTTCAGAGCGCCTGCCTTACAAGCAGGAGGCCAATGGTTCGAATCCATTATCGCCCATTATATTTCTAATTTTTCCCCTTAAGTTTATATTTTTTTAGCTCATCGAGAAAATCGCTATTTGTTTCAATATAATTGCCTATTACAACAGCATTTACACCTATGTCGAAATATGTATCAATAGTTTCTATATTTTTTATTCCACCACCTATGATTATTGGTAAATTGATAATATTTTTTAAATCATTTATTAAATTAGGATTTAATGGATTTACGGCACCAGATCCTGCTTCGATGTATATTAATTGACTACCGCTATATTTAGCTGCCAGGCAAGTAGCTATTAAAATATCTTTTTTATTGGGAGGAATAGGAATGGTCTGAGTCAAATATGCTGTGCTACTAATATTGCCACCATCTACTAAAATGTATGCTGTAGGTATCGCTGATATTCCCATTTTATAAATTATAGGAGCAGCAATTAACTGCTGTCCTATCATATATTCTGGATTTCTTCCCGAAAAAAGTTGCATGAAAAGTACACCATCAGCATTATTAACTATTTGCAAATAATTCCCAGGGAATATTATCACAGGAACCTTAGTTTCTCTTTTTAATATGTTGATAATTTCTTTATATTTTTCTAAATCAAAAATCAGACTTCCCCCTATTAAAAAAAAATCACAAATACCGTCTTTGCCCGCATTAATATATTTGTTTAATAATTTGTCATCAGTTTTATCAGGATCTATTAAAATAGTAATAGAGCCTGATTTCAAAAATAAGTTGTATATTTGTGCAATCATTTTTCTAAAAAATTTTTTTATCAAAAATAATCATTATGAAAAAAATAAACTTTTTATTAATTTTTTTCGCATTGTCTCTTTTATTAAATTCACAAAATAATAATATGATAGTTTATGATAGCACATTAAATCAGCAAGTGCTTATAGACAAAATAGATAGCAAAGATTTACAACATCCTATTTTTGCTGAATATTATAAATTTTATTTTGAAAGTTATAACCCAGACATGTCAATAGTAGAAAAGATAAAACCATTATTAGATGATATATCTATAACTATTGTAATGGGCTCATGGTGTGGTGACTCTCAAGAGCAGATACCTAAATTTTATAAAATTATTTCATTATTAAATTTTGATGAAAATAAAATTCAATTAATAGCAGTAGATAGAAAAAAACATGCGCGAGAATACGATGCATTAGTACAATCTCTAAATATTGAACTAATTCCCACATTTATCTTTTATAAAAATGGTAAAGAGCTAGGTCGCATAATAGAATCGCCACAAGAGACATTAGAAACTGATATTTTGAAAATTTTAAATCAATAAAATGTCTAAAGAAAAAGATAAAAATAAAAAAGAATCTGCATTGAAGGTGAATGATGGCATAGATGAGCCATCTCAGATAAATCCTGATGTAGTAAAAAAATTTTTATCTCAAAAAAAAACCTTTTCTATAGAAGGAATAATCGAAGGTATAAAAAATGGTGATAGAGTAGCTTTATCTAGAGCAATTACTTTGATAGAAAGTCTGAATCCTACACATTATGAGCTTGCTCAAAAGATAATACAAGAGTGCCTACCGTTAAGTGGTAATAGTTTACGTATTGGTATAACAGGAATACCTGGTGCTGGCAAAAGCACATTTATAGAGTCTTTTGGTACTATGCTTACTAATTTAGGTCATAATGTCGCTGTCTTGGCCATAGATCCTACTAGTCAAATATCTAAAGGTAGCATCTTGGGAGATAAAGTACGTATGGAAAAGCTGGCAACCAATCCAAAAGCTTTCATTCGCCCTTCGCCATCTGCTGGCACACTAGGTGGAGTTTCACGCAAAACTAAAGAATCGATGATTCTCTGCGAAGCTGCAGGATTTGACATTATCTTAATTGAGACTGTTGGCGTAGGACAGAGTGAGGTAGCAGTAAAAAATATGATAGATTTCTTCCTTTTATTACTTGTAGCTGGTGCGGGAGATGAATTGCAGGGTATGAAACGTGGTATTATCGAGATGGCAGATGCTATTTTTATTAATAAAGCTGATGGTGATAATTTAAATAAAGCAAAAATTTCAGCACAAGAATATAAATTAGCAATGCATCTTTTACCTCCACATCCTGCTGGGTGGGTGCCCGTAGTAGATGTGTGTAGTGCTATCACTGGCTATAATTTGGATATTATTTGGCAAACAATTCAAAATTATATCAATTTAGCTAAAAATAATGGCTTTTTTGATAGAAATAGACAACATCAAGAAGCTCAACGCATATACGATTATTTAGTTGAGGAGCTTAATTTATTCTTTTGGAATAATGATAAACTACAATCAGAATATGAAGCACTAAAACAACAGGTACTACAACAAAAATTAACTGCATATCAAGCAGCTACAATTTTAAAATCACTATTTATAAAATTGTTGTCAAAAATATAAATATTACCTTATTTGCCACCTAATTCTCTAAATAAATTTTTAATATTTATCATTTCTAATGAGATTTTTATCGGAGAGAATTTCAAATCTTCATTATTTACACAACATTCATCTACAAAAAACCAGCTATACTTAGACGTACTAAAATCTGGGATTGCTATATATTTATCATTTAATACTTGCAATTTATTATAATACACGCTATCTAAATGTGTAGAGTTCTTATCTAGAATATTTTGATTTTTAGTCGGTTTTTTATTATATTTTTGCTGTAATTCTATTATTTGTTTATAAAGTATTTCATTTTTTTGCCTGGAATTTACTAATTTTTCTATTGACCATATAGGTTCATACCTCAGTAATATAAATGGTTGCACTTTATCTATATAAACATTTTCTATGCTATCAGATTTCATAGCTTTTGGTTCACATATTAAACTATCCTCACAAAATATTTTTAAAAATGAATCTTTTAATTCAAAATGCCAATTTTTAGGTATACTTGATAATATCATTGAAAGTGTAGGATCGTCTTTTGCCCATTTAATGACTAATGAATCTGGGAAAATATTATTAGATGTTAGAGTTGTGATGTGAAATAAAATGATTATTGATATAATGGTTAATTTTTTCATAATTTTTTTTTTATAATAATTACTAAAACTATGCCAAAAATATTTTAAAGGATATATAACCTTTATCGAGAGTAATAATATTTTAGATTAATATTTAATTGTACAATTGTTTTTATTAATTCACAAATGCACACAAATGGGCACAAATAAGAAATTCACCTCGTTAGATATATAGTAAAAGAAACATTAAAAGAAGAATAACTATTTATCTCACGGGGTAAATCCCAAGATCCTCTAATCCCATAAATCCCAGTTCAGACATTTGGCTCTGTGTTCTTTGTGCCTCCTTTTAGCACTTTGTGGTTAATATTTAACGCTCTCAAAATGAATAAAATTCATTTTTATAAAATTACTCTTGTTCAATATTTACCCATACAAATCGTTATAGCACCAAAAATTTATTATAGAATGAATACTCCAATAAATGATAATTGGTAAAATTAACTGCTACCAACAACGTCTATAAAAAATTTGGGTATAATAAAAAAAAGTTATATCTTTGTCCAGTTCATTTTATGTTTAACCGGAGATTTTATCCAAAAAATGATATAATCTCCACATAAATAAATCGTCATTTGATGATTTATAAAATAATTTCTACTTTTGTATATAGAAGTAGAACGCAACTTTATGACGTCTATACATTCAAATTTGGAAGTAAGGCGCTATGGAGTAGCGTATATAAATAAATTATATTTCATTACTAATGTGAGAATTCAATGAGTCCAATATCAGAAAATCAAAAAACCGAAATCATTGCATTATTAAAGGAAGGCAAATTAGGCAGAGAGCAAATCGCTGCGAAAGTTGGAGTATCTCCAGGAACGGTCAGCGCAATCAAGGCCCATTTGACAATGGGTACCTATACTGAACCTTCAGAAGCTGAAGAAGTTATCGAGGCGATGGAGACAACTTTTGGGCTTGAACGTGACCTCCAGATTGCTCTTCGCTCCAACATTAAACAGCTTGAGCAAGGACTCAAGATTATTGATGAAGGAAAGGAGTTAACAACTGAGGCTGGTAGAATTGATATTACAGCCGAAGACCAACAAGGTGCTATTGTGGTAATAGAGCTAAAAGCTGGTACTGCTAACCCTAATTGCGTTACTCAAATATTAGCCTATATGGGTGCACTGAGCAAGAAAAAACAGAAACCCATCCGTGGCATTTTGGTTGCAGGGGATTTCTCTCCCCGCGTAGTATTTGCGGCTCGCGCAGTTCCTAACCTTCAATTAAGGAAATACACTTTCAGGTTTTCATTCGAGACAGTTGAATGAAGGAAAAAAAGTAGCAATATCAGATAACAGCGTGTTTGCGGTTCGCTTCGCTCACACAAATGCTTTTGGCACCTCGTAAACACGCAAACCTTTAGCATTCATTGTAAAACGAAAAAAGACTTTAATGAGTTTGCCATCTTAAATAAAACTAAAAAAAGTTTCACCGCTCCGATAATTACTGAATAAATGTTGAAAACTTTTTTTTAAAAAATTTGGCAGAATAAAAAAAAGTTAAATCTTTGTCCAATTATTTAATGTTTAATCGGAGATTTTATCCAAAAAATGATATAATCTCCACATAAATAAGTCACAATTTTATAATTTATAAAATAATTTCTACTTTTGTATATAAAAATAGAACGCAACTTTATGATGTCTATACATCCAAATTTGGAAATAAGGCCCAATGGAGTAGCGTGTATAAACGAGTTATGGGCAAGTTAAAAAGAAACAACAGACAGTTACAAGAACCGACGTTTTTCCTGTTAGACAGTTCTTGACTTTGATTGATATCTGACAAAAACAAATGTGGAGACCAGAACCAACTAAAAACGGTACGGAAGCGAAAGGCCTTATGAGTAGGACACAATAAATAAATGATTATGAAAAAAAGATAAAAGTTTACTAGAGCAAATAAGAGAAAAAATAAGTGCAGGAGTAGTTTTGCTTTTTATTTTAGGAATGGTTCGTTATAAGGTATGGCGTTTCAAACCAAATTGAACAAGAAAATAACCTTTTTAATCAACTTGATAACAAGTTTTAGAATTTAAAACAAGACCTTGAAGAATTTAAATTTAAATAATATGCAACCAAATCTTTTTAACTACGCAACAAGCGAATTAAGCCAAGATGCTTTTATTTGTTGGCTTTTGGAATGGGCAAAACCTGAATATAAAGAAACAGATGTTTTATTAAACAAAACAAGTAATGAATTGATTAATAAGTTTTTTGAATTATCAAAGGTTATAGTTCCAAAGAGCATAAATTCAGTTCAAATTTATAAACAGTATGCAAATATTGATGTTCTTTGTGTAATAAATGAGGAATACCCTATAATTATTGAAGATAAAACGAATACACAGAACCATTCAGATCAATTAAAAAGATATTTTGATACAATTAACAAAAAATACGATGAACAAAAAATAATTCCAATCTATTTTAAAACTGGCGACCAGGATAATTACAAAAAAGTGAAAGAAAACGGTTATTATTTGTTACTTCGTGTCGATTTCTTAGCAATCCTTAATAAAGGTTTACAATCAGGAATAAAAAATCAGATATTTATTGATTATGCAGCTCATTTACAAGGAATAGAAGATAAAAGAAATAGTTACAAATATTTACCAATCAACGAATGGTACTATGATAGTTGGATTGGGTATTACAAAGAACTACAAGAAAAATTAGGTTATGGAGGTTGGAATTATGTGGCTAATCCTTCTGGCGGTTTTGTTGGTTTTTGTTGGTATTGGATTGAATTTAATGGTGGTGAAATGTATTTACAAATCGAAGAAAAAAAGTTTTGTTTTAAAATTTGGGTAAAAAATAAAAGCAGTAGAAGTGAATTAAGAAATAAAATTTATTGGAAAATAATCCAAGAAGCAAATAATCATGATATTGAGGTAGTAAAACCTGACAGATTTGGCAATGGACAATATATGACTGTAGCTGTATTAAAAAATGAATATCGTGTAACAAATTCAGAGAACATTATTGATATGGCTAGGACTGTTGAAAATATTAGAAAAATTGAGAAAATATTAGAAGGAATTAAAGAATAAAAGCCGCAAACAATGTATAAAAATAATAGCCGAGATAGTAATAAATTCAAGGGTTGTGGTCTGCATAAAATTTCGTATAACATGACAGGACTGTGCTTCAAAATCGGCAACAAAAACATACTGCCAAACCGTTACAAGCAACCTTAAAAGACAGAATCATAACCAAATGAAACATCGACTAATTATATTTTCAATATTTCTCGCCTCTAATGTATTTGCTCAAGATTACATAGAATATCACAGAATTATAAATAGAATTGACGAAGATGTAATAAAGAATGAATACTATTTAGCCATTGAAAGACTTGACAGTCTTTATGAAAATTTTGATTTTATTTATTCCCGCCACTGTTTTAAAGCATTACAAATTTGTTGTGTTTCGCAAGACTCTTTAAATGCAGATAAATGGTTGAAAAAATCATTTATTCAAGGTGTTCCAATTTGGATGGTGCGGAGTAATGACCTGACAAAAAATGTATTCAAATATTCTACTATTAAAACTACCATTGAACAATATGATAGCTTGAGAAGCATCTACAATAATTCAATAAATCTTGAATTAAGAAATAAAATTGACAGTTTGTTTGAAATTGATCAAAAATACACTAGAAAAGTGAATGATGGATTTATCCTTCTGCGACATACGTATCATGGCTTAAGGTGGCTGAGAAACAACAAAAAACAATTTAAAATCTTAAATGAAATAATTGAAAAGTACGGGTACCCTGGTGAAAAACTTATCGGACTACCCAAATGCATTCAAGATTCAGCTCAATATATTAAACAATTTAATTATCGCGGTCCACTTTTAAGAGAGACAGACGCATATATAATGCTAATTCATTATTTTAGTAATCCCAGAAAAACTGATATTAACAACAAATTGCTTGAAAACGTTAAACTAGGAAATTTACCCCCTTATCAATATGGTGCACTAAATGATTTTATAGCAAAATGGGGAAAGAAAAAAAACAAAGATATTAATTACTATAATGTTTGGCATAGAGACCCTGATAAATCGAATGAAGCGGAAATTGACAGAAGACGAAATTCTATTGGGCTAAATAGTTATGAGCAGCAAAAAAGGAATAATTCGACATGGGATGAAAGAATAAAAAACAAAACTGTGAATTCTGAAATAATCTTGGAATAGAAAAGGCAGCTTGTAATAATTAGGACTTTAAACGGTGCGCAGCACCCAGCTTGAAGTCCATGTTGAACTATATTCATGTACTGCTGTTATGGATTTTGCGATAGATTGGGTAAGATTTTTAGAATTTGTTTATTGTAGAAATTTTGACTTTATCTGTTGATGGAGTAACAAAACATTCATAAATACAAATATTTTTATTAAAAAAATAATAGTTTATCATATTGATATCATTTAATTTATCTTTCGATATCAAGCATAAACTCGAAATTGGTTTATGCAGGTTTTATATTTTGTATTTTAAAAAAAAGTTGTATATTTGCCCAGTTTATTTAATGTTTAACTAGAGATTTTATCCAAAAAATGATATAATCTCCACATAAATAAATCGCCATTTGATGATTTATAAAAAAATAAAATATTTATTTGTTTATAACAATTATTATTTTTGCAGAAATAAAATTACCAAAAGGTTGGGTTATACATACAAAATTGAATGTATAAAATAACTTTTGGTAAGGTTATAAACACGTTAGCATGCATTTAAAAACAACAAGAACATGAGATATAAATTACAATATATTATTTTAACAATATTCTTTACGACTAGCTGTAATGCACAAAATCCCATTGAATCTAATTCCCAAATAGATGGAAAGTGGAATATAAAGCTGAATAGTAATGACATTGGGACAGTAAACACAATTCTTGAATTCGAATCATCTATTGACGGATCATTCACAGCTTGGACTAGAAAAGGAGCGGATAGAAACATTTTGGGTTTTTGGAAATCAACATTAGCTAGGGTGTTCACAAAAGACTTTAAAAACGGTTCTTTGATAAGGATTACAGATGGAACAGTAACTAAAAGACAAGATACATTGGTGTTATCAGGTATTTTTAGGTCTGCAATGAGTAACTATTATTTTAATGGAGAAATAGTCAATAATAAAATTACAGCTGAGTTAAGAGATGGCAAAAAAGTAAGAAAAGGAACAATTTCAGGGTTTAGAAGCGATGATGTGGTTTACCCTCTAGATGATTATCCAGCTATTGTGTCCGAAGCATTAGACTCCACTAAGAATAGAATTTATAATCGAGATGTACTCAACACTAAAGAATGGAAATCTTTTGAAAAAAGCATTACGAAAAAATCAAGAAAATTTCAAGATGACCTTGAACTTGTTTTTGGTTTTTTCTATTTAGCGTCAGATTTGCCCTTTTCACATTTTGCATTGACTAAAATAGAAGAATTAAACGAAGCTGAAAAGAGCGACAAAAATCAATATTTATTTTTAGAAGAAAAAACTAACAACACAGCTTTGCTGACTATTAAATCTTTTTCAGGAACATCAACCGAAGTAGATAGTGTTTTTTCTGAAATCATTGAAAAAAAATACGAAAACTTGATTGTCGATTTAAGAAATAATTCAGGTGGTACTGTTGAAGCAGGTATGGCATTTGCCCGAAGGGTTGTAGATACAACAATGACAGGTGGTTTTTTTCTAACACAAAATTGGTTTAATCAAAATAATGATGTTCCCGACAGTAATCAACTTGAAAAATTACCTGTATTTTCAGAAGCCAATTATGACTTGATTATTCAAGGAATTCATCAAGAGATAGGGTTGGTACTTAAAGTTGAACCGCAAAACCCATTATATAAAGGGAACCTATTCATTATAACAAATAGTAAGACGGCAAGCACTTGTGAACCAATTGTACATTGTCTTAAAAATGCAAACCGAGCAACAATTATTGGTGAGAAAACTGCGGGTGCAATGTTGAATGGTGAAAGATTTAAATTAAATAGAGACTTTTCGCTTTATGTGCCAACGGCTGACTATTATACAATAGATGGATTAAGAATAGACCAAAATGGGGTAACGCCAAACATTGAACTTGAAAGTGAAGACCCTATTGAATATATTATGAAACAATTGATTAAATGAAAACGCATGCTAACAGCGTATATAAGAAATAGCGGGTTTAGTGCTAAATCAAAGGTCAGTGCTTTTAATAATAGTCAGTGCCAAACTGAAAGTGAAGTGCTTTTTAAACCGCTACTTCTCATACACGCCAACCGTTGTGTGCAAGCTAAAGCTTGCGAGTTTGTAAACCCCCAGAGGTGATTGCGTAGTTTTATCAAATCATTTCCCCAGCGGAGACTTTTCTTTTGTTACTTTTCTTTGTGTAGTTGACAAAGAAAAGTAAATTAAGTAGAAATTTATTTAAAAATCAATTATGCTCATAAGAAATATAGTGATTACCGTAAATGAACCAATAATAATTTAGTTATTAATTAAACTCATAATTCAATTAATTTTATTAGAATATTAAGCAGATATAATCACAGTTTTAGCGATACAAAATTTTTTATTTTCTTAGAAATCTTTAAATAATTTGGTTTATAGAAATATTAGTTGTATCTTTGCAAAGTTATTGAGTTTAATAAAATTCAAGTCGTTTAGTATTATAATTTTTCATTTCTATTAATTAATAGTGCTATCCTTCTTCAATTTTTCACACTCGCAATTATAAATCTTATATACTTTATTATGAAGAATATTTTTATTGGAAACCTGACTACAAAAGTAGGAAATGATGACTTAAAAGAAATTTTTGAAGAATACGGCAACGTGTCTTCAGCAAAAGTAATTATGGATCATTATACAGGAAAATCAAGAGGCTTTGGCTTTGTTGAAATGTTAAACGACGAAGAAGCAGAAAATGCTATTCGCGGATTAAATGGTGCTGAATTAGATGGAAAAAAAATCACAGTGAATATTGCTAAACCAAAAACAGAAAGAGATGATTTTAATCGAAAAAGATATTAAAATCTAATTTATTAATATGAAACAAAAATATGCGTAAATTACCGAATCTAGTAATTGGAAATTTGGTTGCAACGATACCGATTATTCAGGGAGGAATGGGTGTCGGTATATCGTTAAGCAATTTAGCTTATGCTGTTTCAAATCAGGGTGGAATAGGTGTCATAGCTACGGCTTGCATTGGTGAGAATGAACCTGATTTTTATAATAATTATGTTGAAGCAAATAATAGGGCTTTATCAAAAGAATTAAAGAAAGCCAGAAGTATGACTTCAGGAATATTGGGTGTAAATATCATGGTCGTTCTTTCAAATTATGCCGAACTGGTAAAAACATCTATTAAAGAAAAAATTGATATTATCTTTTCTGGCGCCGGATTACCATTAAACCTTCCCAAATATTTAATTAACGCCGACCATAAGCCTAAGCTTGTTCCCATTGTATCATCGGGAAAAGCGGCTTCTATAATTATTAGAAAATGGTTAACTAATTATAACTACATTCCCGATGCCATTGTTGTCGAAGGACCAATGGCTGGTGGTCACTTGGGTTTTAAAAAAGAACAGCTTTTCCTAGATGATTTTGCTTTAGAGAATATAATTCCTGATGTTTTATCATCAATAAAACCTTTTGAAGAAGAGTCAGGAAGAAAAATACCGGTTATAGCTGCAGGGGGAATTTACACAGGCGAAGATATTTATCGTTTTATAAATATGGGAGCTTCAGGTGTTCAAATGGGAACGCGATTCGTTACAACGGTTGAATGTGATGCTTCAGATGAATTTAAACAGATTTATCTTGATTCCAAAGAAAATAATATCGAAATTATTAACAGTCCCGTGGGTATGCCGGGCCGTGCAATTGAAAATAAATTTTTAATAGATGTTAAAAACGGACTTAAAAAACCTTTTAAATGTCCCTATCATTGTATAATAACTTGTGATTATAAAACTGCTCCTTACTGTATTGCAAATGCCTTAATTAATGCCAAAAACGGAAGATTTAATCATGGTTTTGCTTTTGCAGGTGCAAATGTTTATAAAACTGATAAAATTATTACAGTAAAAGAACTGATAGATTTATTAGTTAGCGAATACGAATCGGCTGCAAATTAAACTAAATTTTCTCTATTATTCCACAAAGTTATTATTCAGCATAGTACTGTTTTCTTTCTTTTTATCGGACAACAATGATTTTTTTTATTAAAAAACTTTCTTTATTGCATCTTTGAATTCCATATTATCTGGATTTAATACCAAGTTACGTCCTATTATAAAAAAGTATTAAATTTGTAAAAAAATTGTTTATAAGAATGTTTTATATTTATTGTATAAATATAATATTAGTCAACAGTGTGAGGACATACTGTAAACCATAAACATAATTTTAATACGATTACAATTCAACTTTTATTTGAACAATAAAGGGATTAATAATAAAATCATGAAAAGCATGAAAAATATTACCGTAGAAAGACTTGAAAAAATAGAAAAATTAGCAATTAGTTTGGGTGAAATTCATAACAAATTTGGTCTTTTTTCAAAAACTGTTTTTGACCAAGTTAAAAAAGAAAATAATATAATAGAATACTTGGATGATTTTCCTTATTTACGAATCTTTTATAATAAATATATTGAACAATTTGATGAGAACAACCTTAATAAAATTGATAGAGCTGAGGCAATTAATATAGACCTCCCTTTTATCGGAGAAAAAGCAATTTACAACGAGCAGATTGATTTTATGTTCTATTTTGAGGGCAGTCGCCAAGAAAAAGACAAAATAAGCATCACTGTTTTATCACATTTATGGCTAACAGAAGATGATACAATTATTAATAAATTTTTGGGTGAAACTAAATGGTGGACTAAAGCAAATTTTTTAAACATTAAAAATCGCCTTCGTATAGATAGTGAAATTATAAAAAGAAGCTATATCTCAGACTCCGTTAGATTCGAAAATGATAAAAAAAAACAGGAACCTTATATGCGAAGAAATTAAATTATTTAAACCTAAATTAGTTGTTTGTGTTGGGACTAAAGCAAGAAATTTAGTTGGTATTAGGTATTATGATTTCCCAGTTCAATTTCATTATGTAAGATTCCCTAAATATCATAATGACAACGATATTTATAAGGAACTAAATGAAATTTTGGAGAAACTCTCAAGAGAATGATTTCTTTTCACTTGAAAACAATGGCCAATTGGTAATAGCATCTATATTTAATGTGGAGGTTCAGAACAACTCTGACCTGAATTACTAAAATTACCATTTGTGAGTAACTGAAAATTCACAGCATTGAAAACCCGGACGCAACATAGCTGTAGACCGTTAGCTGCAAAACAAATTTTATAACCCACACTATTCGTTATAAAGCCATTTTTAATTATTAAAAAATTATATTATTTTTACAAAAAAAATTATGAAGAAGTTTTTATTTGCAATATTAATTTTATTAACAATTTCAATTAATGATTATGCTCAGAATATAGACACTACTGATACTGAACCTATATTCTCAATAGTAGAAGAGCCGGCACAATTTCCTGGCGGAGATGATGCTTTATCAAAATTTATACATGAAAATATAAAATATCCCAGAGAAGCTATTAAAAATAAAATATCAGGTACTGTTTATGTACAATTTGTTGTTGAAAAAGATGGAAGTATTAGTGATGTTAAAGTTGTTAGAGGAATAGGTGGTGGATGTGATGAAGAGGCTGTAAGAGTAATAACAAAAATGCCTAATTGGATACCTGCAAAACAAAAAGGCATACCAGTGAGATTTTTTTATGTAATACCTATTACATTTGTACTACCATAGTTATTTAGATAAATACATAAAACAATTAATAAAAAATTGATTTAAATATTTTAGCTTTTTGTAGTTAATTGTATATATTTGCATCGGACTAATAAGAAAAAACAATTTTTTGAGATGCCCATAAGTTATTTTAAATAATCTTGTGAATCTTGACATAATATACTTTTTAATTGATAAACATTCGAAAAATGAGACATAAACAAAAAGTACAAACTAATAAAACACAAAAATGAAAATAAAAATCTTTAATTGTTCAATAAATTTATTTTAAATTTTTAATTATGAAAAATTTACATTTATTAATACTCATTTTTGTTGCAATTTGCTATAACAATTTTGCTGTTGCTCAGTATCAGTCTGTTTTTGGCAGTTCGCAAACTTTTTGGAATGTTAAGACAGACCAGTTGTTTGGTCCTGTTAATGATAGTATTGTGTACATTTCTGATACTACTATTTCATCAATCATATATAAAAAAGTAAAATACTATAGAGAAACTTCTGAATTAGAGACATATCTAATAAAAGAAGACACCTTGTTAGGAAAGTTATCATATCGTAAAATAGATGATACAACCCATTATCAGGTCTATGATTTATCACTCTCATTAGGTAATTCTTTTAATGGATATATTGTTGATAGCATTTATTTTTCGAATGGTAAAAAACATCTACGATTAAACTATACTCCTGCATGGACAAGTGGAGAAAAATTTGTCATGATTGAAGGTGTTGGTACTAATATTGGGTTGATGTATCATAATGGAATGGCTGGCGTACTCGGACCTTATTTATTGTGCCATTATAAAGACAATATTCCAAACTTCATCAATAGCCATCCTCTTTATAATGGTTTATGTCATGTTGTTGGCATAGACGAAGTAATCATTAAACCCCAAATAAATATTTATCCTAATCCATCAAAAAGTGAATTAACTGTAGAATTTGTAAATAGTTTTTCAAACAATCTAACTATAGAAATTTATGACAGCAATGGTAAGTTAGAGTTAATGAAAGAACTAAATCAATTAAACAAAATAACTATAAATACACACGATTTACCTGCTGGAGTTTATTTTATTGCTTTAAAAGAAAACTATAAAACAATAGTCACGCAAAAATGGATAAAGACAGAATAATTACACACATTAATTATTCACGCAAGCATTTAAAAGATATTTTTATTTGAAAATGTTTTTTAATTAATTGTCCTATTATAACAGATCTTCATTAGAATTAATAAACTTTTAAAAGCTTAATAGTCTGATAGTTATTGAGGAAATCCAGTTTTTTAATTATTCGTACTTATTGCCTACATATTTTTCAGGAAGATCAGTTAAACAAATAATTAGTCTTTTTTATTGTCATGAGGAGGCTTTACTATATTTTCTCTCATTTCAGTGTCTGCTTTTATATTTTGGATACGATAGTAGTCCATGATGCCAAGATTACCCATTCTGAAAGCTTCTGATATGGCTATAGGTATTTGAGCTTCTGCTTCGATGACTTTAGCACGAGCCTCTTGGGCTTTAGCTTTCATCTCTTGCTCTAAGGCTACAGCCATAGCTCTACGTTCCTCAGCTTTAGCTTGAGCGATATTTTTATCTGCTTGAGCTTGATCCATTTGTAGCTGTGCACCAATATTTTTACCAACAACGATATCTGCGATATCTATAGATAAAATTTCAAAAGCTGTACCAGCATCCAGACCACGAGCTAACACTGTTTTTGAAATAACATCAGGATTTTCGAGCACTGCTTTATGACTTATTGCACTTCCTATGGCTGTTACAATTCCTTCGCCTACTCTAGCAATTATAGTTTCTTCGCCTGCACCTCCTACTAATTGTTTAATATTTGCTCGGACAGTAACACGAGCAGTAACAATCAATTGTATTCCATCTTTGGCGACTGCAGCTATTGCAGGAGTAGTTATCACTTTAGGACTTACACTCATTTGTACAGCCTCGAAAACATCCCTACCAGCTAAATCAATGGCAGCAGCAGATTTGAAATCTAAAGGTATGTTTGCTTTATCAGCAGATATTAATGCTTTCACTACAGAGTTTACTCTACCTCCAGCTAAATAATGAGCCTCTAGTTGGTCTCTTGTTAGCTGTAATCCGGCTTTTGTAGCAGTTATCATACTATTAACAATGACTTTAGGAGGTACTTTCCTCCATCTCATTAGGACTAATTGCAATAAATTTATTCTGACGCCACTTAATAAAGCTGTAAACCATAGACCTATTGGCACAAAATAAAATAATAACCATAATAGTATAAAAATTACTACACCAATAATAATATTGGTGCCAGTATTTAATAAAATAACATTCAATGTAAACATATATTTATGAATTTATGGGTTTTACAATAATTTTATTTCCTTCAATTTTTGTTATTTCAACTGGAGTATTAGAATCTATAAGTTCTGCGAGAGAATGTACTTCCACGATTTTATCATCAAATCTAGCTTTACCTGAAGGTAAACATTTAGTAATCGTTTCTCCTTGCATTCCAACTGTGAAATAATCCATTTCTTTTTTATTTAATTTAATATCAATTGAATCATTTAAAGCTAGTCGCTTCCATGTTTTATCTCTAAAGAAAAAATATAATCCTACAGCACAAACTATTAAAGATACTAACAGAGCAATAGTTCCGTATAAATTACCATAATGATTGTACATCAAAACTATACCGACAATCGTAGCTATACCTCCTATAGTACCCACAATGCCACCAGGCACGATGAGTTCAAGTAATAATAACAATAAGCCAGCTATTATAATAATAATTATAGTCGTTAAATTCATAAAAAAATATTATGCAAATTTAGGAATTTATTTTTAATATCAAATAATTTTTTTAAAAATAAAAAAAATTTAATATATGAGAGTGTTAACATTAGATATAATTTTACTATATTTTCTCTAATTTTTAGTGTTTGCTTTTATATTTGCATATGGTAGTAATCCAAGATGCCCAGATTACCCATTCTGAAAGCTTCTGATATGGCTATAGGTATTTGAGCTTCTGCTTCGATGACTTTAGCACGAGCCTCTTGGGCTTTAGCTTTCATCTCTTGCTCTAAGGCTACAGCCATAGCTCTACGTTCCTCAGCTTTAGCTTGAGCGATATTTTTATCTGCTTGAGCTTGATCCATTTGTAGCTGTGCACCAATATTTTTACCAACAACGATATCTGCGATATCTATAGATAAAATTTCAAAAGCTGTACCAGCATCCAGACCACGAGCTAACACTGTTTTTGAAATAACATCAGGATTTTCGAGCACTGCTTTATGACTTATTGCACTTCCTATGGCTGTTACAATTCCTTCGCCTACTCTAGCAATTATAGTTTCTTCGCCTGCACCTCCTACTAATTGTTTAATATTTGCTCGGACAGTAACACGAGCAGTAACAATCAATTGTATTCCATCTTTGGCGACTGCAGCTATTGCAGGAGTAGTTATCACTTTAGGACTTACACTCATTTGTACAGCCTCGAAAACATCCCTACCAGCTAAATCAATGGCAGCAGCAGATTTGAAATCTAAAGGTATGTTTGCTTTATCAGCAGATATTAATGCTTTAACTACAGAGTTTACTCTACCACCAGCTAAATAATAAGCCTCTAGTTGGTCTCTTGTTAGCTGTAATCCGGCTTTTGCAGCAGTTATCATACTATTGACAATGACTTCAGTATCTACATGCCTCCATCTCATTAGAAATAATTGCAATAAATTTATTCTGACGCCACTTAATACTGCTTTAAACCATAGATCTATTGACAAATAATAAATTAATGAATATATTAGTATTAAAATTACTATAAAAGTAATTTCATGAATAACAGCATCTAATAAAGTATCATTCAATATTAACATATATCAATGAATTTACGTGTTTTACAATAGTTTTATTTCTTTCAATTTTTATTATTTCTACTGGAATATTAGGATCTAAAAGTTCTGAGAGAGAATGTAATTCCACGATTTTATCATTAAATATGGCTTTACCTGAAGGTAAACACTTAGTAATCGTTTCTCCTTGCATTTCAATTATGAAACAATCCACTTCTTTTTTGTTTAATTTAACATCAATTGAATCATTTAAAGCTAGTCGCTTCCATGTTTTATCTCTAAAGAAAAAATATAATCCTACAGCACAAATAATTAAAGAAACTGACAGAGCGATATTTCCGTATAAATTGCCATAATGATTGTACATCAAAACTATACCGACAATCGTAGTTATACCTCCTATAGTACCCACAATGCCACCAGGCACGATGAGTTCAAGTAATAATAACAATAAACCAGCTATTATCATAATTATTATGGTTGTTAAATTCATAAAAAATATTATGCAAATATTAAAAATTTATTTTCAATAACAAATAGTTTTTTATTGAAAAGTTTAAAAAAATAGGCTAATTTTATTTATCAGTATTAAGTACCTCTATAATATTATTAAATACTCATATATAGTTAATTAAAATTTCAATATTTAATGAAAAACTTAAATGCAATATCTTTTATATTATTTCTACTACTATTTTATCTGATAAAATGCTGATAAAACTAAAAAATTAAAAATCAAACAACATCAATTAAATAAAATGAATAAATAATTATAACCTATAAAATTAGAAACAATATTGTAATGTTTAATTTATCTCGTTTATTCACTTAATATTCCTTATAATTAATAAAATTCGTTAAGTAATTTTTATTATATCAAAAAAATAATTTAATTTTGCAAAATATTTTTAAAGCGGATGTGGCGGAATTGGTAGACGCACCAGACTTAGGATCTGGTGCCGCAAGGCGTGGGGGTTCGAGTCCCTTCATCCGCATTTTTTTTAAAATTCGAATTATTAATTTTTTAATTATTAAAAATGAAAATAGAAAAAACACAAAAAGAAAACAATTTATCAGATGTAACTATCAATCTAGAACCTGAAGATTATAAAGATGAATATATTAAAAAAATTAAACAATTAGGTCAATCTACAAATATACCAGGATTTAGACCAGGAAAAGCTCCTATATCTTTACTGGAAAAACGTTACAAAGCTAGTGTATTGAGTGAAGAAGTTTTGCAAAAAGCCTATAATTTATTTCAAGATTTTTTAAAAGAAAATGAAATTTCATATGTTGGTGAACCAATTATTAATGCTAATAATGCAGATTTCGAAAATGATACTAATTTTACAATTAATTTCCAATTTATTGAACTTCCTAATTTAGATATTGACTTCCCAGAAGATTTAGAAATAACTAAATATAATTTCATCATCACTGATGAGCAATTAGATAGAGTTATTGAAAATATGAGAAAAGAATTTGCTGAAATGAAAGATACTAATGGTCTAGATGGTGCGGATTTTGCTTTTATTAATATTGAACTAGATGATCCTGAAGTGAAAAAATTTATTAATATTGAACCTAATAAAGAAACTAATTTAAAGCTAGATGCTATCAAAAATTTAACTAATGAAAATCCTCTAGAAATTAATTTATTGGATCTATTTAATTCTATTGAAGATGCCAATAATTATTTATTCCCTAATGAGCCTCAAATTGTTGATGGAGATAAAAAAATTAAAGTGAGCCTTTTAATGGCTTTTAATAATAAACTTCCAGAGCTCAATAAAGAATTATTTGATAAAGTATTTCCAAATAAAAATATTCAATCAGAGGAAGAGTTTAGAAGTGCAATTTCTGAATTATTAGCTAAAAATTATTACGAAGCTAGCCTAGCAAATATGGTAGATCAACTAACTGACTACTTTTTATCTCAATATTCTATAGATTTACCTAAAGACATTCTATTTAATCAAATAAAGAAAGCAAATAAAGATAAAAAAGATGGCCTAAGCGAGGAACAAATAGCTGCTAATATAGATTCTTTTATAGAGAATATAAAACGCGAACATTTTACAAATTTATTAGCTAAAAAATATAATATTAATGTAGAAATGGATGATTATGAAGATCATGTAGCCTCTATGTATAACTTGACTCATGAAGAATTGGAAGCTGATGAATCAAAGCATGAAATGGTACACCATGCCTTAGAACATTTGTTTGAAGATGAGAAGTCATTTGAAGATGCTAGAGTTAATATATTATATAAAAAAATTGCTAACTTAATCTTAGATAAATGTAAGATTGTCGAAAAAGATATAACATATGATGATTTTCTTAAATTAAAAGAAAATAAAAATACTGAAGAAATAAATAAATAATAAATTATATCTGATAAACAATTTTAATATTTGGGAGTTAAAAAAATTTTTTTAACTCCTTTTTAATTTTAAGGGAGTATATAAATGTTAAAATTAATTGAAAAATAAGAAATTTTTATAATACTCAATTTTAAACATAAATTTTGTTAGTTTCCATTTCCTTTTATTCCCCCTTTAATTTTTAAGCATTAAAAATTAAACTTGTAAATCGGTGTCTTTTCTACATTGCTCTTATTTAGTGCCCTGTCATAAATAAAAAATCTCATATTTATATTATGATATTGCACAACTAATGGCAAAAAATATACGTCTATATCTACATATATTTCTCCTTTTACACTCTCTGCATATCTATTAATTCGTGGTATGCGTGCTGTATATGGTGGTTCTATTTGCTTTATACTATCTCCATTGTCATTATATTCTACAAAATATAGATAAAAATTGTAATAATATTCACTCTCACTATTAAAAGGTGGAAAAGTATCACTTTCGTCTAATCCTATGTCTCCATCTCCATCAGTAAATGTGAATATTAAAGTCCCTAAGCTATCTTTGCCTTGTTGAGATTTCATTATTTGAAAATCTTTAAATTTAATTTCAGGTATTATTGGATACTCGGGATTTTCTATGCAACTGCTTAGTGATATTATCATTATCGAAAATATAATTATATAATTTAAAATCGATATTTTCATAATAATTTTTTTAATTTTGTGTAAAATTACTAATTTTTTATGAATCTTGTAAATATGCTTCATGACATAGAGTGTGAAATTTTTAATGAAAATTTGAATTTTGATAATATTACTTTAAAATTATTTGAATTACATTATTATCATAATGAAGTATATCATAAATATTGTAATTTTATAAATAAAAGTCCTATTAATGTTTCGAGTGTTGATGAGATACCTTTATTGCCGGTGGATATATTTAAAACTCAAAAAGTAATATTACAAGATTTACCAGTAGAGGCTATTTTCGAAACAAGTGGAACTACTGCTATGAATAAAGGGACACATTATGTTCCTTATCTTAGAGTATATGATAATAGTTTATTAAAAACTTTTGAAAAATTTTTTGGTTCACCTGATCAATATAAGTTTGCTTTTTTATTGCCAAATTATTTAGAGCAACCTCATTCATCTTTAGTGTATATGGCTCAGGTTTTAGCAAATAAATCTAAAGAAGCTAAATTTTTTAAATGGGATTACTCATCTCTGAGCGAAACTATTGAAAAATGGCAAAAAGAAAAATCTAAAATCATATTATGGGGAGTTAGTTTTGCACTTTTAGAATTTGCAGAAAAATATCCTATGAAACTGGAGAATACTATTATTGTAGAAACTGGTGGTATGAAAGGAAGAAGAGAGGAAATCACTAGAAGTGAGTTGCACAATAAATTAAAAACTGCTTTTGGTCTTAAAAGTATTGCAAGTGAATATGGCATGACAGAATTATTATCGCAAGCTTACTCATTGTCTAATGGAGAATTTTCTTCGCCGTCTTGGATGAAAATTTTAATTAAAGATAGATATAATTATTTGCATACATTGCCGAATCATGTAAATGGTAAAATTGGTATCATAGATTTAGCAAATTTATATTCTCTACCATTTATATTAACTGATGATATTGGTAAAAAATATGAGAATGGCTTATTTGAGATATTAGGGCGTTTCGATTATTCTGCCTTGCGTGGATGTAATTTATTATTTATTTAATTGCATTATATAATCATAAATTAATTTAAATATACCTTCATAGCCATCTAATGGTAATTTATCATAATCGTCATCTGGTATGTGATAATATGGATAATCCTTATCACGAGAAAAAATAAAAATAGCAGGTATTCCAAGTTGATCAAATGGGCAATGGTCAGAATTACATGATGAGCCACGTGCCCGCATATCTGTTACATATTTTTTTTCGTCATTTATTTGTTGTAATTTTTGGAATATTGTTGGATTAGCTTTAGCATTTACTACCGAAATACCTTCTTTACCACTGCCTACCATGTCGAGGTTTATCATTAATTTTATTTTTTTCAGTTCAATTGGTGAATAAGTAGTAAAGTATTTAGAACCTAATAGACCTATCTCTTCGCCAGCAAAGCTTATAAAAATCAAAGAATAATCTGGCTTAATATCACTTTTAGCAAATTCTCGGGCAAGATCTAATAGCATAGCCACTCCACTAGCATTATCATTTGCACCTGGGAAATGTTGGTCAGCTATTTTACCTAAATGATCATAATGAGCTCCTATCACTATAAAACTATCTGGATATACTTTACCTGGAATATAACCAATAATATTACAAATTTCGGTATTTGGTTGTGTGGAAACAGTGTATTTTGTGTTGATTTTTTGAGGTGCTTTTTTAAATTGCAACTTTTTAGCATTGAGAACAATAATTTGGTGGTTAAGATTAGAAAAAGATTTAGCAGTGTAAAAAAATGAAAATGAATCCAGCAAAATATATCCTCTCGGTGAAGGTTCAGATAAGTAATATAAACTTTTTAGTTTATTGTAGTTTTCTTTATTTTTTTCTTTTAGCAAGTATGCTTTAGAGTAATCTAAAAAATAAAAATAATTGGGTGCTTTTGCTATTTTCTTGATAATTTTTTCTGGATTAGATTTATCATCTATTGGTATATATTTAATGTCAAAATCACCTTGTACCGATTTAGCTGTAGGCCACACCAAATAATCTTTTCCCAGCTGTAGCTCTCTGTCATCTAGTTTTACATTTGCTTCCTTTATGAGTAGAGAAGCAGATATAGGGAAGCATTGCCTATAAGAATTATTTAGTTGATCTAATGGCATGATACCATTCGACTGTAATTGAGCTTCAATAAATTTTGCTGCTTTGAATATACCACTATCAGCCACACTACGGCCAGCAAATTCTTCACTAGTTAATTGTTTTAATAACATACGAGCATATTGTAAGTCTTGCCCATTTAATGGAATAAAAAATAAAACAATTAATAGAAAAAAAAGAATTTTTATAAAATATTTCATTTTTAATTAAATTTTTGTTGAATTATTGAGTAGAAATAATTATATTCATATGACTTAATATCCCATTGATATTTATTTTGTAATTCTTTTATGATAATATTAACCTGCTCTATTGTAGCACATTGATTAATAGACTCTACAGCCATAGAAAAAGCTACAGAATTATTATTAAATAGTTTATTTGTTAGAAAATATCTGTCTGATATGCTAAAGGCCTTATGTAAATCATCTATCTTATTAATTATTGGGGTATTGTTGATACTTTCATAATCATTGTCTGCTTCATTAATAAAAGATTCTAAGATAGTTTGCTTCTCTTTAGTTTGTGTTTCTAAATTATTAGAATGTTCTTCATTTTTATTGGATATGTCAAAGTCGAGAGAGAGTTTCTCAGAGTTGATAAGTGTTGATTCTGTTTTTTCATTATAATTTTTAGTAGATTCTTCATGTTCTTGAATGATTTCGTTAATGAAACTTTCCGCTTGCTTATTTTTATCTTGGTCAATATTGTCTAAAATATCAATTTTATCTTTTTCTTCATTTTTATTAGTTATGTCAAAATCCAGAGGTAGTTCTTCGGAGTTTATTATAATTGGTTTTGTTTTTTCTTTAGAGTTTTCGGCAAATTCATCTTGGGCATTTGCAATGTCATTTATCAAATTATCTATGTGTGAATTATAATCTTTTACTTCATCGACAGTTTCTTCTATTTGAGTATTGATATCATTTATGCTATCATTTTGTTTTTCATTAATTTCTATTTCTTGTTTTTCGTTAAATTCATTATAACGTCTTTGCATCTCTTTTTCAATGTCTTTCATCTCTTGCGGAATTTCGCCATTCTGAATACCTCGTGCTAACGTAGCATATATTGCGTCAAGGTCTTTATCTGACATTGTTTCGAACGAAATATTTTTGCTTTCAGACTCAGCAGTATTAAGTGCTATTGATAAATGATTAATATATTCTTTTAGAATAATATTATGTAAAGTTTCTATTTCTTGTAATAATAGTTTGAGATTAGAGATATTTTCATTTTCATTTATTAAATCTATATAGTAATTAATCATTTTTTTATGTAATTCTAATTCTTCTATAGTATTTGTCATAATTATTATGTTTGTATTATGCAAAATTATATCAGTAAAATTAAAAAACCAAATTTTTAGTATTAAAACTTTTTTATTATAAAAAATATTATTAATTTTGCAAACCAAAAATTAAGTAAAAATGAAAAAAGGAATTCATCCAAAAGAATACAGATTTGTAGTTTTCAAGGACATGTCTAATGATTATATGTTTCTCACTCGTAGTACTGCTCAGTCAAAAGAAACCATTGTGTGGGAAGATGGTAATGAATATCCATTAATAAAAGTAGAAATTTCTAATACATCACATCCATTTTTTACTGGTAAAATGCAGCTGGTAGATACTGCAGGTCGTGTAGATAAGTTTAGAAATAGATACAAAAATTATAATCCAAACAAAGAAGAAGAATAAGCTATTCTATTAAAAATACATTATATTTATCAATATCGGTCAGTTTAATATTGATCGATATTTATTTTTTATTGTCAATATTTATAATACAAATATTTTTCCCAAAAATTTTGCTAATAAATAACTAATTGCTATTTTCGTGTAAAATTAATATTATGCAACAAATTATTTTATTAGATAGAGAGCGAGAGCACTTACTACCGGTAGTATTTACTAGATCTATAGCTGATATTCGAATTGGTATTTTAACTATTAAAGAAAAATGGGAAAAATACACAAATGCTGCTATTAACTTAAAAACTGCGGAATATTTACAAAATAAGTATACACTCCCACAGGCGACAGATGAAACCTTGTGGATAGATGCTCGTACTTTACCAAGCAAAGATTTAGTTAATGAAATTATGAAATTAGAAATAAATCAAATTTTGATTTATAATAATAATTTTATAGCTGTAAGATCTAAAAATTATTCAGAAAATAATATTAATTCACAAATTCACAATAATATAAATTGTAAAATTTATAATGAAGACATTAAACTTATTAAAAGAACCTGGGATATATTTTCATTTAATGGAGAAGAAATCATTAAAGATTTTGAATTATTAACCCGTAATAGACAATCAGAAAATATTCCAGACTACGTATATGCTAAAAGACGGGATAATATTTTCATAGAAAAAGGTGTTCGATTATCACCATGTTCATTAGATGCAGAGGAAGGTAGCATATATTTAGGCGAAAATTCTGAAATTATGGATTTCGCTACTATCAAAGGTCCTGTAGCACTCGGCGAACATTCACAAATAAAAGCTGGAGCAAAGATTTATGGTAATACTACCATTGGACCTCATTGTAAAATAGCCGGAGAATTAAATAATGTAGTATTGCAGGCATTTAGCAATAAAGCTCATGAAGGATTCATAGGCAATGCATATATAGGTGAATGGTGTAATATAGGTGCAGACAGTAATAACAGCAATTTAAAAAATACTTATGAAAAAATAAAAATGTGGAATTATGCTTTAAATACTTATGAAAATACTGGTTTACAATTTGCTGGTTTGATTATGGGCGATCATACTAAATTAGGAATTAATACTATGCTCAATACTGGAACTGTAATAGGTTGCTCTTGTAATATATATGGTGCAGGATTTCCACGAACATTTATACCGTCTTTCAGATGGGGCGGGGCAAGTGGTTGGCAAATATATGATTTTAATAAAGCTATACTGACAGCTACAAATATGATGTCTCGCAGAGACAAGGTCTTATCTTCGATTGATATAAATATATTAAAATGGATCTTTGATAAAGAAACATTATAATTGTTATATATAGAATGCTTTATTAAACAAAAACAAATAAAATAATGTATTTTTACATCTTTTATAAATCATTTAAAAAAAAATATACAATTTTGCAAAAAAAATTATGGATATTTTCGAAAAGTTTAATTTAGATGACACTCCATTGGGTAAATATTATGAATTCGCACATGGCTATTTCATGTACCCGCAGTTAGAGGGAGAAATAGGGCCTCATATGAAATTTATGGGTAAAGAAATGATAGTATGGAGTTTGAATAATTATTTAGGATTAGCAAATCATCCAGAGGTGAGAAAAGTAGATGCTGAGGCAGCTGCTCAGTATGGTTTAGCATATCCAATGGGTGCTAGAATGATGAGTGGACATACTAAAGAACATAGAAAATTAGAAAAACAATTAGCTGATTTTGTAAAACGTGAGGATGCTTTTGTACTAAATTATGGATACCAAGGTATGATTTCTATAATTGATACTCTTGTTTGTAGAAAAGATGTAATAGTTTATGATGAGGAGGCTCATGCTTGTATAATCGATGGTATGCGTCTACATATAGGCAAGCGTTTTACTTACAAGCATAATGATATGGAAAGTTTAGAAAAGCAATTGCAACATGCAGAGGCTGTTACTAAAGAAACTGGTGGTGGTATTTTAGTTATTACAGAAGGTGTGTATGGTATGACTGCTGAGTTAGGTAATTTGCCAGGTATTGTGGCTTTGAAAGACAAATATAATTTTCGTTTATTAATCGATGATGCTCATGGTATAGGAACTATGGGGCCAACAGGTGCTGGTACAGACGAACATTTTGGTTTACAGTCAAAGGTAGACTTGTATTTTGGAACTTTTGCAAAAGCTTTTGCTGGAATTGGTGGATTTATTGCTGGTCCTAAAAATGTTATTAACTATTTACGCTATAACATGAGATCTCAAATATATGCTAAAGCTTTACCTATGCCTATGGTTATAGGTATTCAAAAAAGATTAGAAATGATAAAAACTATGCCAGAATTGCGTGAAAAGCTTTGGAATAATGTACATACTATACAAAGTGGTTTGAGAGAAGCTGGTTTTGATATTGGCAAAACTCAATCTCCTGTTACTCCTGTATTTCTAAAAGGTGGTGATAGTGAAGCTTCAAATCTAATCGTAGATTTACGTGAAAATTATAGTATTTTCTGCTCTATAGTTACTTATCCAGTAGTACCTAAAGGTATCTTTCTCATACGTATCATCCCTTCTGCTGCACATTCTTTAGATGATATTAATATTACTATAAAAGCATTTAAAGAAGTTAAAAGTAAATTAGATAGCGGATATTATAAAGAGTTAGATATTCCTCGTAAAAGAGTTATTGAAGATTAATAATTTTTTTGTTCTATAGCTTTTATTGTAGGAAAAGTTAAATTAAAAAGGATAATTTTACAAAACACATCTTGTTTGGTTTATTAGGAATTTTTTTTGAAGCTTCTAAAGATATATGTTTTGTTCATGCTAATGGGGGGTAAGTGGTGGTATGCTTTATAAATATTAATATTGGTTGAAATAAGGTTTTATATGAGTGTGAGCAAGGTTAATAAAGCATAAAACATGTTATACTTAATAATTTATATAATATAAATATTTTTTATTATTTTTGTCAAAATTTTTTATTATGGAAAAATTACTAGAAAATTCAAAAGAATACCTTTCTCTGCCAAAGGATCGCAAGCGTGATTATTTAGATCAGCTATACCAATTTCTGGT
>Ga0209608_1000640_pt1 | contig 33116 bp, 30 predicted proteins | sample AD_UKC130_MetaG_FD_184428 | JGI IMG/M metagenome (GOLD analysis project Ga0209608, IMG submission 184428) | Active sludge microbial communities of municipal wastewater-treating anaerobic digesters from Canada - AD_UKC130_MetaG (SPAdes) (version 2) | ecosystem: Engineered > Bioreactor > Anaerobic... | reverse complement strand
CTGATCTGCAGCTGATCCAGCAACCGGCCATATTCTTCTGCCGAGAGCTCCCTGCCGCTGCCGGCCAGGGCAATGAGCAGAGCTTCCAGGATGTTGGTGCCAAAGGAACGGCCCTCCATCTCGGGGGTAGTGGTGACGAGGGTTTCCACTCCCCGCTCCTTGAGGTACTGCACGTCATCCCTTGTCACGGTGTTGGTAATGATAATCTTACCGGGGAGCTCCGGCGGCATGTAACGGTAGATAAAATGAAAGTCTCCCGCAATTATTTCATTCTCCAGGAAGAAGCGGGTATGGCGCGGTTTGTTCTCGCCCTGCCTCTCCCCGGTGGGGTAGAGCATGGAAAAAGGCAGCTGCACGGCGATGGGCGCAAGAATCCGAGCAAAGCGGGCCAGCGCTTTTAACGATTTCAGCGGTATGGGCAAGTTGAGAATATAGGGAAAATCACCCAGGGTTACATCGCAGCCGGCTTCAAACAGCGCCTGGGCCATTCCCAGCCGGTCCATGGCGCAGGTTAGCAGCACCTTCCGCCGCTCCTTAAATATATCGGTGTTGGCCACAAGATACTCGATTACCCGCCGCTCGAGAATATGCTTCAGACCGGACCCGTCTACAATGGGTGTCTGCTGCGCAGCACGAATGAGTTTTTTGGCGTCGCGCAGGACATAGCGCCGGTCAATGGCGAAGATGTAGAGGTCGATTCCGCCCAGCCCGATGGCGTCTGCCTTTCCATCATATGCTCTGATCAGCTCGATCATTCTCTGCATATCCCCGTCGGTTCCAATTCGCTCGACCCGGCACTCTTCACCCATGAGCTTTACGGTAACGGAGTGGTCTCGCCGGGACGAACCCAGGCTAATGCCAACAACATGCTTCATCTCATTCCTTCCCCTTTCTGCCGCTGTCCTTAAGCAGCTGCTCCAGCAGCCGGCGAAATTGCTCCGGGTCAACCCGCTTGTCTTCGCTGACCGGGGTCGGACCCAGGTCTATAGATAGAATCTGGCAATCAAGGAGGGCTTCGGCCAGGCGATACCACCTTTCCGACGTGGCCAGGACCAGGATTTCATATTCCCGCAAGCGGGTGAAAAGTTCCAGTACCTGGTTGAAAAAGTCCAGCGCCTGCCTTCCCTCCACCAGCTCCCAGCGCTCCCGGTTGGTCATGAACCAGCAGAAATCCAGTCCCAGTTCGCGGCAGATGCCGTCCAGCTCCTCCTTGTTAGCCACGGGAAAGCCGATTACAGCCACCCGCTTCCCCTTGCGCACCTCGCCAATGGCCTCAAGGCGGGAGATGAAGCTGCGGTCAAGGGATAGCCGCCGCGCCACCTCCTGCTGGGAGAGGCCCTGGGCGCGCAGGTTCAGCACCCGCTCCAGCAGGCGCCTGGCCCGGTCCACGCTCACCAGCTTCTCACCTATGCGGACGATGTTCTCAAAGGTCACGCTTAGCCCACCTTGTGCACAATTCTGTTCACAACAGCATTTTACCATCAGGCCCCTGGAAAAGCAAGAAAATTTTTTTCTCAATTTCCCGGCCGCCGGCGGCACTCTTCTCTCCAATGTCTCCAAAATAAAAGAGCCGCCACCTCAGCAGCTCTTTTTTTATGGAACCGACCTGGAAGCGCCGGCTCTTTATTCTTCCAGCAAAATACGATGGTCCATTAATTGCAGCTCTTTAATCCTGGCCTTGATCTGCTTCTTTTCGCCCAGCATGCCCACCAGCAGGAGCTCATCCCCCTGGGGCTTGATCACGCTCACGTCCTCCATCACCAGCTCCTCCCGGCCATCTTTAACCAGGTAAACGCTCGACTGGCACACCCTGAGCACCTCCCGCTTTAATCTTTCGCCTCCATCATATACTTTTGCAGCACCCGGCGCAACTCTTCCGCCGTGGCCGCCCCGGCGATGCTGCGCCGCACCTGCGCCGCCCCGGGGAAACCCTTGAGATACCAGCCGGCCTGGCGACGCATCTCCGGCAGTGCCGCCTCTTCTCCCTTGAAGCGGCAGAGGAGATGGAAGTGATACAGCGCCATTTTGATGCGCTCAGGCAGCGCCGGGGGGGCCGGCACCGGCCTTCCCTCCAGCCGGGCTCTCACCTGCTCAAAGATCCAGGGATTGCCAAGGGCGGCCCGGCCGATCATCACCCCGTCGCAACGGCATTGCTCAAGCATGGCCGCCGCATCATCCGCCGAGGCCACATCCCCGTTGCCGAATACGGGAATGCTAACGGCCTCCTTGACCGCCGCGATAATCTCCCAGTCGGCCTTCCCGCCGTAGCCTTGGGCCACGGTGCGGCCGTGCACGGTTACGGCCGCCAGGCCAGCCTCCTCGGCCCGCCTGGCGATTTCCACGACATTGACCGACTGGTTGTCCCAGCCCTTGCGCATCTTTACCGTTACCGGGCAGCTCACCGCTTCGGCAACGGCCTTGAAGATGTCGCTGCACAGTTGCGGCCTGCGCATGAGGGCGCCGCCTTCACCGTTGCGCACGATGCGGGAAGAGGGGCAGCCCAGGTTCAAGTCGATCAAATCCGCTCCCAAGGCTTCGGCTTGCCGGGCCGCCGCGGCAAGCAGCTCCGGGTCGGAACCTACCAGTTGAAACCCTATGGGCCGCTCCGCCTCTTCAAAAAAGGTCAGCTGGCGGCTGTAGCTGCCGCCATGCAGCAGCGCCCGGGCATGAATCATTTCTGAAAAGACCAGCCCGCATCCGTGCCTTCTGGCCAGGAGCCGGAAGGGGTGGCTGGTGATGCCGGCCATGGGAGCAAGGGCCAGGGGGGGGTGAATGTGGAGCGGGCCGATTCTAACGGCCGGCGGCTCGACCGGATAATCCCGCCATTTCCGGGGCATCACTGCTCTCCTTGATTATGAAAAGCTCTTCCCGGGATACATCCAACTGCCGGGCAATCTTCTCCAGCAGCTCCGGCGAAGGAAGCTTCCGCCCCCTCTCAATATGGCTCAGCGAGGTGACGGAGATCTCGAGCATTTGGGCCAGCTCCTGCTGGGTCACTCTCTTCAGGCGACGCAGCGCCTTGATTCTAAGCCCAAGCCTTTGGGACATGGCGACCGCCTCCTTTGTGAAGCACCATTTCGACAAATTTTGCTCATATCCTGCAAAATCTGGCAGGAAGCGGTCTTGATTATGCTTTTATCTTGCCCTTCTTAAATATTTTTCGCCATAGACGGCGCCGCGGACCAGTTTGACCCCCTCTTCATCCAGCGAATTGGTTGGTTCATCAAGAAACAGCAGTTCGGGCTGCTCCATGATCGCCTGCGCGATGCCCAGCCTCTGCCTCATTCCCATGGAGCATTTCTCAACCTACGATATTGATCAAAATTAAAGCTCCTGTCCTAAACGAGAAAGCTTTTTAAGGCCTGGATGGTTTGGGAATCCATGTTTTCGCGCAGCAGTTCAATGAACTGGTTTGCCTTGGCGAAGCAGTGCCCGATAACTCGAGAAGTGTAAGAGCAGGGATCGAGCCGGTTGACTTCTTCCAGAAACAATTCCAGCTCATCGCCAGACAATGTTTTATTCAGCAATGACCGAAGCCTGTCGCGCAGGGGGCTTTTCCTGAGGATATAAAGAAGAGGCAGCCCGGCCGCGGGAGCCAGCTTCTTATTGCCGAGGCTGAGCCGGAATATCTCCACTTCCCGCTTAAGCTGCAGGCCAATCCCAAGGTAGAGGCCGTAATAGGTTAAGGCCTCGCTCTGCCACAGTGGATATCCGCCGTGCGCGGCGCCAAGGGCGCAGGAAAGGGCGAAAATGGAAGCGCGGCCATTGCAGAGCTCCTGCAGGTAGCCGTCAAGATCCTGCGCTTCCGACGGCCGATCGGGCGCGTTGATCCTGGCAGCGGCAAAACGGGTGATCACCTCGGACATGCCCTGGATGAAGAGAGGATGGCCTCCCGCCAGGGTCAGGGCCAGGCCGAAGTAGAAATCGCCGCAGAGGATGGCCTCTTTCGGAGGCAGCAAGCCGGGAGCGGCTATGTCGCGATGTGTTTCCAGGGCCAGGTGCAGGGCCTCCAGGGAGGCGGCAAGGCGAGTGGCTTGCCCTGCTTCTCCCCTGCCGGAAGAAGCAATCAGCAGGTAAAGAAGCGGGCAAATGTGCTCCCCCTTGTCAGCTATGGCCAGGAGCTGCCGGCGCAGCGCCGCCGGAGCGCGAGCGGCGGCTGTCCAGATAAGCCGCTTCACCTCCTGCAGCGGCAGCTCAAGAAGCCCTGACGCTTTCTCTGCAGCATTGCCATTTTCTCGCCGCCCTGCTCCCTCCCGCAGCTTCAGCTGGATGATCTTGCCCTTCACCCTATCGCTCCCTCGGTGTTGCTCCAGACTTATTATGCATTGGCAGGAACCTTTTGATACTTTTTGGGCAAAACCCGTCGCCCGCCGCGCCCAAAGGCCAAATAAAAAAAGCGGCCCGCGGAGCCTTTTGGGCCCGCAGGCCGCCGAGGTCAAAATGATCAGGATTAAGCCGGCAGCGTTAGCAAGATTGCTTCCGCCGCAGCCTTAGCAGGGCGGTGCCGCCGGAAATCAGGCCCAGGGACAGCAGCCCCGCCAGGGGCGGCGTTCCCCCGGTCTGGGGCAGATCCTCTTCAGGTTCCTGGGGCTCAACCGGCTCGGAGGGCTCTTCCGGCTCAACGCCCGTGGCCGTGATGCTGATGTCATCCACGTAAAAATCTATGGAGAAGAATTCTATGCCCTCGGGGTGCTCAAATTTTTCGCGATCCAGGACCGTTCTCACGGTCAGGGTGAAGGTCTCTCCGATGTAGTCGGAGAGGTCGTACTCGTAATCCTGCCAGTCACCTGTATGCGAGCAGGCGTAGAGGACCTGCCGGTCGTCGATTAAGACCTCCAGCCAGAACCATTCATTTCCTTCAAATTCATAGCCTTCAAGTTCCTCGCCGAATTCAACGAGGTAGGCCAGTTTAAGCAGGGGATTTTCCGCCCATGGCGGCAGGGTAATCTCCTGGGCGATAGAGGCAATTCTCAGGGGATTAAAGAGTTCCTCCCCGCCGTCGCCCATGTGGGCGGCGTACTGCCCCTGGGAAAACTTCTCTCCCTGCACCACAGGGAAGGGGCCGCAATGGGAAACGCGCCAGCCGCTGAAGTCGCCCGTCTCAAAGCTGCCGTTTTCAATCATTTCCACCCCGTTCGCCACGAGGGTGATGTTGTCTATGTAGTAGTCTGCGGTATCATCGGGATCGTTGCTTCCGCATACCACGGCCAGGGTAAAGCTGTCGCCCAATTCCTGGTCCAGCTCATTAAGGTCAAATTCGTAGGTCTGCCACCCTTCCTTATCCTCTTCCCACTCGGTACTGAAGATAATCTCGCCATTGATGAAAACAGCTAAAAAGTTGTTCCAAATACCGGTGTCCTCCCCCTCTTTTAAGTAGTCAAACTTGAGGATGAGAGGCTCCTCGGTTCCGCCGGTGATGACCACCTCCTGTGCAATGACAGAAACGCTGAGGATCATGTCCTCTACGTCAATAGTGTCTCCTGCCGTTTTCCCCATGTGGATGGCATGATCGCCCAGATTGACCCTATCACCTTGCACCGCGGGGTAAAAGCCGGCCCCTGGAAACACGCCAGCCGCTGAAGTCGCCCGTCTCAAAGCCGCCGTTGTTCACGTATTCAACCAGCGGCCCTGCCGCCAGCGCGCTCAGGGGACTGCCCAGGCCCGCAGCCGGCAGCAGCGAGAGCAGTAAAGCAAGACCGATTAAAAAGAGCAATTTCCAGGGACGGGACTTCCCCCCAAAACGAGGATTAAGGATTACACTTTTCAATCGATCGCACCTCCCAGTATGGTCTTTTAATGAAATATTCTATCAATTGGCTGCATTTCCTTCCTGGAATGGCATGAGATTAAGCGGGGGCTTTCAGAGCAAAAGTTCTTAAAATCCCGCACTTTCATTCCGCAGGGGCATACAAAAACGCGGGCACTTTCCAAGCGCCCGCGAAATCTGATCTTGCTGGTCGGAGCGGCGGGATTTGAACCCGCGACCTCTTGGTCCCGAACCAAGCGCGCTACCAAGCTGCGCTACGCCCCGCAGCGTGTGGCTTGATTATAGCACAGAGACTTGCAAATAACAACCGCCTGCCGGAGTGTGTAGCAGTGCCGGATGATTTACAGCCGCCCTTGCAGGAGCGCACTGACTGTAAAGGGGCTCTTGCAGCGGCAGCGGCCCGTGGATAATTAGTCCATGTCGCCGCCGGAGGCATAATTCGTAAAGAGCGCCTCCGCTTTTTTCAGCAATTCTACGATGGGGTATTCTCGAGGGCATTTCTCCGTGCAGAGCAGGCATTCGCTGCAATCTTCAGGCCGATGGCCCTCCAGCCGGTAGAAGAAACGCGGCAGCTTCGGATCCCCAAACATTAAGGCCTCGTTATAGAGCTCCATTATGCGCGGCGCATCAATTCCCTGGGGGCAGGGCATGCAGCAGTAGCAGGCGGGACAGGGCACGCTCCGCTTTTTCTGGTAGGCTTCCCTTAACCGGGCCAGAAGCAGCAGCTCTTTAACCTCCAGCACGCCCGCTTCAGCCTTTTCCGCCAGAGCCAGGTATTCTTTCGCCTGCTGCAGGGTGCTTATCTCGGCCAGGACGCTGGCCACCTCGGGATGATGCCAGCCCCACAGCAGCGCCCATTCGGCCAGGGTCCGCTTCGGCACGGCTCCCTCCAGCAGGGCCGCAGCTTCCTCCGGCGGCTCCTTCAGCAGCCGACCGCCTTTGAAGGGATCCTCGGCGATCACGGGCAAGCCATGCTGGACGGCCATCTGCAGGCCGCTCAAACCCGGATGATGCCTGTAATCCATGTAGCTGTACTGGAAAACGGCAACAGCCCAGTGGTCATAGCCCTGGAGGACGCTGCGCAGGTATTGATGATCGTCATGAAAAACAAAGCCCAGCTCTTTGATCCGGCCTTCCCGCATGGCTTGTTCGGCCCAGGCAATGGCGCCAAGCTCTTTCATCCTTGGCCAGGTGTCCCGGTTTAATCCCTCCAAAAGGCAGATATCAACCTGCTCGAGCCCGGCCTGCTGCATCTGCTCGCCCAGATGGCGGTCAAAATCGCGCGGCGAACGGATGAGCAGGGAAGGAAGGCGGAGAGCGACTTTAACCCTCTCCCGAAAGCCGCCGGCCAGGGCCAGGCGAACCTGCGCAAAAAAGTCCTGCGGCTTCTTCACATAATAGGGATAGCCGAGATCGAGCCAGTTGACGCCTCCATCAATGGCATAACGTATGATTTCGCTCAACGCATCAGTGTTTGAATCAGGCCAACTCCCTCCAATGGCCGAAAGAGGCATGGCCACCAGGCTCAGGGCGGATATCTTCCATTCCGTCTTGCCAAACTGGCGATATTTCATGGTGAGCACTCTCCTTTCTGCGGTGCCGGAAGCAGAAACATCCTTTTAACCCGTGCCACGGTTAATTGGCCTTCGTCGCGCTTGGGGCCACCGGCTTGACCTGGTGACAGGCTACAAAATGGCCTGGCGTTATCTCCAGGAGCGGCGGCACGCCGTGGGCGCACTCCTGGGAATAGTAGTTGCACCGCTTGGCAAAGCGGCAGACGGGCGGCGGGTCAATGGGCGAGGCCACCTCGCCTCTCAATTTGATCCTCTCGCGGTTGGCTCCCACCGCGGGTATTAAAATGGCCGACAGGAGCGCCTGGGTGTAGGGGTGCAGCGGGTTTTCGAAGAGCTCGTCGGCCGGCGCCTTCTCCACGATCTGCCCCAGGTACATGACGGCGATGTCGTCGGAAAAGTGATTGACCACGGACAAGTCGTGCGTGATGAAGACATAGGTCAGGCCCAAATCGCGCTGCAGTTCCTTAAGCAGGTTCAATATCTGCGCCTGTATGGAAACGTCCAGGGCGGAAACGGGCTCGTCGCAGACGATAAATTTAGGCTCCATGGCCAGCGCCCTGGCAATGCCGATGCGCTGCCGGCGCCCGCCGTCCAGCTCATGAGGATAGGTGTTGATAAGCCGTTCGGCAAGGCCCACCTTCTCCATCAGCTCCAGGACGCGCTTTTCAATGGCAAACTTGTCCCTGCTGCTAATGATTTTATTGTAGAGCAGGGGTTCGGCAATGATCTGCAGCAGCGTCTTCCTGGGGTTGAGGGAGGCATAGGGATCCTGGAAGATAATCTGCATCTCCTTGCGCAGATTCTTCATTTCAGAGCGCTTGAGCTTGCAGATGTCCTGGCCCCGGTAGATAATCTCCCCGGAAGTGGGCTCAATGAGGCGGATGAGGCACCTGCCGGTAGTGGATTTCCCGCATCCGGATTCGCCTACGATGCCAAGTGTTTTCCCCTCCTCGATGTCGAAGGAGATGTCGTCAACCGCATGCACGACACCCCTGGATGTTTTGAAGTATTTAACTAGATTGCGTACCCGCAAAAGCACTTCAGCCATTTCCGCCTCTCCCCCTCGCTCTTTCAATCTGGAAATTGGAGTCATCATAAGCGCTGCAGTAAATGACGTGCGTCTCGCTTACCTGGTGCTTGGTCGGCTGCGCTTCCCTGCAGGCATCGCTAACGTAGCGGCAGCGAGGAGCAAAAGAGCAGCCGCGTGGCAGGTTCGTCGGGTCAGGCATCAGGCCGGGAATGGGCTGCAGCTGGTTTTTCCTGTTCCTGATGTCGGGAAGGGAGTTGAACAGCCCCTCGGTGTACGGATGCAGTGTCCGGTCAAATACATCCTCCAGGGTGCCGTATTCGACGATGCGGCCCGCGTACATAACCGCCACCAGGTCGCAGATTTTGGCCACAACGCCAAGATCGTGCGTGATCATGACCAGGGCGGTGCCCAGTTCCCTTTTAAGCTCATCAATCATGTCCAGGACCTGCGCCTGTATGGTCACGTCCAGTGCCGTGGTCGGCTCGTCGGCCAGCAGGAGCTTGGGGTTGCAGGCCAGGGCAATGGCTATGCCTACGCGCTGCCTCATGCCGCCGGAAAACTGGTGGGGGTACTCCGTGGCCCTGGCGCCGGGTATGCCCACCATCTCCAGCATCTCCTTGGCGCGATTGAAGGCCTGGGAATACGTAAGCTTTTCGTGGAGCATGATGCTTTCGGCAATCTGGTCGCCCACGGTGATCACCGGGTTCAGCGAGGTCATGGGATCCTGAAAGATCATGGAAACTTCTTTGCCGCGGATTTTTTCGAGCTGCCTCGCTGAAAGCTCGAGCATGTTGTAGCCGCACACCTTGATTGTCCCGTCCTTGATCACGCCGGGGGGATCGGGCACGAGGTTCATGATCGCCAGGGCGGTGGTCGTTTTCCCGGCGCCGGTTTCCCCCACCAGCCCGATGGTCTTCCCCTTTTCCAGGGAGAAGCTGATCCCGTTTACCGCCTCTACCGTCTCCTCCTGGAGGACGTAGTGCACGACCAGGTTATTGACCTCGAGCACCAGTTCCTTGTTGTCCTTTGCCGCTTGGCCGTTGAGTTCACTGCCCATTGTGCCCACCTCCTATTTCTTCAGCTTGGGGTCGAGAGCATCGCGAAGGCCGTCGCCAAGAATGTTGAAAGCAAAGACCGTGACCATGATGAAGAGGCCCGGGAAGTAGGTGAGATGCGGCGCTATCCTAATGTAGTTCCGCCCTTCGGAAACAAGAAGGCCCCACTCGGGATGAGGCACCGGAATGCCAAAGCCGAGGAAGCTCAAGGAGGCGGCTTCAATAATGGCGGCGCCAATGCGCGAGGTCACGGTAACGATGATCGGGGAAAGGCCGTTGGGAACAACCTGGGTGAAAATAATGCCCAGGTGGGACATCCCGATGGCGGTGGCCGCCTCGACAAACTCCTGGTTCCGGACGACGAGAACGGATGACCTGGTGATCCTGATAAATTCAGGGATGGCGGTAACGCCAACGGCAAGGATGAGGTTGGGGAGGCTTTGCCCCAAAACGGTAACAATTACCATGCCCAGTAAAAGGGTGGGTATGGAAGCCAGAAAATCCGAAAAGCGCATGATCAGGTCATCAACTAGGCCGCCAAAATATCCCGCGATCGAGCCGAGGATCAACCCCACAATGAGGGAGATGGAAACTCCGCCCAGGCCGATGAGGATGGAGTAGCGCGAGCCGTACAGCGTTCTCTTGAAGAGGTCCCGCCCCATGTCATCGGTGCCGAAGGGGTGCTCCCAGCTGGGCGGCTGCAGGCGATTTTGCACGTTTATTGCCGTAACCTCTTCATAGCTGATGAAGAAGACGGAATAGAGAGTGATGGCGAGAATTATGCAAATAATGGTAAAACCGGCGATGGCGCCCTTGTTGGTCTTCAGCCTGTGCCAGACTTCAGCGGCATTGCTTCTTTTGGCGTATTTCTTGGAAACAAGGACATTCGTTGCTGTGGTCATGCCGTCACCTTCCTTCTCCGGCCGCCGGAGGCGTATTGGGCCTTGATGCGCGGATCGACAAAGGCATAGAGCAGGTCAACAATCAGCAGCACAATAACGTAGAGGATGCAGGTCAAGATCACGCAGCCGCAGGCGAGGGTCACGTCGCGCTGCGAAACCGCCTCCACGGTTAAGCGGCCGATGCCGGGCCAGGAGAAGACCGTTTCAATAACGGCCGAACCGGCCAGGAAGCGGCTCATGCCCATGCCGATGGTCGTGAGAATGGGAATCCAGGCGTTTTTCAAGGCGTGTCTCCGGATGACCAGCCTCTCGGGGACGCCCTTGGCGCGTGCCGTGCGCAGGTAATCCGCACGCAAAACTTCCAGCATGCTGGAACGCGTCTGCCGCGCTGTCAGCGCCGTCATCATCAGGGCGCTGGTGACCGCCGGCAGGACGTAACTTGAAGGACCTCGATAGCCGCCGGCCGGGAAAAGCTGGATTTTATAGGCAAAGGCAATCAGCAGCAGGAGCCCCAGCCAGAAGCTGGGCATGGACTGCCCAATCAGGGTAAAGCCCGTGGTCAGGTTGTCCCAGATTGTTCCCGCCCTTCGGGCGGCGAAGATGCCGATGGGTATGGCCAGCACGGTGCCGATGACAACGGAGACCAGGGAAAGCTTCAAGGTGGCGGGGAACCTGGTCATAAAGGATTCCCAAACGCTTATGCCGGTCACCTGGGATCTGCCCAGGTCCCCGTGCAGCAACCCCCACATGTATTTACCGTAGCGATAAATAACCGGCTTGTCCAGGTCATACTCCTGCCTTAGCTTCTCGATATCCTCGGGCGTCATCTGTTCCGTAATCAGCGAGTCAATAACGGTGCCAGGGGCCAGATCCATGAGGATGTAAATGGCCAGCGAAACTAATATTATGACGGGAATTAACCAGAGCAGGCGCCGGACAATATACCGCAGCATGAACTACACCTCCTTCTGAAAAGGTGGCGGCAGCAAGACCTTGCGGTGCCTCTGCCGCCACCATGGGCTCACTCCAACGGCTTCCTAAGGATCTGCTATTCGACCATGTACATGTAGGTCAGATCGTGGAAGGCGAGGTTCGACAGCTTCAACCCATCAACTCCCTTGGCGCAGCAAACAAGGAACACGGTATTGAGCAGGTTGATATAGGGCAGCTCTTCGGCAACTATCTCCTGGATGCGGTGATAGGTTGCTTCGCGCTCCTTCGGGTCGGGCTGGGTCACGGCGAGGTCAAAGAGCCTGGCGACCTCCTCGTTATTGTAGCTGGCGCGGTTGGAGGAGCCGTAGGGGTAGAGCAGGGCTTTCATTGATCCCCCGTTCAGCCCACAGGATGCCGTGTAGACGATCATCTGCGCCTTGTTGTCCGCATAGCTGGCATATGCCGACATTCCGGGAGGATCGGTTTCCTTGATGGTGGTCTTAATGCCGACTTCAGCAAGCTGAGCCTGGACAATCTGGGCCGTCTTGATCAGGTCGGGTATGGCCGAAACGATCTCAATGGTCTCGCCGTTGTACTTGGACTGGGCCAGGTATTCCTTGGCCTTATCCAGGTCTCTGGGGATGATGGGAATATCGGTGTTCTTGAACTCAGTCCTGTAGCCCCAGAAAGTGCCCAGCGTGTTGACCTCACCGTAGCCGTTGAAAGCAGAGGCGACCATCGCTTCGCGATCAATGGCATGAGCAACTGCCTTCCGGAAGTTGATGTCGCCGCAAATGGGGTCGTTCATGTTGAAGGCGATAAAGGAGTTGTTGTTGGTCGTGAAGGAATAGGTCACGAATTTATCGGGTTGGCTCTCCACGTAGCTGTAGTCATTGGCGTTAATGGAGAAGCAAACCTGCGCCTCCCCGTTTTCCAGCTGCATGAGCCTGGTGCTTTCTTCGGCCACGTACTTGAGGGTCATCTTCTTGGTCTTCGGCTTCTCGCCCCAGTAGTTCTCGTTGGCTTCGAGGACTACATACTCGTTGGAGGCAAATTCGGAAACGGTCCACGCGCCGGTCCCGATCCAGGTTCCCTTATCGGGGTCGGCTTCAACGGCCTCCCGGTTAAGGATGCTGGCGCGCGGATCGGAGAGGTACCAAAGGAATTCCACGTTGACAGACTCCAGGACCAGCTCAACGGTGTGCTCGTCAATGGCCCGTGCACTCTCCACGATGGCGAGCTTGTCGTAGCCGGCTGAACCGGGGTTCTCCTTCGCCCTTTCCACCGTAAAGACGACGTCATCGGCGGTCAGCTTTTCACCGTTGTGGAAGTAGACATCGTCACGCAACTGGAAGGTAAAATGCTTCCAGTCGTCAGTATTCCAGCTCGTAGCCAGATCGGGATAAAACTGGCCGTCCTCCTCCTTGACCAGGGTGTCGTAGATCATGTGGAAGGCCCAGGCCGTGGAGCTGGAGCTTGCCGCGGGGTTGTGGGGATCGAGCACTGCGATCTTCGTGTTGTCAATAATGACAACCAGTTCGTCCCGGATCGTGCCGGTGCCGGTTTCATCGCCCTTCTCCCCGCCGCAGCCGGGCAGCAGGAAGAAGCACGCCAGGACAGAGAGAATGACCGCAAGGACCAGCTTCACTCGCTTCATTAATTATCCTCCTTGTTTAAATTATTTGCTTTGCTTACATCAGTTGAGAAGCACTACTCTTCCGTTTTTACTTCCACCCAGGGGGAGTCATGATCCGGGCTCAGGCAGCAGACGATAAAGCCATAGGGCTTGTCGACCCACCTGGTGATCACGGGCAAATGCGGGAATCCCTTGGGGCAGATGTAAACGGAAGGTACATTTACAATGTGCCTTTCCCCCTCGTAACCCATTCCCTGTTCCACTTCTGCTCCTAGGTACTCCAGGTTGTCCGGATCAAAGCCGACAAAAATGAGTATCTCTTCCTCCGGGTGGCTGTGCACCTCCCCTCCACGGTGCCACTTGCCGCACTGGCTGTAGTGGCCCCAAGTGAAATTCAGTTCAAAGCCCTCCAGGTCATCGCCGTACAGCCAGACCAGGCTGTCGGCATTGCCGGGGCCCATCCTGCCTCTCGGCCGCATTACGCCATACTCGTCAATGACCGATTCATAGCCCATGCCGCTGCCAATCCGGCCGCGCTCGTAATTCTTCCTCATCCGTTCGGGATCGATCAGGGGCTTGACCAGGTGCTGGTACTTCGTCCCCTTGGTAACGGGGCCCAGTTCGGCGGGCGGAATTACCGTGGCCTGGTACTGCGGGGCCAGGCTGATGGTATAATGCACGAAGGGTCTGTCCACGCGCCGGTACTTGACGGGGCCGTGAACAAGGCCCTTGGGGATGCAGACCACCGTGGGGTCGGTAAAGACATACTCCTCTCTCTCTTCGCCCAGTTCAATGGATACTTCTCCGCCCAGGTTGCGGAAATTTTCCAGGTCAATGCCGGCAAAGACCAGGACCTCGTCGTAGGGGTGCATCACCGCTCCTTCCACGGGGTGGCAGCTGCCCGGCTTCTTGACGAAGCCGTAGGAAAAGCAGGCATTGAAGCCCTCCATGTCTTTGCCTTCCATCCAGATAAGCGGTTCGGGGTAAAGACCCTCGGGGCCGCTGCGCACCAGCAATGGCTTCACCAGGTGCTTATGTTTTCTCGGAAGCATTGAAAAACCTCCCTGTTAACCTCTTATTCGTCGCTTATGCACTCTTCAAGCCCGGTTAAAGGCCGCCTTCCTGCTCCGCCTTATTCCTCAGGAACTTCTACTTCCACCCACGGGGAGGCGTGGTGGGCGCTGAGGCAGATGACAAAGAAGCAGAAAGGCTGATCGCACCACCTGGTAATCATGGGCAGGTGCGGGAATCCCTTGGGGCAGACGTAGAGCCCCGGGGTATTGAGAATGTGCCGCTCGCATTCGTAGCCCATGCCGTGCTCAACTTCGGCTCCCAGGTAATCCGGCCTGTCGGGATCCCCTCCCACGAAGACGAGGATCTCCTCCTCGGGGTGCTGGTGCATTTCACCGGCGCGATGCCATTTCCCGCAGGCGCTGTAATGGCCCCAGGTAAAGTTGAGATCAAATCCCTCCAGGTCCGAGCCGTAGAGCCAGACCACGCTGTCGCCGTTGCCGGGACCGATGCCCCGTTCCCGCGGGTGCAGAATCCCTCTCTCGTCGCCCACATGCTCGTAGCCCATGCCGCTTCCCTTGCCCACGTCAATATCATTGGGGTCGGCGCCTGGATGCAGCGTGGTTACCAGCCGCTTGATCAGATGGCGGTACTTGGAGCCGCCGCTGACAGGCTCCCCTGTCGCTAGCGGCGAGGCCTTGTACTCGGGATCCAGCCCGATGGCATAATGGACAAAGGGCCTGTCCACGCGTTCGTACTTGATGGGCCCGTGCGGCAGGCCCTTGGGGATGCAGACCACTGAGGGCTCGTTGATGATGTACTTCTCCCGCTCCTCGCCCAGGACGATGGAGATCTCTCCTCCGAGATCGAGCATGTCCTCTCTATTTAAAGAGCCAAAAACAAGGCACTCGTCATAGGGGTGTACAAGCATCCCTTCCACTGGATGGCAAGTGCCCGGCCCCTTCACATACTGGAAGGAAAAGTGGGCATTGAATCCCTCCATGTCCTTGCCTTCCATCCAGAAGAGAGGTTCCGGATAGAGTCCCTGCGGCCCGTCTCTTAGAACGAGCTTCTTGACCAAATTCCCATGCTTCTTCTTCATGTTACCTCCTGTACCTCCTTCTTATTGCGGACAGGCTTGGACGCCATAAGCCGCTCCCTCACCTATATAACAAGCAAAGTCCGTGCCAATTTTCACTTGGCCCCAACTCCACCCCGGCATGGCGAAATGGCCTCCCCCATTGGCAGGGGCTCCGCGGATCGTTTCGTTTTTGATACACCGGGGTGTATCAGTGAAACAGTCCGGGAGTTGCAGCGTGAAAACACCTTGAGCTGACTTGATGGCATCGTATCAATAAAGAACACATTATGTCAACTATAAATGCAACAGCCGTCGCTTTCCTTGACGAAATTTTACGGGGAGTGTAAGATCGATGATGGGTAAGTATCTATCTTTGTAAGGAAGGGAGGGGTAGAGAGATGCATCCACTGGCCATGCATTCACCTCACCTGGAGGATGTCATTCGGCAACTGGAGAACTCCTGGCTGCAGATGATCGAAAACAACCAGATTGACAAGGGGGTTCGGCCCGTAATTGCCGAGTCCTGGAAACGCAGCTTAAAATACGGCGTCCCCTACGACAAGCCTCTACCCCCGTCAACAAATTTTGAAAATGAGCTGCAGCGCTATGAGCAGATACTTAAGATTGCCAGCCCCATTATTAACCGGTTCAAGCATGATATTGAAAAGTCAGGCTATTTCGTCATGATCAGCAGCGCCGAGGGTTTAATCCTCAGGCTTTACGGCGATACCGAACAAATCGAAAAAGTAGCCAACAACCACAACACCATGCCGGGGATTGACTTCTCCGAGCGGAACAAGGGCACCAATATCATCGCCCTCTGCCTGAACACCAAATCTTCCAATCAAATCTTTGGGGCGGAAAATTTTTCCCTTATCGGCCATTCCAGCGTGGCTTCAGGGGCTCCCCTGAAAGATCCCCTGACCAAAAGGATTGTGGGATCAGTTGCCATCAGCAGCAACTATAGCATCCTTCAGCATTCCCACTCCCTGATCATGGTTAAGGCCATCGCTTTCGCCATTGAGCAGGCCATGGGCCATTACGTCATGCAAAACTTGCAGGAAAGCAGCACTAGATATTTTGATCCCCACTGCGGCCTGATCATCGTGCGCGACGGCGGCCAAATCGTTTCCATAAATGACCGGGCCATGGAATTGCTAAAACTTAACTGCCCCCGCCCGGAAAATCTGAGGGATATTACAAGCGTTCCCGACCTGGACCAGCTGCTCAGCGAAGTGAAGACTGAAGCCGGCAGTTGGACGGTGGCGGGAAGCGGAAAAGAAGCCCTGGAGATAACCGCCGTCCCCATCAGCTATGGCTTGCTTAGGACAGGCTTTATCCTTTCCGCCCGCAAAAATAAAGCCATCTTCATCGAATCGGGCAAGGCCAAAAGGGAACAATATGGTGCTGAAGAAAGGGCCGATGAAAGAGAATTACGAAAGGAAAAAGCCTTTTCCGCATTCCAGGCAAGGTCCCCGCAAATGCAGGCGCTGCTGGAGAAAGCCAAGCGCGCCGCCCTCACCGACTCCAATATCCTTCTGCTCGGCGAAAGCGGAACGGGGAAGGAGTTGCTGGCCAAGGCCATCCACGATTACAGCCCGTACAGCGACGGCCCCTTCGTCCCGCTCAACTGCGGCTGCATTCCCCGGGATCTGATTGCCAGCGAGCTCTTCGGCTATACCCGGGGGGCTTTTACCGGCGCAGAGAAGAGCGGCAAAAAAGGAAAATTCGAAATTGCCGCGGGAGGCACTCTTTTCCTGGACGAAATCGGCGAAATGCCCCTGGATATACAGGTAGCGCTCCTGCGGGTCCTGGAGGACCGGATGGTCTACCCCATCGGGGGGGACAAGGGGGTGCCTGTTGCCTGCCGGGTCATCGCCGCCACCAACAAAGACCTTCTCAGGGCCGTCAAAGAGGGCCATTTCCGGGTTGACCTCTACTATCGCCTAAACGTGCTCAGCTTGCGGATTCCGCCTTTGCGGGAGCGCATCGAGGACATCCTCTACCTGGCCGAATATTTTTGCCGCCAGTTTGGCCTGGATTTTGGCTCTCTCGATCCCCAGATCCGGGAGATGTTTTTAAGCTACCCCTGGCCGGGCAATGTGCGCGAATTGAAAAACGCCATTGAACGGCTGGCCTGCTTCGGCGGCGGCGAACGCATCAGCTGGGAGCTGCTGCCCGATGAAATACTGGCCCATCACAAAAAGATAGACCTCTCCTTGAACGAAGCCCGTGGGCTTTCGGAAGAAGCCCACATCAAGAAAGCCCTGCACGAGTGCGGCCACAACGTTTCTGAAGCTGCGCGAATGCTGGGCATCTCCAGGTCCACCATGTACCGCAAAATGAAAAAATACGGCTGTTTATAATCAGCCCTGCCGGCGGCAAGGTGGGCTAGGCTTTCCTCGCAGGCCTAGCCCACCTTGCGGTAGGTCCACGCGCCTCCATACTCTTTCCAGGCACGCTCGCGAAAATGGTAGAGAACTCCGGGTTCACGCAGCAGCGTCTGCAGCAGGATTATGGTAAAGAGGAACAGCGGCATCCCGTGGTAGAGGTAGGATTCAAACCACTGGTGCACCAGCAGACCGAGGCAGAGCGAATATAGGCCGCTTAAGAGGGTGTAGCGGCTTTTGCGCATGATTGATCTTTGCATCATCACTCTTAAATCCCTCAGGAAGAGGACAATGGAAGCCACGTAGAGCGCCAGCCCGACGAAGCCGAGCTCCACGGCCAGGTGCAGGTAGGTATTGTGCGGCGAAAGGCCGTTCCCGGTGACGGCGGACCATCCGCCCAGGCCCGTCCCGAAAATAGGAAATTGGGCAAAGAGCTTGAACCCCTCGGCCCACAGGCGAAGCCGCCCGCTGAGGAACGCGTCCAGCACCTCGCTCATGCTGCTGCCGCCGGCAAAAGCATGGCGGCTGAACAGGACCGCGGCACCCAGCAAGACCAGGGGCGCTAAACTGGGACGGCGGTCGTTCAGCCAGGCAAAGCAGGCAGCAAAGAGGGCCAGGGCCACAAAGGCGGCCCGGGAAAAAGTAAGGACCAGGGCGGAAAGCTGGATGGCCAAAACAAGATAAAACGCTATTTTCACCGGCCCTCTGTGCCCCACCCGGTTCCGGTAAAGGTTGAACAATATCGTTAAGCCGGCAATGCTGAGAACCAGAAGCAGGGCAAAGGTATTGGGATTGGCAAAACAAGATTGGACCTGGGGCAGGCCGTACATGTACCGCGGCCGATCAATGACAAAGGCGAGGCCATCGAGCCCCAGGCTGGAGCAAAGAGCGCCGGCCAGGGCCATAAGGCTGGTAATGGTGCCGGCCACCCCGAGGGAAAAATAGAGCCAGGTTATAGTATCCAGGTTGCAGGGGAAGAGTACACTCAGGCTGCAAACAGCCAGAAGAAGAAACAGCGAGCGCAGTGATACCAGCAGGGTTGTTTCCCGGGCCGTGGAAAAAAGTGCCGCGACGATCATGACCGCGACTTGCAGCGCCAGGAGTACATAGCGATACCGGGGAAAATAAATTCCCTGCATTGCATTAACCCCCTCTTTCCCTATCTCTCGCTTGTTCTTTTCTATCTATATTAGATATGGTTGCTGCCGCTTAGGTTCCATCTGCCGCGGCCAATTGGGCCGCGGGACAGGGAAAAGCTACCTGGCTCCCACCGGCATGACCATCAGGGGAGCCCCTTTAATCCCCAGGATCTTTTTCACCGCGGCGTCATCGAAAGCGCCCACGGCAACCGTGGCCAGGCCCAGCGATTCGGCCTGCAGGTAGATGTTCTGCGAAACATGGCCCACCTCCATGTAGACGTAGCGGTATCCGCGCTCGCCATAGCGCCGGGTGGTTCTTTCATAGTGGGCGGCCACGATGATGGACATGGGAGCCTGCGCCACCATCTCCTGCCCCAGGCAGGCCCGGGCCAGCGCTGCCCTGTGATCGCCTTGCTGCAGCATGGCCAGGGCGTGAGCGCGGTAATCGTAGTGATAGAGCCCGGGAAGAAGGCCTTCCACCTTGCCTGCTGCCAGGTAAAACTCCAGCGGGTAAGTGGCTCCCGCAGAAGGAGCGGCTCGCGATACCCCGGCGGCACCTTCCGCACCCAGCCCACCCGCGGCCCAGAGCAGCTGCCCCGCCTGGGCCAGGCTCAGGCCCTGGTCTTTAAAGCTGCGCCGCGAAATGCGCTCGTAAATCGCCTCCTCCACCGACAGATGCCCCTTGAAGTTCGGCCGGGGCAGTGCCATATTCTCCATGGACTTCATCCCCTTCCAGCGCGTTCTGGCCGCTCGTCCCTATTATAGCGCATCCCTCAGGAAAATCATACCAGCAAGCGGCACGCCCGGCAGTTGCTTCCAGAAACGGCAGCTACAAATGGAAAGATAAAATGGAGGAGCAAGAAAGAGATAAAATACAGTTATTGCGGCTGGAAGTCCCGGCCTGAATTACCATCCCGCCTCATCCTTCAACGGCTTGACGATACCAATGACCTTGCCAGCACCCGGGCCTGATCTGATGCCAGCTCGATACGGCTGTACTTTTTATTCTTGGGGATGAGAAAAATCCGGTTAAAGTTGCCTCTTCTCCCAGGGCGGCCACCACAATATCGGTATTCTCCGCCGTTTCCTGCTTTCTTACCAGGACGTAGTCGCCATGGTTAATATCCACCCCGGTCATGCTGTCGCCCTCCACCCTGAGCATGAACAGTCTTCCTAACTCTTTGCCCTTGAACCATTCCCTGGGAAGACGAAACCGCTCTTCAGCCCGCTCGTTCATGAAGCCAGGTGCCCCCGCGGCAATGCGGTGGAAAAGCGGTAATTCAACCAGTTCGGCCGCGCCGTATTCCCTCTCCCCTGCCTCCGTTTCTTCAACGATCACCTGGGGAAATGAACCGTCAAGGATGAAGCGGCGCCCCCGGGGAGCCAGCACCTCTGTATAAAAATATGCTTCAACCTGTCCTCTATGCGGTGAGGGGACATAGGCGGGGATGTCGTCCAACTCGCAAAAATCCTCATCGATAACCAGCAGCTCCCTGCCGTAGGTTGCAGGGGATAACCGTATGTATGCTGCAGCTCTTTAAGCATCCATTGCCTGATCAACTCTTCGCTTGACCATAATGAATGCAGCCGCTCCCGGAAGAGATAATCCTCGGGACGAACCCGGTAAAAGCTTTAACGAGGGCCTCATCCAGCCGGCGCCATTAGGTGCTGCTGGAAAAAGGAGGCGATGCGGCCGGCCAGGATCTCTTCATGGCCCTGCCAGAAATGATCGGCGCCCGGAATCACTTCCACGGCTCCAGCGCCATCAGGACCTGTGATCTGCTCTTTTTGTTGAAGGATAAATGAGGCGGGAATGAGGCTGTCTTCCGACCCGCAGAGAATGAGCCTGGGCCTGCCGTAGCCTCCCATGTCGGGCACCTCCGGCGGCGAAATGGCGGCGACGGCTTTGACCCTGCCCTCCTGCCGCGCCGTGTTGAGGGCAACCGTTCCGCCGAAGGAATAGCCGGCCAGGCCGATGCGACCGGCATGGATCTCGCGGCGGCCGGCCAGGAAGGAGATGGCGGCAAGGGTGTCATCAATCTCGCCCAGGCCGCCGTCATGTATCCCCTCGCTCCGCCCCACGCCGCGGAAATTAAAGCAGAAAGCGGCCATCCCCTCTTTCGCCAGGGCCTCGCTGACGGCATGAACCACGTTGTTGTCCATGCTGCCGCCATAGAGCGGATGAGGATGGCAGATCACCACCCCCGCCACACCTGCCCGCGGGGGAAGCAGCAGCCTGCCTTCCAGCACCAGGGCGCCGCTTTTGAAAACAACCCTTTCCCCGTTCATTTCCATCCCTAACCGGCACGGTTTGTCTCAGGTTCCACTGGGCAAAGTCAAGGCTGCCGCCCACGGCGGCCTTGCATCAGATGCCTCAACCCATGCCCTGGTAGCCCATCGATTTAACTTTTCCGTCTTCCACCAGCACGGGCACAATGCTGGCGCCGTACTTTTCGCGGAGCTCTTTCAGCGCGGCCTGGTCCCGGCTCACATTGCGAAGCCGGTAGGAGACGCCCTCCTTGTCCAGCTGCTCCATCTGTTTGCGGCAATAAGGGCAGCCGTCTTTCACGAACAACTCCAGCACCGCCGGCACCCCCTTTCCCGAAAGGTTTATGGCAAGCCGGCCCGGTATGCCCAGGCACACTGGCCTTGACGGCCTTCAAGTTCTACTCCAATTTATACCACATATTGCCTGCAAATCCAAGCCGGGGCAGGCATGCCGCCCCGGCAACTTTTCCGGCCTTTGGCCGCCGATAGCAGGGTCTCGCAGGGTCTCGCCGGCGGCTCGCCAGATATGGGTCACACCATCCCGGCCTAGGGGCGTGCTTCCACGCCCGCCCCCTTTAAGCAGTTAAGCGCGGTCAGGGTTGTAGCGCTTCAGCAGGAGGGAGTTGGTCAGGACGGAGAGGGAGCTGAGGCCCATGGCGGCACCGCCGATAACGGGCGTGAAAGCTCCGGCAATGGCCAGGGGAACGGCGACGAGGTTGTAGAAGAAGGCCCAGAAGAGGTTCTGCCGGATCTTGCGCAGGGTCCGGCGGGAGAGGCGGATGGCCGAGGCGATCTTGCGCAAATCACCTTTCATCAGGGTGATGGAGGCGCTTTCCATGGCTATATCCGTCCCCGTCCCGATGGCCATGCCCACGTCGGCAGTGGCCAGAGCCGGAGCATCATTAATCCCGTCGCCGACCATGGCCACAACGCGCCCAGCTTCCCTCAGCTCCTGCACCTCTGCGGCCTTGTGCTGGGGAAGCACGCCGGCAATGACATGGTCAATGCCCACTTGTGCGGCGATGGCCCGCGCGGTTTTTTCCTGGTCCCCGGTGAGCATGTATATGTCCAGGCCCATCTGCCGCAGTTCCGCAATTGCTTCGGCGGCGCCTTCCTTGACCGTGTCCGCCAGGGCCAGCAGGCCGCAGGGTTTTTTCCCCCTCATCACGGCCATCACCGTCTTGCCCTCTTCCTCCCAGCGCCGCTTCTGCGGCAGCAGCGGCGCCAGGTCCACGCCGTGGGCCTGGGCCAGCTTCTCATTGCCGACCAGCCATCTCTCCCCCGCCAGCTCAAAGCTGATGCCCAGCCCGGGCAGGGCCTCGAAATTTTCAACTTCTTTTAACTCCAGGCCCCTCTTTTCCGCCTCCTTGGCCACGGCCCGGCCAAGGGGATGCTCGGATTTATTCTCCCCCGAGGCGGCTATGGCCAGGAGTTCCTCTTCATCCAGGGGATCAAGAGCCAAAATATCCGTTACCGCCGGGGTGCCGCGGGTAATGGTCCCCGTTTTGTCGAGGACGACGGTATCGATCTTCCCCGCCCGCTCCAGGTGCTCGCCGCCCCGAATGAGAATCCCCCTTGACGCGCCCACGCCCGTCCCCACCATGATTGCTGCTGGCGTGGCCAGCCCCAGGGCGCAGGGGCAGGCCACCACGAGAACGGTGACCATGTGCATCAAGGAGCTTTCAAAGCCGGCCCCGCCGAGATACCAGCCGGCAAAAGTAAGTACAGAAACGGCGATCATCGCCGGAACGAAAACGGCGGCCAGCCTGTCCGCCAGCCGCTGGATGGGAGCCTTGGAGCCCTGCGCCTCCTCCACCAGGCGGATAATCTGGGCCAGGACGGTGTCCTCGCCCACCCTGGTGGCGCGGAAGGTGAAGCTGCCGAAGTTGTTGATTGAAGCCCCCACCACCTCGTCGCCGGGCTTTTTCTCCACGGGCATGCTCTCCCCGGTGAGATGGGACTCGTCTATGCTCGTATGCCCCTCCACGATGATGCCGTCCACGGGGACCCTCTCGCCCGGGCGCACCACGACGAGATCGCCGACGGCCACCTCCTCCACGGGGATGTCCATCTCTCCGCCATTCCGGATGACGCGGGCGGTCTTCGACTGCAGCTGCACCAGCTTCTCAATGGCCTCCGAGGTTCTCCCCCGGGCCACCGCCTCCAGCAGCCTGCCCAGCAGGATCACGGTCATGAGCATGGCCGCGGAGTCAAAGTAGTAGACGCCCCAGCCGGCAAGGAGCGAGGCGAGGCTGTAAAAATAGGCCACGGAGGTGCCCAGCGCCACCAGCACATCCATGTTGGCGCTGCCCCCCTTTAAGGAGCGATAGGAGCCCACGTAAAAGGGCCAGCCAGCAATAAACTGCACGGGCGTGGCCAGGGCCAGCTGCAGCCAGGGATTAATCATGAAGTGGTGCCCGGCATGCGACACCACCATCATTACGGCCAGGGGCAGGGTGAATAGGGCCGCCATGATGAAGCGGACCAGCTGCCACTTTATCTCCTCCCGCCTGGCCCGGGAAGCTTCCCGGCGCGAAAGCTCCCCCGCCAGGCGCGCCCCGTAGCCCAGCTCTCTAACCGCAGCGGCCAGCTCCCCGGCAGTGATGACGCCTGGAAGATAGCTCACCGTGGCCCTGCCGGTGGCCAGGTTGACCGCCGCCTCCCGCACCCCCGGCAGCGAGTTGAGCCTGCTTTCAACCCGCGCCGCGCATGCGGCGCAGTGCATCCCCGAGACCAGTAATTCCTCCTTCTCTTCCGGCACGCCGTAGCCCAGCGCCTCGATCTGCTCAATCATGTGTTTGGGACCTATCTTCGCCGGATCGTAGGCTACAGTCCCCTTGCCCGTCAGCGGGTTGACCTCTGCCGATAAAACTCCTTCAAGAGAGAGCAAGCCCTTTTCCACCCTGGCGGCACAGGCTGCACAGTGCATTCCGGATATGGGTATGGTGATAGTGGCCTGCCTGCCGCTTTGTTTTTCGCTTCCGGACATGATCATTTACCCCTCCTAATCCTTGTCTTGCCGGCTAGCGGATGAGCCTAAAGATGGTCTTCAGCGCTTCATCTACTGCTTCATCGCCGCCTTCTAAAAGCTGCTCCCTGAGGCAGTGCTTCATGTGCTTCTCCAGCAGCAGCCGGGCCACGCCGTTTATGGCCGAGCGCACCGAGGAGATCTGGTTTAAGACATCGTCGCAGTAAACGTCCTCTTCAATCATCCTCCTGATTCCCCGCACCTGCCCCTCGATGCGATTAAGGCGCACCACGAGCTGCCGCACCGTCTCCTGGTCATGCCAACTTCGCTTTTTGCCGCCGCAGCAGCCGCTTCTCGCCTCCTCCATGCCATCACTCCTTTAAATACTATACCCCCCTACCCTATATTGATTATAAAATAAAGCACGATCGGCAGTCAATCCCGGTCGTGCTCTTCAACTACAGGTTGGGCGCGTGTGGACGGAAACTCGCGCCTAGCGCGCGCCTCCGCCGCCGCCTCCGCCGCCGCCTCCGCCGCCGCCGGAGAAGCCGCCCCCCCTGCCGGATCCGGAAGAGGAGCTGCTGAAAGCGGTGCGGAAAGTCTGCTGCATCGACGAAGTGAGATCGCCCAGCCGGCCGGGCTCAGTGAGGGCCATGCGGGACCAGCCCGTTCCGACGAGGTAGTTTCTATCCCGCAGCTGCGGGTAAACCACCTCCAGCTGCTTCATCACCTCTTTGGCCACCCCCAGGGCCACGGCGTAAACGAGGTAATGCTCCCAGATTTCCAGGGCCGGGATGGTGGAGCGCTCCAGCTCCGAAAAATGCAGCAGGAACCGCTTGAAGGCCTTCCACTTGGCGTAATGGTCCGCCCCGGCAGGGGTAAGGTTCTTCAGCAACGCTGTCAAGATTAACAAGAGGACCCCGGCGATGGCAACCAGGAAGCCGGTCAGGAACATGAACCCCGTAAAGAAGAAAATAAACCCGAGCGCAAACAAGGCCAGGCCGGCAATGATGCCGCTCCACAGGGTGGGACCGAAGAGGCCCAGGTTTTCAACCTGCTGCTTTACCTTCTCGTTCCAAGCGCGTTGAAATGCGGCGGTGCTCATAAGGCGCCGCCTGGAAAATTCCTCGATCTCGCTAAAGGTGACACTCTCTCCGGCCTGCCGCGCCACCCTCCTGAAGATGAAACTATACAATTCCGCCTCATGCGGCGCCAATTTGTCGCGCCCCTCCCCGGGATACACGCGGTAATCGGTCTGGGAGCGCTTGAAAAGGAGCCCCTTCTCTTCGCTGTACTCTTCCAGGCGCAGGTGCTCGCGGCGGGCCAGGTCGAGAATGGTGGCGGTGATATCATCGGGAGCGGCGCGACCTAGGCGGAAGAAGTAGCCGGCTTCAGCGGGCGAATAATCCCCCGGCAGCTCCCGGTAATAATCTCCCCGGTAGGCCTGCGGGTGGCTGAGGGCCTTGCGCCGCAGGAAGAGGTAGAATACAATCGCCGCCAGCAAAACGGCAAAGCCGGCAAAGACATCGATCCGCGCCAGCAGGCGGCGCCTGTTGGCGCCGGCGGCCCACTCTTCCTCTTCCTCAAGAATGGCGGAGAGACCCTCCCGCCCCGAAAAATTGGCCGCCTCGGGGACCAGCTTCAGCGGAAAGGCCACTCTTCCCTCAAGGAAGGTGCGGCTGGGCAGGTCCCTCACCTCCCAGACGACGCGGTTCGGCCCCTCAATGGTGACGGTCCCCTGCAGGGGGCCGTGCCCCCATGCCCGCAGCTCTTCTTCGGCGGCGCCTTGGGGCAGGGTCAAGACAACGCGGGCCTGATCGGTGCGCTCATCCCATTCGTCCCCGATGAACTGGTAATAGAGCTCGGCCACATCCTCGTGTACCAGCACGGCGTTATCCACGGTGTAGGAGATGGTAAAGGTGCGCTCTTCGTTGGCCGCTTCAAAGCTCCAGTCAATGTAGACGTAGCCGGGATGCTCCTCCACGTAAAAGATGCCGGGGATGTCGCGCGTCCCGGGAGCCTCCTGCCGGTAGGGGATGCCGGCTTCGCCGACCAGGACATCCCTAATCGAGGCGTTGTTTTTCAAGTAGATATACTCCCAGGCGCCTCGAAAGCTGCCGTCAAAGTGGAAGGTGCGCTCCTCCACCACGGTCATGGAGCCGTCGGGATGGATCTCCGCCTCGATGAGGACACGGGGAAAATAATAGGATCGGCTAGCGGCGCCAACGGGCGCGGCAAGCTGCGCCAGGAGAATCAAGGCCAGCCCCAGTACGAGCGGCAATTTAAATAAAAACCCGCCACGTGACGTCATCTTGCGGCTTTTAACCCTTTTCATGGGTTCACCTTAAAACTCCACCTTAACCGCTTGGCGCGCTTCCGCCTCTTCGTCCAGGTTAAAATATGCCTCCTGGTGGAAGCCAAACATGCCCGCCACCAGCACCGCGGGAAAGCGCTGAATGGCCGCGTTATACTTCAGCACGGTATCGTTGTAGAACTGGCGCGCAAAAGCAATCTTGCCCTCGGTGTTGGTCAGCTCCTCCTGGAGCTGCATAAAGTTGGTATTGGCCTTAAGATCGGGGTAGCTTTCAGCCAGGGCAAAAAGCTGCCGCAGCGCGCCGCTGAGCATGTTTTCCGCCCCGGCCTGCTCCTGCACACCTTGAGCGCTGATGGCCGCGTTCCGGGCCTGGACAACCGCCTCCAGCGTCTCTTTCTCATGGGCGGCATATCCCTTTACCGTGGATACCAGGTTGGGGATGAGATCATAGCGCCTTTTAAGCTGCACCTCGATCTGAGCCCAGGCGTTCTTAATCCTCTGCCGCAGGGTTACCAGCCGGTTGTAGATGGAAGCCAGTATCACAGCCAAAACTACCACTGCTCCTATTGCCCACAGCATGCTCATCTGCCTCCTTTTGCGTTCAGCTTAGAAATATCCTCCATGAAAAAACTTATTCGTAATGGGGTGGGCATATCCTGCAAAAAGATAAAAGGACCAGGCTTTTTGCCTTTCAAGGCCCGGCCCTTAGCATTTGAGACCGGCACTGCCCAAAGAGGGCGATTAAGGCAATGCGGCAACGGGGCGGAGCAGCCCGATGGCTAGAGGTCCATGCATACCAGGTGTAACGATCGGCAGTGCAGCCGAATAGTATATAACGTGGTAAAGCAGCCGTAATGACGGCACACAAGGAAGGAGGAAAAACGATGACCATGGAAGGCCAGGCGCCGGAAGCCCTGCAAGTCAATTCCGTAACCAACGGCCGCCTGCAGGAGATCCGCTTTTGGGTAACCATAATGAAAGAACACGCCCTGTTTATTGCCCTGGGGCTTCCCTGCGATCAAATAAGCTTAATTGAACAAGCCCGCGCTTTCGCGGCGCAGTTTGAGGACTTGGAAGCAAGAGTAAGACGGGCCACAACTATTGACCCCGCGCTGCTGAGGGAGATCATAGCCGCGGTAAGCGCGCTGATTGCCTTCCAACGCAGCATCCTGGCCCTGATGCTCCAGTGCATCATTCGGCCTTCAATACCTCCGCTTTTTGTCGACCACATCACCAGGGAGGCCATCCATTTCCTGGAACTTATCCAGAGCCCGCAGCCGCCCTTGAGCACGATACAGCAGATACTCCGCAGATCTGTATTCTGGCTGCGCCAGATGAAAGAGCATATCGAGTTTATCATCCACTTGCTCGATCCCTCGGAGCGCCTCTTAATCAACCAGGCGAAAAAGCTGCTGGAGGTATTCCGCAAGCTGCTGGAGACAGCGCGCGACCTGGAGTCCATGTCAGAATCGCAGCCCCAGTTCTTCAACGCCGCAGTCCGGTTCATCTTTGAAGTTAACGAGCAAACCGCCATCCTGCGCGATTTCAAGGCCACAGCCCATGAGCTGGTTGTGCTTTGCCGCGTTCTCAGTACCGTTCCCGATCCCCTCCTTACAGACCATGTCCGCAGGGAGGCGGATAAGTTCCTCAAGGAGCTGGAGGAATTTAAGTCCTTGACCAATGTCTGCGAATCATTGCGGGCAGGCAATAACCAGTAAAAAGCGGAGCCGGACCTGGAGCGAATTTCAAGCAGAAGCATGGTCTCGCCAGGTCCGGCTCCCTGCCCTTTGCAAATGCTTGCGCAGCTGTATAATATTAAGGAGGAGACAACAGATTTATTTCATCTGGACAAGTGGACAAGCACCATGAAACAAGCACGAACTGATTTTCACGTTCATCCAGGCTATTCCATAGACGCGGCTCCTGTTTCAATAAGGGACTACTGCTTAAGGGCGCTGGAGCTAAAACTGGACGAAATCTGCTTCACCACCCACATAGAACTGGATCCGGCGCGCCGGGAAATTGACAATTTTGTATTTTTCCGCGGGCAGAGGATTTCAATTTTCAACCGCGCCTGGCTGGAGGGCTACTTCGAAGAGCTCGAAGGGGCGCGGCAGGAGTTCCGGCAGGCCGGCCTCAAGGTAAAGGCCGGCATTGAAGTGGGCTACTGCCGGGGCTGCGAAAAATTCGTGGAAAAAATCACCACGGAGTATCCCTTTGATTTCGTCCTGGGAGCCATCCACTGCCTGGATCACATTGCTATAGCTTCCCTGACGGAAAGCCCCCGTTATTTCCACCAGAAAAGCCTGGCCCAGCTGCGGCATGAATATTTCTCCCTGCTGCGGGAGCTGGTGGCGGCGGGGCTTTTTGACTGCCTCGCCCACGTGGATATTTACCTGCGCTATGGGTTCAAGCACTACGGCCCGGCAATCCTGTCCCTTCACCGCGGGGCCATCGAGCCCATTTTGGCCGAGATGGCCCGCAGGAGGATGGGGCTGGAAATCAACACTTCCAGCCGCTGCCGGGGCTTGGCGGAATTCCATCCCACCAGGGAGATCTTGCAGCTGGCGGCAGAGGCGGGCGTGAGCATCTTCACCGTGGGCTCCGATGCCCACTCCCTGGAGCAGCTGGGTGACGGCATCGACGAAGCCCTGGCCCTGCTGGGTGAGCTCAACCTGCGCAACCACATTTTCACCCGCCGGCAGGCAGTCCCCTGCTAGTCCCCTGCCGCCGCAGCGCCGGCAAAACCGGGTATGAAGCTAGTTCATGCCGCCCTTGCGCAGCTTGTAGAGGCGGACCAGGACCTGCAGGTGCGATACGGCAGCCAGCAAAACCAGGGCCGCCGGCAGCTGGTTGAACACTCCGCCCAGCATGACCACGAACAGCCTGCCGTCGCGATTGGCCGGAACATAGCGCAGCCAGCCATCGTAAGCCTCGGGAATAAAGGGCTTGCCGAAAGCGTTCCTGAACTTTTCCTTAAACAGCATGGAGAGGGGCATTCCCGCCAGGGCCGCCGCCCCCGCCAGCAGCGCCGCGGGTTGGCCAGTGGCGCTGTGCCATGCATAAGCCATGCCGATGACAATCAAGCAATCACCGTAGCGATCGAGCAGGGAATCGAAAACTTCGCCAAAGCTGCTTCTTAAAAATTTTAAGCGGGCAATCTCCCCGTCCACGCCGTCGATGATGGAGGCAAGCTGGGCCAGCAGCCCGCCGATAAAGGGGCGGCCCAGGGCGAAGGAGATGGCGGCAGCCGCTGCAGCCAGGAATGAGAGGAATGTAACCTGGTTGGGGGTGATGGAGGTGGCGGCCAGCAGCCTGGTTAGCCTCAGGGAAAAGCGGCGGTTGATGACCCGGGAAATAAAGCCGTCCCGGGCCGGCACCAGCGACCGCAGGAGGATTTTTTCCGCCTCCTTGTAGCTCTCGTAATCATCCACGTCGATCCAGCTGTGCTCCACAAAATGCAGCTTGACCTTGCCCGCTCCGGCAAGCAGGTTGACGGCATCGGCAAGGGCACAGTTTCCCTTTTCAATGGACCTGGCCAGGGCCTCCAGCAACGAACCGGTGCCGACAAAAAGGCCGCAATCGATGGCATTAAAGTCGTCCAGCTCCTTGCCCAGCTTGGCAGCGTAATTCCCCCGCGCAAGGACCTTGGTGCATTCGTCGAGGTCGTAGACCTTGTCCAGCCGCCTGTCGGCGGCAAGGAGCAGCTCATCATCTTTCAAGTCCTCCGCCGCGGCCAGGAAAGCCCTTATCAAGTCCGCTTCAAAAAGGTGGTCGGACATCAGCAAGATAAATTTCTCGCCCTGGCGGTAGGCCCGGTGAAAGGTGTATGCCGATACTCCGTTGCCCAGTTTCCAATCGGCATTGTGCAGGTAAGAAATGCTAACGCCATATTTTTCGCCATGGCCCAGGCTCTTTTCGATGGCGTCGGCATAACAGCCCGTGACCACTACAAAATCGCTGATGCCGCATTCTCTCAGCACAAGGATGCTGCGTTCGATTAGCGCAAGTCCGAGTAAAGGTATAAGAGGCTTTGGCCTGTCAAAGTGAGGCCGCAGCCTCTTTCCTTCGCCGGCAGCAAGCAGAACCGCTCTAATTACCGCTCCCTCCTGCCGTCAACAAATTCTTCCAGCATTTTCTTGGCCTCCGTGTCGGTGTACTGAATAGGCGGCGACTTCATGGTGAGGGCCGAGATGGAATACAGCGGGCCGCCGATCTTGCGATCGAGGGCCAGCTTCATGCACCTGATGGCATCGATCATGACCCCTCCGCTGTTGGGCGAATCTTGAACCGATAGCTTTACATCCAGCGTCAGGGGAACGTTCCCAAAGCCCCTGCCTTCCATGCGGATGAAGCAGATTTTGTTGTCATCCAGCCAGGGGACATAATCGCTGGGCCCTATATGAATATTATTCTTATCCAGGGCTTTCTTCAACTCCGATTGCACGGACTGGGTTTTTGATTTTTTCTTGGAGGCAAGCCTGCTGTGGTTAAGCATGTTTAAGAAGTCGGTGTTCCCTCCAAAATTCAATTGATAGGTACGATCGAGAACCACGCCGCGGTTTTCAAAGAGCTTGGCCAGGGTGCGGTGAACAATGGTCGCCCCCACCTGGCTTTTCACGTCATCGCCAATGATGGGGATATTCTTGCCGCGGAACCTCTCGGCCCAGTCCTCGTCCGAAGCAATAAAAACCGGCATGGCGTTGATAAAGCCCACGTTGGCTTCCAGGCAGGCTTCGGCATAAAACTTCGCCGCCTTCTCGGAACCCACCGGCAAGTAGTTGATCAGGATTTCCGCCTTGCTCTCCTTTAAAACTTTGGCCACGTCGCAGGGTTCCTGGTCGGCAACCACAAAGGTTTCATCCTCGTCGTAGTTGGCCATGTGCTCGGATACGCCGTCCATAACCGGACCCATGTGCACCGTGACAGGATAATCGGGCAACTGGTCGTAGAAGAGGAGAGCACAGTTGGGCTTGGCCAGCACTGCCTCCTTAAGGGGCTTGCCCACCTTGCGCCTGTCCACGTCAAAGGCGGCCACCACGTTCACATCGCCGGGGGTGTAGCCGCCAAGGCTGTAGCTAATCAGGCCGATGGTGTTCTCCGGCGACTGCTTATACATCTCAATTCCCTGCAACAAAGCGCTGGCGCAGTTGCCCACCCCGGCAATGGCAATGTTGATCTTTGACATTTTGATTTTGATACCTCCTTATAATTCATATTGATTAAGCTTGTTTTGAAATAAAAATTGCTTTTCAGCGAAGTTTGATTTAATAAGCCTGATGATGCTTCAATTGAGGTAAAGTGCCTGGTTCGCATCTGTGTATATAAAAAACACTTCCTAATTGGAAGTGTTTTCCCAACCAATTTAAATAAATATCTTAATGACAGATTTAAGATAAATATAAAAACACTTCCAATTAATTAAACCTCAATTAATTAGAAGGGTTTTTATATCTGTTAGCACTTGGGCTCGAGTGCTGCTAAAAAGTATTATACTACGTACATGGCCACATTTCAAGTCCTTTTTATCAGCCCTCTGCCATAAAGCCCCCGGGAACCTTCCTGGAGGCTTTTATTTTCTAAGATACATAAGAAGGCAAAAAAGCTTAAAAAAACTAGTTGACAAAAGGATTTGGTTAGTGAATGTGGAATAAACCGGTTAATATATGAACTATGCACTAAATACCTATCCGAAAATGACCTTAACGGAGGATGGGGATTCTGGGTGGATTACTCAGAATCATCGGGGGTAACTGTTGACGGCAATTCCATTGAATCCTCCTATAGTCCTGTTGGCTTCGTGGAGGTTTATGACAATTCCTCCCTCACTGTTACCAATAATAACATGGTTGCCCATGATATTGGGAGTGCTGGTGTTTATGGAGAATATCTTGGCGGTTCCACGCTTACGGTTGAAAACAACGGAGTCTCCGCTGAGCATGGAATACTGATAGAAGATTTGTGGAACGCTTACTTCGCCGCTCGCGGAAACACACTTGAGGTTGAAGAAGGTGCTGTCGTCGTTGACTACGCCGAAGATGGCCTGATTAAGGTGGAAAATAACACCATTGCCACCGCCAACGCGGGATTTGCTTACGGGGAGGCCTACGGCTGCGAAATCAGGGTGACCGGCAATACCATTACCGCAGCGGAAGCAGCGGCTGATGAAGCCAAGGGCATTATCCTCGGGTATAAATACGATGATGACAACGGCGGCGAAATTGATATCTTTGGACTGCCCCAGTCCGGCATGGCGGGAAGCCCGGCAGCGCCCTCTGGGAAACCTGGGGAAAAAGGCCGCATCTCTTCCTTGCCGGACCAGCAGCCCAAGTTCAGAATAATGCAGAATTCGGAAGAGGCTGCCAACATCATTGAAGTGGCAGACAACATTGTGTCCGGATTCCACAAGGGGATATACGCGCACGAACTTAAAGACTATGCCAAAACCGCCGCCACTGTAACCATTCACGGCAACAGGCTGGATAACAACGTCACCGGGCTGGAGATCGACTTGCTCAACTACATCCGCGATGACTCCAGCTTGAAGATCTTCAATAACAGCTTTGCCGACAATGTGGTGGGCCTGGAGATAGGTTCCTGCGATTATGCCAGCACCGATGTCTTCGCCTCGCTGAACAGCTTTACCGGCAATACAGAGGCCGCGGTGATCACTCCGGAAGGCTTTGACGCCACCCTCAACTGGTGGGGCAGCCCCGACGGCCCCTCCGAAGGCGAAGTTGTCGGCGCAATCTATGATCCCTGGCTGTCGGAAGTTAAGCTTGCCACCAGCGGCTCAGAACTGAAGGACAAGGGTGAAAATACCCTTACGGCCACCTTGTATGACAGCAACGGCAACGTGGTCAAGACCGGCTTATTGAAGATTCTCTTTACCGTCAGCGGTGCCAACAACTTGTCTGAAGTGGTGGCGCTGGTTGACGGCGTGGCCGTCTTCAAGTACCGCGACCAGTCTCCCGGCACCGATACTATTACCGCCGGGGTGCTCTTCGCAGGCACCGTGACCGGGCTTGAATCGGAAGAGCAGCAGGTT
>Ga0209608_1000630_pt1 | contig 33557 bp, 29 predicted proteins | sample AD_UKC130_MetaG_FD_184428 | JGI IMG/M metagenome (GOLD analysis project Ga0209608, IMG submission 184428) | Active sludge microbial communities of municipal wastewater-treating anaerobic digesters from Canada - AD_UKC130_MetaG (SPAdes) (version 2) | ecosystem: Engineered > Bioreactor > Anaerobic... | reverse complement strand
CCCTTCAATCATTTTCATGGCCTTGTTCTACACTCCTGCACCCGCTTGTGCCGCCCGTATTACTAATATGATAAATCGTGCTACACTATTTCGTCACGAAGCGCTTTTTTCCCTGCCGGAAATGTAATAATTATAAAAAAATCGAGTTCCCCATTTCGCGACTGGAGCATGGCTAAAAAAAGGCAGGAACGCTGCAATTTTTGTCGAAATTTGGCTGGTGCAGGATCCGAGATTCGCTTAGGAGCATCAAGATGCACAGCATACCGGGTTACACCTTGCTGGAAACGATTATTGCAGGGCAAAAGGTAAAGCTATACCGGGCCATAACCGTTTCGGATGGGAAAAAAGTTTTGCTGAAGATAGATCAGCGCGGCGACAAGGCGGCGGCCCGCTGTTCCCACGAGCTGGCCATGGCCGGCGGCTTGGACCTTCCCGCTGTTTGCCGGCCCCTAAAGCTGGAATACTGCGGTGACATCCCCGTTCTGGTCATGGAAGACCGGGGGGGAGTGCTCCTGCAGCAGTACATGCGCAGCCGCAGCCCGGACCTCGAGGAATTCTTCTCCATCGCCCGGCGCCTGGCGGCTGCTACTGGCGCCCTGCACCGCAATAGTATAGCCCATAGAAATATAAACCCGGCCAATATATTCATCGATCCCCATACCCTTGAAGTGTTTTTTACCGGCTTCGGCACTGCCGCACCCCTTTGCGGCGAAGGGGCCGCCCCGAGCCTGCCGCCGCCCGAAAATGACCCCGCCTACATGTCGCCGGAACAGACGGGGCTGCTGGAGCGCGAGGAAGACTACCGCACGGATTTTTACTCACTGGGGGTTATCTTTTACGAGCTCCTTGCCGGGCGGCTCCCCTTCACGGAAACTGATATTACTCGCCTTATCCATGCCCACCTGGCCCAAAGGCCGCCTCTGCTGCGGAAGCTCAGGCCCTCGGTGCCGCCTCCGATGGAGGCCGTGATCGAGAAGCTGCTGGCTAAAAATGCGGCGGAACGCTACCAGAGCGCCCGCGCCCTGGCAGCCGACCTTAGCCGCTGCCGCAGGGAATGGCGCCGCACGGGGCAGATCCGCTATTTTATTCCGGAGCGCCGAGACATTCCTGCCATTATGCAGCTGCCTTTAAAATTATACGGGCGGGAAAAGGAGTTGGCCCTATTGCAGAGGGCCTACCGGGCTGTAAGAAGGAAAGGCACCGGCTTCGTACTTGTTTCCGGCTTTGCCGGCTGCGGCAAAACAGCCCTGGTAAACCAGTTTTTAACCTCCCTGGCGGGGCGGAGGGGAGGCTTCTGCATTGCCGGCAAATCCGATCAGCTGCAGCGCGACCTGCCCTATACTCCTTTTGTCCAGGCTTTTCGCGCCCTGCTCCGCCAGGTGTTAAGCGAAGATAAGGAAACCTTGAATCGCCTGCGCGAACGGCTTCTCCAGAACCTTGGCTCCGGCGGAGCGGTACTTTCCCGCATCCTGCCGGAGATGGAGCTGTTGACCGGGCCGCTGCCTGCCGTGGAAAGCCTCCCTCCCGAGGAGGAGAAGAATCGCTTCCTGCTGGCGGCAATGAATTTCCTGCGCGCTTTTACCAGGAAAGAATCCCCCCTGGTTATGTTTCTTGATGACCTGCAGTGGGCGGACAATGCCTCGCTGGAACTGCTCCGCTTTCTGGCGCTGAGTTCAAACAATTGCCCCCTTCTCTTTATTGGAGCTTACCGCGAGAGCGAGGTGAGGAGCGGGCACCCCCTGGCGGCGTTTGTGGACATGCTGCGGCAATCGGGAGCCCTGCGGCGCGAGATTCGCCTCCCGGAGCTGGACGGGGAGCAGACGGCAAGGCTGGTAGATGATACGCTGCGTGGCGGCATGAGGCGGATTGGACCGCTGGCCGCGGTGCTCTACCAGAAGACGGGCGGCAACCCCTTCTTTTTGCACCAGTTGCTGCAAGCCCTTGAACACAACCAGGTGCTCTTTTTTAACCCCCATCGCTGGCGCTGGGAATGGGATCTGGAAAGAGTGCGCCAACTGCCCTACCATGAAGAGGTCCTGGACTTTTTGGAGGACAAGTTAAAGCGGCTGGACCCGGAGACCCTGGCTGTATTGAAAGAGGCTGCGTGCATTGGCGACTCCTTTTCGCCTGATTTCCTGGCCGCGGTGGGGAAGCGTCCGCTTGAAAGAGTGCAGGAATGTTTGCGGAGGGCGCATAGTGAAAACCTGGTTCTTCAAGATGAGGAGGAGTGTTGCAGTTTCGCCCATGATCGCATCCGCCAGGCCGTTTACAGGATCATCCCGGCAGATGAGAAGAAGAAGCTGCACCTGAGGCTGGGCCGCATGCTGGCCGGGAGAAGCCACGGAAAAGAGCTAAAAAACAAGATCATGGAGATAGTTTACCATCTTAACCTGGGGGCGGAGCTGATTGCCTCCAGGAAAGAGCGGCTGCGCCTGGCCGAATATAACCTCCTGGCCGGGCGCGAGGCCAAATCCTCGGCGGCATACGAGTCGGCGCGCCTCTACCTGCAGGCGGGACTGATCCTGCTCTCGGAATACTCTCCCGATGAGTACCGTGCGCTTCGGCAAGCCTTTTTCAGGGAGCTGGCTCCCTGCGAGTACATGTGCGGCAATTATACCAGAGCCCAGGAAATCCTCGATACCGCTCTTTCGCGGGCCCGCACCTCCATGGAAAAAGCGGACTTTTACATGCTAAAAAATATATGCCACACGGGGCTGGGGCAGTACGAGGCCGCGGTAGAGGAGGGCCTTGCCGGGCTAAGGGGAATGGGCATTAACATACCCTTTAAGCCTCACCTGCTCTCTTTTTTAGGCAGCTTTCTCCGCACCGGCCTTCTACTGCGCAGAAAAGCCTTTCGCGACATTCTCATCTATTCCGAGCCGACCGGCACGCGGCCTCGTAAGGAGATGGAGCTGCTCATTTCCCTTTTTGCTCCCGCGTACCATCTTCCAACGCTGCTTTTCCCTACCCTGATTCTGAAACTGGTTGAGCTTTCCTTGAAATATCCCAACTTAAAATATGCCCCCATAGCCATGGGCAGCTATGCACAGGTGGCTGCCTTCATGTTCGGGACCAACAACAGCATCTACCGGTTGGGGAAAGATACCCTGGAGCTGTTGAAAACAAGCAACTACCCCTCCGTCCGAGGCCGCTACCTCTATGCTTTTACCTTTTTTATCAACCACTGGGTGGCCCACAAAAAAACAAGCCTGGAATACCTGGAACAGGTGTTTACTGATGCCGTCGCTTCCGGGGATCTTTTCTACGCCGGGCATGCTCTCAGCGGTCTGGTTGAGTTCAAGTACTACTGCGGCTTCCCCTTAAGGGAAATTGTTGATGATTGCCGCCGCCACCTGGAATGGCTGCGCACTTACGAAATGAAAGAGGCCGCCGCCTTCCTGGCCTTCTTCAAGCAGCTGGTGGAAAGCCTGCAGGAGGGGGGCAGTGGAGACGATTTTGGGGCTGCCATCAGCCGGGAGGCAGCTGCTGTTCCTTTTGACACCAGCCGCAGCTATTATGTCCTGGCCATCCAGTGGTTCTACCTCATGGGCCACTGCCGGGAAGGATTGCACCTGGGCGGGGCTATAGCCGGCAATATTGAAAGTATTGCCCGGGAGCCTTCTTACCCTGAATACTGTTTCTATTATGCACTCTGCATCAGCGGCTCCTGGCACGGCATGACCTTGCGGGAGCGCCGGCGCTACGGCAGGCTTTTTCAAAAATACCTCTCCTGTTTCCGCAAGTGGGCCCGCCTCGGGGCGGAAAACTTCGAAAACAGGCGGCTGCTGCTGGAAGCAGAAGCCGCCCGCCTGCGCGGGCGGAATGGGAGAGCGATGCAGCTCTACGAAGAGGCCATCCGCGCCGCCGGGGAAAACGGCTACCTACAGGAGCAGGCCCTGGCCAGCCTGCTGGCGGCGGAATACTACCTGGGCCGCAATATGAACAGTATTGCCGCCTTTTTCTTGGAAAAGGCCTGCCAGGGTTTTGCCGGCTGGGGCGCCCGGGCCGTGGTCCGCCGGCTCAGTAGGGAGTATGCGCATCTGGGGATTGTTATTTCCCGGGAAAGCCGGAAACAGGCGGCGGAAGTTGCGGCAGCAGCCGGGGGCGGAGAAAAAGGGACGGCTCGCGAAAGCACAACCCGCCCCGCAGCGGAGCCCGCTTATGGGGAATCATTTGACCTGGCTGCACTGATCAACGCCTATTACTCCCTCGTTGAGGAGGGCGGATGGCACGAACTGGCGGGGCGCCTGCTCCGCATCTTATGTGAGAATGCCGGGGCGCAGTGCGGCGCCATGATCACCATGCGGCAGGGCGAACTTTTCGTGGGGCTGGCCGTGAAAGCGGCCGCCGGGGGATTTGCCGCCATGCCCCTGGTCCCCCTGGCGGAACAGAGATATATCCCCAGGGCGATGGTGCAGCATGTTTGGCGCACGGGAGAAACGCTGTTGCTCGATGACGCCTGCAGCGCGGGGCTCTTCATCCACGATCCGGAGGTGGCCGGGAGAAGGATCCGCTCTGTTTGCTGTTTCAGCGTGCCCCTTCGGACAAAGACCGCTGCGCTTATCTACCTGGAAAACAACTTCATCGCCGGAGCCTTTACTGAAGAACGATTGAAAATAGCGCGGCTGCTTGCCGCTCAAACCGCCTTTGTTGCCGGCCTTTCAGAGACGGCGGATGAGCCCGCCGGAGGGCAGGAACTATCCCCCAAAAGCCGGCCGCTGCTGCCGGAAACGCTGACCCCTCGCGAGATGGAAGTTCTCAACCTCTTGGCTTCCGGTCTTTCCAATGGGGAAATTGCCGCCCGCCTTGGCCTTACCCTGAGCACGGTTAAAAGCCATGTGCAAAATATTTACGGCAAGCTGGGAGTCAACCGGCGCCTGCGGGCGGTAGCCCGGGCGCGGAAGATGGATCTGCTGCCGTAAAATTGTCGTTTTTGCCTCCCCATATTAGCCTCTAACCCTTTCTAAACCAAAATTCTTTCTTTAGCAAAGCCGGAAAAAATTTTTCTTCTAGTACTTTTGGCTGATACGTTTATTAAAAAATCACGCTATCTTTTTTAGAGGCCTGGCACCAGTGTTATATTCTTGGCCGGAATTATGAAGTTCCGCCTGCTGCGTGCTCCAGAGCAAGATAAAGGAGGTGCATCCTTCAAAGTAGATCAAAGAATTTGGCCAATGAGTGATTTGCAGGTTGAGGTCCAATCTATTCATCAATGCTATTGGCTTTCTGTGGTAGTTTGCTAATAGGAGGAATACCATGACCGGCAAAATCAAAGGTATTTTAATAATCGGCGCCTGCTTGCTGCTGCTGGCTATAGTGCCGGCCCTTGTTCTGGCCCAGAGCGCGCCGCACAACGATAATTTTGCCGATGCCGAGCAAATATATGGTAAAAGCGGTACCGTCGACGGCAGCAACGCCGGTGCCAGCATAGAGCCGGGCGAACCCATCCACTTTGGGTACGGCAATCGTTATTCCGTGTGGTATAAATGGACTGCTCCGGTAAACGGCACGGCTACATTTTCATTCTATGGCTACTCAATTTACTATGGTATAGTTATGGGGGTCTATACAGGCAATTCCGTAAGCGAACTCAATGCAGTAACAGGTGGCCTTGTCCAGGGCAATCCCAGTGCCGTGTTCGGCGTGTCTAAGGGGACCACCTATTATATTTGTATTTCCGGCTGCGATTATTGGGAAATACAATATGGCCAAAGTATACAGGGTAGTTTCGGTTTAACCTGGAACGTGGAGATGTTGACGCCGGAAGTCTACGCGTGGCCGACTTCCGCCACGGCGATCACCTACGGGGATCCGCTTTCGGCGTCCACGCTAAGCGGCGGCTCCGCTTCTGTTCCGGGCACATTTGAATTTGTCGATCCCAACTATGTTCCCCTTGCTGCAGGCAACTGCTCGGCCGGGGTAATATTTGTGCCCGCGGATCAGGATACTTACGATATTGTTACTGGCGGTACGGTAACGGTGCCTGTGAACAGAGCCCCGCTGACCATCACCGCCGAGAACAAGAGCAAGATCTATGGCGATCCCGACCCGGTCTTCACGGCGAGTTATGATGGCTTTAAACTGGGCGATACGCCTGCCGCGGTGAGTGGCCTGACTTTCAGCCGCGAGCCTGGCGAGGACGTGGGAGAGTATACGATCACCCCTTCTGGAGCGACGGCGAGCAATTACGACATCAGCTACGCGAGCGGCACGCTGACGATTGAACCTGCTCCGCTGACCATCACTGCCGATGACAAGAGCAAGACCTACGGCGATGATGACCCCGTTTTCACGGCGAGCTACAGCGGCTTCAAGCGGGGCGACACTGCCGCCGTGGTGAGCGGCCTGACCTTCAGCCGCGAAGCTGGCGAGGACGTGGGAGAGTATACGATCACCCCTTCTGGAGCCACGGCGAGCAACTACACCATTACCTTCGCGAGCGGTACGCTGACGATCAGCCCGGCCCCGCTGACCATCAAGGCCGATGACAAGAGCAAGACTTACGGCGATGATGACCCTGCTTTCACCGTGAGCTACAGCGGCTTCAAGCGCGGCGAAACGGCTGCCGTGGTGAGCGGCCTTGTTATCAGCCGCGCGGAGGGAGAGGACGCGGGGCAGTATGCCATTATCCCCTCGGGAGCCACGGCGAGCAACTACACCATAACCTTCGAGAGCGGTACGCTGACGATCAACCCGGCTCCGCTGACCATCAAGGCTGATGACAAGAGCAAGGTCTACGGCGATGCCGACCCCGCTTTCACGGTGAGCTACAGCGGTTTCAAGCTGGGCGACACTGCTGCCGTTGTGAGCGGCCTGACCTTCAACCGTGAAGAAGGAGAAGACGTGGGCCAGTATGTCCTCACTCCTTCGGGAGCGACGGCGAGCAACTACATCATAACCTTCGAGAGCGGTACGCTGACGATCAACCCGGCTCCGCTGACCATCAAGGCTGATGACAAGAGCAAGGTCTACGGCGATGATGACCCCGCTTTCACGGTGAGCTACAGCGGTTTCAAGCTGGATGACACTGCTGCCGTGGTGAGCGGCCTTTCCATCAGCCGTGCAGCTGGTGAAAACGTGGGGCAGTATGCCATCACTCCCTCGGGAGCCACGGCAAGCAACTACACCATCGCCTTCGAGAGCGGCACGCTGACGATCAACCCGGCCCCGCTGACCATCACTGCCGGTGATAAGAGCAAGGTCTACGGCGATGATGACCCCGTTTTCACGACGAGCTACAGCGGCTTCAAGCTGGGCGACACTGCTGCCGTGGTGAGCGGCTTGGTCTTCAGCCGCGAAGCGGGTGAGGATGTGGGGACTTACGCCATTACTCCCCATGGAACCACGGCAAGCAACTACACCATAACCTTCGAGAGCGGCACGCTGACGATCATCCCTGCTCCGCTGACCATCAAGGCCGATGACAAGAGCAAGACCTACGGTGATCCCGATCCGGAGTTCACGGCGAGTTACAGCGGCTTCAAGCGGGGCGACACTGCCGCTGTGGTGAGCGGCCTGGCCTTCAGCCGCGAGGCTGGTGAAGACGTGGGGACCTATACCATTACTCCCTATGGGGCCACGGCGAGCAACTACACCTTCACCTTTGAGAGCGGCACGCTGACCATCAACAAGGCCACCCCGGTTATAATCGCGTGGCCGCAGGCCGCTCCCATAATCTACGGCGACATGCTGGGAACTTCAACGCTAACCGGTGGGGAAGCCTCTGTTCCCGGCAGCTTTGCCTTCGTTTACCCGGAACTGTGCCCTGAAGCAGGCCTGTACAGCGCGACGGTAACATTCATTCCCGAAGATACGCACAACTACAACAGCGTTTCCGGAACGGTGGAGGTAGCTGTAATATACATGCTCTCCATCAACCCCGATGCAGGGGGCAGCGTCAGCGGCGCGGGCGCCTACCTGCCCGGTGAAGAGGTGCAGATCAAAGCTGAGCCTGCTTCCGGCTACCGCTTCGTCTGCTGGATAGAAGACGGCGCCATCATCGGCGATGATGCCGAGATGAGCCTTACTCTCAGCAGCCACCGCATCCTAAGGGCCGTCTTCTGGGAATATGACACGGAGAAGACCCAGTCGCAGAAGGATATCAGCACCACCGACAACAAGGCCAGCCTCGATTTTCATGACGGCAAGGTCTCCATGGAGATTACTGCCCCCGGCGAGATAACTGGCGGGCAGATCGATGTTACCCTCTACGATGCCGACGCCGAAAAGGGAGTTCCGGAGGGGATGGTTCCTGCCGGGATCTACCTGCGCATTGAGCGCACCGACAACTTTGCCGGCTCCACTGTTCGCCTGGTGGTGAAATATGATCCGGCCGAGCTTCCCGAGGGTGTCGATGAAGCAAGCCTGAAGCTCTACCGATTCGTGCCTGGGAGCGGCTGGGTGGAAGTATCGCCCCAGGGAGTGAACACGGCAGAAAAATACATCTGGGCTGAATTGACCGATTTCAGCACCTTTGCCGTCTTTGGCGAGGTTCCTCCCAGTGAAGAGCTGCCGAAAACTGACGGGACGCAGCTTTACCTGGCCGTATTGGCAGCGCTATTCGCCATCGGCGGCTTCTTCGTTCTCCTGCGGCGCAAATTGGCAAGGGAGAATTAAAGCGAATCCGCTAAAGTTATGCTCATGGGGGCTGCTCTTTTAGGGCAGCCCCCACGGTTATAAGAGACTGAACGCCCGCAGCGGCGGCCGGCCTACAGCCGCATTTCGTCCTCTTCCATCGCCTTCTTCTGCTTATACCAGCGGATGGCAAAAAAGGCTGCCGCCGCAAGCAGAACCGCCCCGCCGGCCCAGGCTAACCAGCCGGGGAGGCGGGAATCGCCATCTTTATCCACGCCGGATGGAGGAGTAGGCGCCGCTGCTTTCTTCTCGATGGTGGTGGATAGGGGGATTTCCTTTTCGTAGCGCTCCCCGTAGTCGTCCTCGTAGGAGAGGGTGAGAGTGCCTGTAACTTCACCCAGCGCCTCGGCATCCACGCGGAAGTTGGTCGTCCCCGCCAGCGACTCGCCGGGGGGGATGGTGCCCACGAGCACGCTGCCGCCGCCGGCAAGTCCCGGGATCTCGAATTTCAGCAGGGCATTGTAAACGGTGCTCTTGCCCAGGTTCATCAACGTCATTGTAAAGGGGACCGTGTCGCCCTGCGTCACCCGGGGTGGCAGGGAGGGCTCTTCATATTCCAGCCGCACCGGCTGGCGCACCTGGAGAACGATGCGGTCGGAGGCGCTGTAGGCCTGGCCCCGGGTGTCCTCGTATTCCATGGTAATTGTTGCCGGATGCGGCCTTGACTGCGCCGTGGGCAGGACGGCAACGGCAAATGTCCAGGTATAGGAGCCTCCTGCGCCAATGCGGCTGCAGTAGGTTGCGCCGGTGCCTTCAGGCCAGATCTCGCCGCTCTCGGCGGTGAAGGAGAGCTTGATGTTTTTCACCTGCTGCGTGCTGCTGGTGTTGCGCACGGTTACGGACAGGGCTGTGCTTTCGCCCGCCGCCAGGTAGCCCCGCTCCAGCTTGTAGGCGGTCACCATGAGCTTGGGCTGGGAGTGGGTCTTTGGCTCCGGATCCGGCGGGGCGCCGTGGGGATCGATACCGTCGCTGATGCTCACGTAGACCGTGAAATCCTGCGCAAAGGGCTCGCCGCTGTCAGTAACCCCGCTGGCCGTGAAGGTGACCGGGTAGCAGCCGTTGACGCGGTCTTTAGCCAGCTCCAGTGAAAACTGCACCAGGTAACATTCCACGGTTTCCTTTCCAAAGGTGAAGCTCTTCTTGGCAAACTGCTGCTGATAGTTCCTGTAGACGAATGGGGAGAGCGCCGGATCGCCCAGGTTGACGGATACGGCAAGGGGGCCGCTGGCGCTGTCGGAAAGGAGGGGGAGGACCACCAGCGCCTTGCCGCCTGATACAGCCGGCAGGTAGCCCTCGGCGTAGCTTCTCTCCATCCCCTCGTAAAGATGCCCGCTGTCGATGGAGAGCGGCGCCCCCATGGAGGCTGCCTTTGCAGCGAGCCCGGGAAAGGCGCTGAAGGCGAGACAGAGAAACAGCAGCCCCGCAAGGCGGCAAGCTTTTTTCATGGCCATCACCTCACAGTTCGCGAATGTTTTCCACGATGCTGTCCCTTAATATGGCGCCCACCTTAAAGCGGACGTTCAGGTAGCAGATCCCGAAAAGCAGCGCCACGAAGAGGAGCGGCTCCCATAGCGGCAGGGTGGCTGCATCGGCGGCAACATGTTCTTTTTTCAGCAGCCAGCCGCAGAGGGCCAGCTCCACGGCCAGGCCGACAAGCGTGCCCCAGGCGAAGGTGGAGAGAAGCTGCCACAGGTAGGAGCGTGCGATGACCTGCTCGGAGGCGCCCACAGCCCGTAGCGTGCCGATTTCGCGCCTGCCGGCCCGGATGCGCGCCGAGAGGGCGTTGTTGATCATGCTGGCGCAGATGGCAAAGAAGAGCAGCAGGATGGCGCCTGCGGCGATGAGCAGGCCGTAGGCTATCTGGCGGCTTTCTCGGGCCATGGCCACGTACGAGGTTAGCTCCACGCCTGCTGTCCGCGAGGCAATCCCGCCCAAGTTCTTCTCCAGGTATTCCTCCATGGCCGGGTCGGGGCTTTCGGAGAGGGCTATGGCCAGGGTCGTGTAAGGCGGATTGAAGCCCAGCGAGTTTAAACCGGCAATGGTGGTGAGGATATCGCCTGTATCGCCGAAGAAAAAGCCCGGGAAATAATCCCGCAGAAACTTTTTGCCGGCTTGCACCTCCAGGGTTGCCCCGATAGTGACCGTCCGGTCGATGCGCACCACGTTATCCGGCAGCCTGCGGCTGCCATCCTCGTTGTACTCGTACTCTTCCGGGTTGTCGCAGTAGAGCAGGCTCACGGTAATCGTGTCGCCTGCCCGGAACATGTCGTTTTGATAGACGGCGTCATAGGCGGTGTTGGGGTCAAGGGTGTAATGGATTTGCGAGCGTGTGCTGCCGTCGACCAGCTTTTCTTTTACAAGGCCGTACTCTGCCGGGGCGACGAGCAGGATCTCCTCGCCGGAGTTCAACTTGTCTATATTTATCCGCCCGGTGGAGACAAAGGGATGCAGGCTCTCTATAACAGCCGCGTCGATGCCGCAGCAATTCACGGTGAGATAATCTTGGGTGTAACCGTACTTGGCCTTGCTGGCCAGGTAGTCCTGGTGCTGCTGCAGATGCCAGCGCTTTGCATCGGGATGATCATCGTGCCGCGGCTCCGGGGAAAGGTAGTCAAAATTACTAAAGATGCTGTTTAAGATATAAGGTGTGATCTTCTCCGCAAGTATCTTTACCCTGCAAATTTTTTCTCCGATAGCTGTCTTAACCCCTGCCAGGGCGGCGGCGTCCGCCTTGTCCTGCTCGGTAATGCCGGGCCGGTGAAGTTCGTACTCCATAAGCCAATCAACCATCATGGTTTGTTTTCCCAGGACATAGTCCCAGCCGTAGTCCCACCCGGATTCGCTGAGAATGGGCCTGGCCCCGAAAACCGCCAGCGAGAAGAGGACGATGCTAACGGCCAGCATGGCGGTAATGCCCGCCTGCCTGCTCTGGTAGAGGGTCATGTTGCGGCGGGCCAGGTGGCGGGGGACGTCAAAAAGCGGCCTGCTTTGCACCCGGCTGCGCTTCAGCCTGCGGGTGAGCTCCACATTGCGGATGGCCTGCATGGGCGGTATGCGTCCTGCCTTGCGCAGCGGAATGGCGGCGGCGAGCCTGGCGCAGATGACGCCGGCTGCGGCTATGGCCAGGATGATGAACAGGTTGGGACGGAAGATGTAGCTATCTCCGAGCAGGGTGGTGATCCCCCGCACGGTGAGAGCGGCCAGGGCCAGGCCGGTGGGTATGGAACATAGGGCGATGAGGATTACTTCGCGGCCGAAGATGGCCCGGATCTGTTTTTGCGTAGCTCCGACGGCGCGGAGAAGGCCGATCTGCCGCCGGCGCGCCTCCAGGTCGGCCGAGAAGGCGTTGACAATGCCAAGGCAGGCGGCGCCGACCAGCACCAGGGCGATGATGGCGAGGAAGGTAGACGTAATCATGATGTCTTCATCGGCGCCTTCGCCGGTGTCAAACAGGCGGTAGCGCGTCTGTTCCAAATTGGGCCAGCCGGACCCGGTGAACAGGTTGTTCTCCAGGCAGAATTCCCGCAGCCCCTCTAAAGCGGCCGCGGCGTTCCCGGCGTAGCGGCCGTAGCAGTTTATTACAGGGCGGCCGCCGGGCTCGATCTGCTCGTCCATTGACAGTACGCCGGCGGGATAGTCGTGATAGGCGGGGCTGGCCTGGTTCCAACGATTGAGGTAGACGAACTTGTCAGCAAGGATCCCCACCAGGGTGTATCTTTTCTGAAGCGGCGCCTCCATGAAGCCGTCGCCGTCGGGTATGAGCAGCGTCAGCGTGATCCTGTCGCCTATGACGGCGCTGGAGCGCAGCCGCGCCAGGGCGCTCTGCTCCAGGGCGATTTCGCCCGCCTTTTCGGGCAGCCGTCCTTCCAGCGGCTCCTGGCGGGCCAGGGACAGCGCCGCTTCATCGAAGCGGGCGATGGAGAAGCCGCCGTCCATGTTCTGCCCGTCGGGAAGAACGTAGCCTAAAATCTCGGCCGTCCCGTATCTTGAAAAGATGCCCCTGTCGATGAGCTCTTCGAGGGGCGCCTCCCCGCAGTTAAAAATGATGGCATCCTGCTCGCCCCGGCGGTTGTAGTGCCGCTCCCGCAGGGAGACAAACATGGTGTCGGCAAACAGCAGCGCCGTGGCCACGAAATAGATGGCCAGGACAACCCCGGCGATGAGCAGCAGGTAGCGGCCGCGGCGGCGGCGCAGGTTGCCCAGGGCGATGGAGGTTAAGGAGAACCTAGCTTCCATCGCCGGGCGCTCCCTTCCTGCTATCATGGGTGATGGCGCCGTCTTCCAGGGTGATGATGCGCTCGGCCTGCTCGGCGATGTTGAGGTCGTGCGTTACCAGCACCAGGGTCACGCCCAGCTCCCGGCTGGCATATTTGAGCAGGGCCAGCACCTCTTTGCCTGATTTGCCGTCGAGGTTGCCCGTGGGCTCGTCCGCAAAGAGGATGGAGGGCTTGTTGGCCAGGGCCCGGGCGATGGCCACGCGCTGCTGCTGGCCGCCAGAGAGGGCGCTGGGCAGGTGATCCAGCCGGTCGCCCAGGCCCAGCATTTCCACGAGCAGGGAGATGTGTTTTTTGTCCGGCTTCCTCTTGTCCAGCAGGACGGGGAGCAGGATGTTCTCGTAGGCGGTCAGCTCCTGCACCAGGTTGTAGGCCTGGAAGACGAAGCCGAAGCGGCGCCGGCGCAGGATGGAAAGCTGGTTGTCGTTGTAGGCGTAGAGATCTTCGCCGCGGTAGAAGACCTTTCCCGAGGTGGGATACTCCAGTCCGCCCAGGATGTGCAGCAGCGTGGACTTGCCCGATCCGCTCGGCCCCCGCACGGCGCAGAATTCGCCCTGGGTGAAGCTGGTGCTGACATCGCGCAGGGCCTGCACGGCGCCCTCGCCGCTGCCGTAAATTTTCTGCAGGTTGCGGCATTCCAGTATCTGCATAATCGTTCCCTCCTGGGTCTATCTTACCGGGCGAAGCTTAATTTCCAGTGACCCTATTCTTACATTTTCGTAAGAAAAGGCCGGGCGGCCGTGGAAGCCCGCCCCTACCTCGTGGGACACTAGGGACGTACCTTTCTGTCCCACAAATTATACTTGAGGCGACAAAAATAGGACAAAGAGGTACGTCCCCATTGTCCCTAGGTGAATTATAGACTCCCCCTTTTTAAAGGGTGGCCGGGGGGATTTTAGAGTAATGGCTATCCGCCCTTCCGGATCCCCTCCACCCGGGGGAAGCAGAGGGCGATCTGCAGCCCGCGGGCGGTGTTCTCAGCCGAGACGAGGCCGTGATGCTTCTCTACGATGGTCCTGGCGATGGCCAGCCCCAGGCCCACGCCCCCGTCCGGACGGGCCCGCGAAGAGCGGAAGAAGCGCCGGAACAGCCCCGGCAGCTCTTCTTCCGGGATCCCGCCGCCGTTGTCTTCAACGGTGATGGTGATGGACCTTTCCGTCTGTGTGATGAAGATATTAACCTCTCCTTCGGGAGGGGTGTGTTCGCAGGAATTCTTGAGGATGTTGCGCAGCGCTTCGCCCAGCCAGTAGGCGTCGCAGCGCATGGCGGCGCTGCCGGCAAGATGAAATCTTTTACCGGGATAAAGCGGCTGCAGTTCGGACCAGACCTGCCGGGCCAGGTCGCCGAGGTTGTGCTCCGCGAAGCGCATCTCGTAGGCGTCCGCGCGCAGCTTCTCCAGCCGCAGCAGCGAGAAGATGAGGTTTTCCATCCTCTCTATGAGGGCCAGCTGCCGGGAGAGATCCTTGCCGGGATTTTGGGCTTGATCCATCTCGCAGTAGAGCTTTAGCGCTGCCAGCGGTGTTTTCAGCTGGTGGGAGACGTCGGCGATGAATTCGGCATTTTTCTGCGATTCGCGCCGCGCCTTCTCCTGCTCTAGCAGCAGCCTGCTTTCCAGCTCCACCACGGCGTTCTCCAGCAGGGCAAAATCGTCGTCATCCACGCTGAAGCGGGGGGAGATTTCCCGCCCTTCCAGGAAAGCGGTGAGCTGCCCGTGCAGCGACTCCAGCTTTCTCTTCAGCCGTTTTGCCTCCAGGATGCTGAGCGCAAGGGAGGCCAGGCCGGTCAGCAGCAGGGCGATTCCAGCCCAGCGGATGCTGCCCGCGCCGTAAAAGGCCACACCGGCGCCCAGGGCGGCGGTGACAGCGGCAAGCCACGAGACGGCGGAAAGCATCTTCATCTCTGTTTCCTTCTTGGAATCATATTTTTCAGCCCCTTTACAGAGGGCTTCTTAAAAGCCTCCCCCTTTGGAAAAGGGGGGCGGGGGGGATTTAATAAATATTCATTATCGGGCGAGGATGGAACCCCGCCCCTACGCCATCTTGTGAGCCCTCAGGCAAGCCATGCCACGCCTTTGCGCTTGTCCGGAACTGCGGCCAGGGCTTGCCATTAATCCTCGCCGGCCCAGCGGTAGCCCACGCCGCGCACCGTGCGGATGCGATCCTCGCCGATCTTCTTGCGCAGGCGGCGGATATGCACTGACAGGGTGTTGTCATCAATGTAAAGCCCGGCATCGTCCCAGATAGTCTGCAGCAGGATTTTTCGGGTCAACACCTTGCCGGTATTGCGCACCAGGGCTGCCAGGAGCTGGAACTCCGTCGGGGTCAGGTAGAGTTGCTGATCGCCGCAGTAGACGCTCCTGTTTTCCAGGTCGATGCGCAGCCCATCCGTCTCGTAGACGGCAGGCTGATTTCGCCTCAGCAGCGCCCGGATGCGCGAAAGAAGCTCCGCCAGGCGGAAAGGCTTGGTCATGTAGTCGTCGGCCCCGGCGTCGAGTCCCCGCACGATCTCCACCTCTTCGTCCCTGGCCGTGAGAAAGAGGATGGGCGTATGGCAGCCGCTGCTGCGCCATGCGGTGCAGAGGTCAAGCCCGCTGCCGTCCGGCAGCATGATATCGAGAATGATAAGGCGGTAGCTATTTTCGGTGACCAGGCGGCGGGCCTCCCGGCAGCTTTCCGCGCAGTCAACGGCATAGCCTTCGCGCCGCAGCATCTCGCAAAGGCCGTCCCGCAGGAAAGCATCATCCTCCACCAGAAGCAGCCTGGTCTCCATGACTGAACCTTCTTGCTTATGCAGAATTTACTACAAGTATAGCACAAACTGGGACACTAGGGACGTACCTGTTTGTCCCACTTTTAGGGACAAGGGGAGAGCAAACTGCAGGATCCCTTTCCACTTTTTTCATCCAACGCCTCTTTGCGGCATTCCAGCGGCCCCCTTAACGTCGCAATAAGATGTGGGAGTTGATCCGGTGAGCATTGTAAATTTTAACGAAGAGCTGATGGGATTCGATCCATCAAGGATGGGCGGGAAGATGATGGGCCTGAGTAGATGTTGTCCCCGGAGTTCATAATTGCCTAATCTGTCCCGAGAACGGTTACCACGACGCGGCGGTTTTTGCGCGGGCCGTCGAATTCGCAGAAAAAGATATTTTGCCAGGTGGAGAGACCCAGTTTGCCGTCGATGAGGGGGACGGTCTCGCCGGGGCCCACCAGCCCCGCCTTGAGGTGGGCGTCGGCGTTGCCGTCTTGCCGGTCATGCTCCCAGCCGCCGCGGGGGATAAGCCTGCGCAGCAGCGCGATGACGTCATTTTGCACGCTTTCGTCCCAGTTTTCCTGGATCATGATCGCCGCCGTGGCTCCCTGGGCATAGATGGAAACCAGACCGTTTTTGATACCGCTTTCCTTCACTGCCTTGCGGACCGGTTCCGTGATATCGTAAAGTGCCTCCCGCGCGGTAGTCTCCAGTGTAAGAATACTGTGTAAGCAGCGCATGGTTGGATTCCTCCACGATGGGTCGGTGCAAGCAGCAGGCCCGAAAGTCAACTTTATTATCCCAACTTAGTGTAGTTTATGCCTGGCGGAATTTCAAGAAGAGGTGCTTCGGCTGCCCGCCTGATCCGGGTTGTTGAATACTTTGCGGCTAAAGATGTCCATTCCTTTAATAACATAATTACGCAAAGTATATTGACAGACATAGTAGTATATGTTATATTGTTACCGGATGCGATTGCGAGGTGAGGGATATTGACTGAGCCTGTGGCGTTCAGCGACCTTTTACGCGGCAATATCGACACCATTATCTTGAGCGTGCTGCTGGATAGGGACAATTACGGCTACCAGATTATCAAAGAGATTTACCTGAAAAGCGGTAGAGAATTTGAGCTGAAGGAACCCACCCTTTATGCCGCCTTGCGCCGCCTGGAAGCCCAGGGGGCCCTTGAGTCATACTGGGGAGAAGAGAGCCAGGGCGGGCGCAGAAAGTACTACCGGGTCACCAAAGCGGGCAAGGTCCTTTACGACAAGAACTACAGTGCATGGCAGACAGTTAAGAATTTGATTGACCGACTGATCGAAAGGCGAAGGGAGGCCTAGCGGCGATGGAGGATTTAAAAAAATACGTTGACAAGTTGTTTGCCAACTACAAGGAAAGCAAAGAGGTAAGGGAGCTCAAGGCCGAGATCCTAAGCAATCTTGAAGCCAGGGTGGCAGATTATCTTGAAGAAGGGATGGCCTATGACGAGGCCGTTGCCCTGGCCAAGCGCAATCTTGATACCGTTGATGAATTGATCCCGGATCATAAGCCTGTTTACGTGAACCGATACCGGTTGGAACTGCTCCAGGCAGGCCTTCTTTATACGGTTGTCGCCTGGATTTTCACCATCCCCCTACGGCTCATGTCTGTCAGGGGGCTCCTGGTGAACAACCTGCTGCTTTTCGCAGTCATTATCCTGGCGGTTATTTTCCTGATTCTCTCTTCCAAGAAGGATGAATCCTACTTGAATGCCGTGGCTCCGGTAAACAAGAAAAGGCTCAACAGTTCCCGCAAAGCGGCATGGCTGACCTGGGCTCTATTCATCGCCGTCATGACCGCTCTGACCACGGCCATACGCTTTGGCAGCGATATTTGGTTCGGGCGGGGCGTGCATATCGACGGGCCGTACCAGTTTGCCGAGATCGCTCTGGCTTACACCATGCCATGCATCACCATAATCCTACCGCTGCTGTTCAACAAGGCCTGCGTCCTGGCAGATAAACACGAGGTGGACAATTAAAATGAAGAAGAAAAACATTTTAATAATCGCACTGCTGGTTGTGGGAATATGCGGCCTGGCCCTGGTGGAAGGATATATCAGGCCGGAAATGAGAAGACGGGAGCAGAAGTACCTGGCAGAGCAGAATGATCCGCTAACTCACGATTTCAGCCGCCTGCTGGAGTTTAAAAGCCCCTACATGGGTGATGCCTCGAACCTGAGCAACCTGAATTACCATCTACCGCTGGGCGGCCTAAAGATGAAGTTCCAGCTCTATCCGGAGAAGCTTACCGCGGAGATTACCTACGAGGATTCAATTGCTGGCATAGAGACGGAACTTTTCGAGCGGACGCTGGTCTATAACGCCACGGCCAATTTTGTGCTTATCGACAACCTGGAAGCTTTGATCCTGAACTTTGAGCAATATTCCTATGCCATATCGCGCAGCACGGTGGAAAGCTGGTACGGCGTGAATCTTAAAACCCTGCAGGATGAGGCGCGGTGGGCTGAAGAGGTGCAGCGTCCGCTTTACGATAGGGCTTACGTGAAATCCTTTATCGAAAAGAACTTCACCGTGCAGCCGCGAGCTGCGCTGAATATGAATTCTATGCGCCCAAATCAAAAAAAAGAGTTATAATAGGGGGGTGGAATTTATCATCGGAGGTCTTGCGGCCATGATTACCGGCAATCTGGTGTTTCAGCACGGCGCTAATTGGGCGGTTCCTAGCCGGCCCATTCCCACCCATGTGAGCTGCTGCAGGCCTGATAAGGACTGCCGCAGAGACTTTACCCTGCTTTCTATCCCTGAAGATCACCACCTTTGCAGCCATCTCCCCCCCTTCTTCTAAAATCTCCTTTCACCATCATCACCTTACCTTGTCCAAATTTAGCAAATATTATTGCTCTTGACATTGTCTTTCTCTCCATATAATATAAAAATATCACAACAATAGGACAATGATTAATTGTCCAGATATTTAGCATATTTTAGCGAGGGAAAATATTCAATGCACGAGATTGGCTTGCTCAAAAATGCCCTTTCCTCTGTCAAGCACCAAGCCTTGAAGGAAGGTTTAAGACGGGTTGACCTTGTGGAGTTGGTCGTAGGGAAGATGCAGGGCATTACCGCAGATTCTTTAGCGCTGGCCCTGGAAATAGCCCGTGCTGATGAGCCCATGTTTGCCCGCTGCCGGGTTAAGGTTAAAGAAGTGGAAGGGGCGATGGAGTGCCTGGACTGCCATGGCCGCTTTTCCCTGGATAAGCCTGCGGATTCATGCCCCTCGTGCCATGGCCCCAATTTAAAGCTGATTTCCGGGCTGGAGTTTTACGTGGATTCCTATAGCGGAAGCTGAAACAGGCTGGGCCTGCATATTGCAATTCTAACAGCAAGGAGAAGGACGCCATGAAGGAATTACCGGAAGAGGCTGCCATGATATCACCCATGCCGCCGGCAGGCGGCTGCCGACCGGAGACGACTGGCCCCGGCTGTGCTTTTACGGCTAGGCTTTTGGACCCCGATGGCCGGCCCGTCCCCGGAGATTGGCCAAGCCAGGCCCGCCGGGCTTTAAAGGAGGGCAAGATCATTGCCGTTAAGGGCATCGGGGGATACCACCTGGCCTGCGACGCTTACAACACGGCGGCGATAGAGCGGCTGAGAAGGCAGAAGCGCCGTCCGGCAAAGCCGCTGGCGGTCATGGCCAGGGATCTCCACTGCGTGCGGCGCTGGTTTGAGCTCTCCGCCCCGGAAGAAGAAGTCCTGCGTGGTGCCACATCGCCCATCATTTTGCTCCAGTTTAAGGATCCCCGTCCTGGGGGCAGCTGGGCCCTGGTGGCCCCCGGCCTGCGCAGCGCCGGCGTTATGCTCCCCTACACTCCTGTCCACCAGGCCTTGTTTGATCAAGAACTGGAATTCCTGGTCATGACCAGCGGCAATCTTTCCGGGCAGCCGCTGGTATACCGCGATGAAGAGGCCCTGCCCAGGCTGAAACCCATGATCGATTACCTGCTCGTCCATGACCGCCCCATTGAGCGGCCTTGCGATGACTCGGTGGTCATGCTTGACGGCTCCAGGGTGTTCTTTATCCGCCGGTCGCGGGGGTATAACTCCCAGCGGCTTGCCGTCCCCCTGCCTTCGCGCGGCCACGGCATGGCGCTGCTGGGGGCGGGCGCCGATTTCAAGAATACCTTCTGCCTCTACCGCGATGGAGAGGCGGTAATGAGCCAGCATGTTGGCGACCTTTCCTCCGAGGAGATGGTGGAGAGGTACCTTTTCCTGCTCGGCGATCTCCAGCGGCTCCATGGCATCCAGCCGCAGGCGGTGATCTGCGACATGCATCCCCAGTATTTGTCGGCCAGGGCCCTGGCCGATGGAGGGGGGAGGAGGCCTTTTCCCCGCCAGTTTTTGAAGGTGCAGCACCACCATGCGCACATGGCCTCCTGCATGGCCGACAACGGGCTCACGGGGCCGGTGGTGGGCCTGGTTGCCGACGGCACCGGCTATGGCCTGGACGGCAACCTGTGGGGCTGCGAGGTGCTGGTGGGAGACTACCTTGGCTTCAGCCGCGAGGCGCACCTGGAATACGTGCCCCTGCCGGGCGGCGAGTCTTGCATCCGCCACCCCCGCCGCACCGCCCTTTCCTACCTCAGGCAGTACGGGGGCGAATCCTGGAGGGACATCGCCCGGCGCCTCTTCCCCGGCTGCGGCGCCGAGGTGGAAATCATCTCCCGGATGCTGGAGAGCGATTTCAACTGCCCCCTCTCGTCAGGGTGCGGCCGTCTCTTTGACGCCGTCTCGGCTATGCTGGGCATCTGCTCCGCCAGCTCGTACGACGGGCAGGCTGCCGCCGAGCTGGGCGCCCTAGTGGAGAGCGCCGCGGAAAAGGATGCTTCCGACTACCGCTTTAGCCTTGCCGGAGGCCTCATCTCACCGCGGCGGGTGCTGCACTGCATCATTCGTGATCTCGAAAAAGGGCTGCCGGCGGAGATAATTGCACTCCGCTTCCACGGCGCCCTGGCCGAAGCATTGGCCGAGGCAGCCCGGCAGGCGGCCAAAAAATACGGCCTGGATAGGGTTGTGCTCAGCGGCGGGGTCTTTCAAAACCGCTACCTTACCCGCAAGTGCAGGGAGATCCTGGAATCCGGCGGCCTGAAGGTCTACAGCCATTGCCAGGTGCCCTGCAACGACGCGGGGATTGCCCTGGGGCAGGTGGCCATCGGGCTGTGGAGGCTGGCGCAGGGAGGTGCCCGGAGTTGTGCCTAGCTATGCCGGTGCGGGTGCTGGCCGTGGAAGGCGACCTGGCTACCATTGAAATTGCCGGCGGAACGAGGATTGCATCAAAAAAACTGGTGCCGGAAATCAAGGCGGGCGACTACGGCTTGCTCCATGCAGGCATTATTATTCAAAAGGTCGATCCGGAGCAGGCTCGCCAGACCCTGGCACTGTACGAGGAGATCTATGGACAGTCCGCTTCCCGTTAATTCTTTTTCCGACAAGCGCTTGGCGGCTCAGGCGATGCGGCGCATCCGGAGCCTAAGGCGTCGACTTCCCGGGGACGACCCCGTGCCCATCATGGAGGTCTGCGGCACTCACAGCCACGTGCTGGGGAAGACGGGCCTGAGAGAGCTGCTCGGCGACGCGGTGGAGTATCGCAGCGGCCCGGGTTGCCCGGTCTGCGTCACCGATCCCACTGACCTGGACATGCTTGTCCGCTTCGCCCTGCAGGAGAAGGTCCTGGTGGCGGCATACGGGGACCTGCTGCGGGTGCCGGGGACGGAGGGGAGCCTATTGGAGCAGAAGGCCAGGGGGGCCCGGGTCAGCCTGGTTTACTCGGCCTTGGATGTGCTGGAGCTGGCCCGGCAGAACGAGAAGCAGCAGGTGGTCTTTGCGGCCACGGGATTTGAAACCACCGCCCCGGGCACGGCCCTGTTGATTCTGGAAGCGAAAGCCGCTGGCCTGAAGAACCTGAGCGTTCTCTCGCTGCACAAGCTGATGCCGCCTGCGCTCAGGCAGCTGCTTTCGGCTGGACGCGGCCGCATCGAGGGCTTGATCCTGCCGGGTCATGTGAGCGCGGTCACGGGCCGCCGCGCCTTTGACTTTCTCGCCTCGGAGCTGGGCTGCCGCGCCGTGGTGGCGGGCTTTGAGCCGCTGGATGTGCTGCATGCCACCGCCCTCCTCCTGGAGATGGCCGCCGCGGGGCGCTGCGCCGTGGCCAACGCCTATAGGCGCGTGGTCAGCGAGGAGGGGAACACCGCGGCGAAGGAGGCCATGGCCGAGGTATTCGCCCCAGAAGCGGCCCTCTGGCGCGGCCTCGGCGAAATCGAGGACAGCGGGCTGGGGATTAAGCCCGGCTATGCCGCTTTTGACGCCAAGCGGCGCTTCGGGCTGGAGCCAGGCCGCGCCCCCGGCGGCGGCCGCGAGACCTGCCGTTGCGGCGAGGTGCTGCGCGGCGCCATCAGGCCCCCCGAGTGCCCCCTCTTCGGCACAAAGTGCACCCCGGCGCACCCGCAGGGGGTTTGCATGGTCTCAACCGAAGGAGCCTGCGCCTCGTACTTTTAGCTTTTGGAGGGAGACATTTGGAACTGGTGCAACTGGGTCACGGCGACGGGGGAGCGCTCACCAGGGAGCTCATCACCCGCGTCTTTGAGCCCCACCTCGGCAACCCCATGCTGGGGCGGCAGGAGGATGCGGCGCTCTTTTCCCTTCCGGGAGGGAAGGTGGCCCTGACCACGGACAGCTTTGTCGTCAAGCCCCTCTTCTTCCCTGGCGGCGACATCGGCAAGCTCGCCGTCTGCGGCACGGCCAACGACCTGGCGGTAATGGGCGCGCGGCCGCTCTATCTCACGGCCGGCTTTATCATCGAGGAGGGGCTGCCCCTGGAAGAGCTGGAGCAGGTGGCTCTCTCCATGGCCCGCGCCGCCGCGGCGGCGGGGGTGAAGATCGTGGCCGCCGACACCAAGGTGGCCGAAAGGGGGGCGGTGGACCGCCTCTTCATCAACACCTCGGGGATAGGGCAGAGGGAGGCGGAGATCAGCCTGGGCGCCGAGATGGTCCGACCCGGGGACAGCGTTATTGTCAGCGGGCCGGTGGGCAACCACGGCATGGTCATCCTCGCCTCGCGCATGGGGATTAACCCGGGCAACGGCCTCCTCTCGGACTGCGCCTGCCTCTGGCCGCTCATTTGCGAGATCATCGAGGATTTTCCCATCAGGTTCATGCGCGACGCCACCAGGGGAGGCCTGGCCACGGTGCTGAAGGAGCTGGCTGTCGCCGCGGGGCTCGACCTCGTCGTGGAGGAGGAGAAAATCCCCCTCTGCCGCGAGGTGAGGGAGCTGGCCGAGATGCTGGGGGTGGACCCGCTCTACCTGGCCTGCGAGGGCCGCTTTATCGCCGTGGTTCCACCCGAGGCTGCTTCTGCCGTGGTGGAGCGCTTGCACCGCTTTGAAGAGGGCCGGGGGGCGGCGATCATCGGCCGGCTGCAGGAAGGCAGTGGCAGGCTCCTTTTAAGGACAAGCTTTGGGGGGACCAGGGTCCTGGATTTCCTGCGGGGGCAGCACATCCCCCGGATTTGCTAGAGCACGAGGAAAGAAGGGATACTCTTGCTGGTTGTTCTTTTGCTGGCGCTGATGGCCCTGGCGGCGCTGGGCGTGGTGTTCAGCCGCGACCTGCTGTACGCGGTCATCAGCCTGGGCTTGTTGAGCGTCTTTACCAGTGTTTTCTTTTACACCTTGGGCGCGCCTTACGCCTCCATCATGGAGCTGAGCATCGGGGCGGGACTGATCACCGTTTTATTCATGGCCACCATCTCGCTGGTCGAAGAGAGGCAGCTTAAGGGAGAGCGGAAGCTCAAGCTATCTTTCCTCAGCGTGGCCGGCTTGCTCGTCACCGGAGCTGTCGCCCTGTTCATATTCACAGCCCTGTTTAAAGGCGCGGCGGCCGAGCATGCGGCGGTCATCTCTCCCGGGCCCCTGCCGGAAATCCTGTGGGGCAAGAGGCTGCTCGATGTTCTCGGCCTGGGGATCATCATTTTCGCGGCGGCCATCGGCATCGGGGCCCTTTTCAGGACGGAGGGAGAAAAATGAGCGATGCGGCGGCCAACTGGATTTGGGTCTCTGCAGCTATTGCCGTCATCGCCGGCCTGGGAATCTACGGCATCGTGGCCCGGCGGAACCTGTTCCGCATGCTCATGGGCTTCACCATGCTGACCAAGGCGGTCACCCTGGCCTTTGTCTACGGAGGCGCCTACTGGATGAATCCCGGGCTGGGCCAGTCGCTGGCCATTATCATCATCGTCATCGAGGCGGCGGTTACGGCGGTGGGGATGTCCATGATCGTCAATATCTACCGGCACTACGGCGCCGTGGATACCAGCCAGATTAAGCGGCTGCGCGGCTAGCCGGCAAGGAGGGAAGCAGGGATGAATGCATCAATTTACCTGGCCCAGGTGGCGGTGCCCATCGGCGGGGCGGCGCTCACTCCCCTGGTGGGGGTGCTCAAGCCCAGGCTCAGGCCGGCCTTTGCCATCACCATCGGCGCCGCCACGGCCTGCCTCACGGTGCTGGCGCTGCTGGGGGCGGGCGCTCCGGGCCGCTTCGTCATCCCCTGGCAGGGAGCGTTAAACCATTTCAGCCTGGCACCCGATGGGCTCTCGGCTTACATTGCCGCGGTGGCCGGCGTGCTGGGCGCCCTCATACTGCTTTACTCGTACAAGTACATGGAGGGCGAGGAGGGCCTAACCAGGTATTATAGCCTTGTTCTTCTCTTCATCGGGGCCATGATTGGCCTGGTGACCACGGACAACCTGCTGGTGATGTATTTCTTCTGGGAAACGGTGGGCCTCTGCTCCTACGCCCTCATCGGCTTCGAGCTGCACAACCCCGCGGCGGCCCGGGCCGGGCTGAAGGCCTTTGTCACGACCAAGTTCGGCGACGTGGGGCTGCTCACGGGGATCATGGTGCTTTACGTTTCTGCCGGCACCTTTAACGTCTTCGAGATCATGGAGAAGGCCGCCGCCGGGGAGATCCCGGGCGCCACGCTTGCCCTGGCCGGCTTCGGCTTCCTCATGGGGGCCGTGGGCAAGTCGGCGCAGGTGCCCCTGCACGTCTGGCTGCCCGACGCCATGGAGGCGCCCACCTCGGTGAGCGCCCTCATCCACGCGGCGACCATGGTCAATGCCGGCGTCTACCTCATGGCCCGCACCTACCCCCTCTTTTCCCCGGTGGCCGGCTGGAGCGACGCCGTCACCTGGGTGGGGGCGGTTACCGCCTTTCTCGCCGCCTGCATGGCTCTCTACGCCCGCGACCTCAAGCGGATGCTCGCCTACTCCACGGTGAGCCAGTTGGGCTACATGATGTTCGGCATCGGCGTGGGCGGCCTCCTGGCCAGCCAGTTTCACCTGCTGAGCCACGCCATCTTCAAGGCGCTCCTCTTTCTCTGTGCCGGGGCGGTAATCCACGAGGTGCACACGCGCGACATGGCCGAGATGGGCGGCCTGGGGCGCCGGATGCCCGTTACCGGCCGCTGCTACCTGGTGGGGGTGCTGGCCCTGGCCGGGGTGCCCATCTTCAACGGCTTCTGGAGCAAGGATATGCTCTTTGCCTCGGCCCTGCACGCCGGCAAGCTCGTGCCCCTGGCCCTGGCCGTCGTCACCGCCGTGCTCACGGTGACCTACTCCGTGCGCTCTTATATCAAGGTTTTTGCCGGCGAGCCGGCGCCCGCCGCGGCCCAGGCGGAGGAACCCCATCCCTCCATGCTCTTCCCCCTGGTGCTGCTGGCGGCGGGAGCGCTTACCTCTTGGCTCATCATCGGCAACTACTCCGCCGACCTCAGCCGGAGCGGGATCATCCACGAGGTTATCGGCGTTTCCGCCCTGGTTGCCGAAACGCTGCACAGCACCGCCTTCCTTCTCTCCCTGGCGGCGCTGCTGCTGGGGGGGATCATGGTGGCGGCGACGCGGAAAGCGAGCCTGGCGGCTAGGCCTTCCGCCTTTGGAGCCTGGGCCGGCCGGGGCTTTGGCTTCGACGCCTTCTACCTGGGCCTGCTCAACGGCGCCTACGCTGCCGCCTCCTGGATTGTCACCGCCTATGACCGGCTCACTGATTGGATCGGCCGGACGATTATCACCCTCTCGGTGTCTTTTGGCCGATTGCTCAGGGCGCAGAACGTGGGCGATTTGAACGGCAACCTCTTGTGGCTGGTAACAGGCGTAGTGATTGTGATTGCCATAGTCTGGGCAAAGCGAGGTTAGGCTTATGAGCGTTTCCATGCTGCCTTTGCTGGTTTTCTTAATTCCCTTGCTGGCTTCGATCGTCTGCCTCTTGATCAAGGAGAGGCCCAGGCTGGCCCAGGAGATCACCCTGGCCGCCTGCCTGGCCACGGCGGCCTTCTCCCTGACCCTGGCGGCGGCGGTGCTGCGCAGCGGCACTGTGGCCACGGAGCTGGCCTGGATTAAGACCTTCGGCTTCGAGTTCAACCTCATCGTGGATGCGCTGGGCGCCTTTACCGTCGTCACCATCACCGTGCTCATGGCCATTGACATGATCTACACCAGGGGCTACATGGCCCCCGAAGAGGCCGGGAGCAGATTTTACGGCTGGACCCTCATGTTTACGGCGGCCATGGTGGGCGCGGTCATGGCCGCGGACCTGGTCCAGTTCTACTTCCTCTGGGAGCTCATGCTCATCCCTTCCACCATACTGATTGTCTACTGGGGCGGCGGCCCCAGGCCGCAGGCCACGGGATTCAAGTATTTTGTCGTCACCCACGTGGGGGCGGCGCTCATCCTGGCGGCCATTCTCTGGATCCTGAGCGTCACCGGGGAGTCGGGCATTTACACCTTGCAGAGTGTTCTGGCGGCCCTGCCCCGGCCGACGCTGATGGTGCTGGCCTCGCTCTTCACCGTCGGCTTTGCCGTCAAGATGGCCATCTTCCCGGCCCATGTCTGGCTGCCCGACGCCCACTCCGAGGCGCCGCTGCCGGTGAGCGTCATGCTCTCGGCGATCATGATGAACATGGGCATCTACGGGATGGTCCGCTTCCTCTTCACCCTCTTCCCGCCCGAGGTTTCGTCGGCGCTGCTCCTGCCGCTGCTCATTTTTGCCGTCGTCAGCCAGTGGTACGGCGGCCTGCAGGCGCTGCGCAGCACGGAGATGAAGCGGGTGGCGGCCTACTCCACCATCAGCCAGATGGGCTACGTGCTCGTGGGCATCGCCAGCATGTCCGCGCTGGGGCTCAAGGGCTCCATCTTCCACATGCTCAACCACGGCACGGCCAAGGCCCTCCTCTTTATGAGCATCGGGGCGGTAATCCATTCCACCGGGGCCACCCACCTGGACAAGGTGGGGGGGCTGGCCCGGAAGATGCCCTGGACGGCCCTCTGCTGCAGCGTGGCCGCGCTGGCCCTGGCCGGCGCCCCGCCGCTGGGTGCCTTCCAGAGCGAGTGGATCATCTTCGCTGGCGGCTTCTCCACTCCCTACACGGTGCTGGCCGTCATTGCCGTCTGCGCCTCCGTGCTCACCGCCTTCTACGTGCTCAGGCTGGTGGCGAAGATATTCTTTGGGCCGGAGTTCAGCGAGAGCGGGAACATGAGCGAGGTTCGGGAAGCCCCTTCAAGCATGCTTGCTTCCATGCTGGCCCTTTCCCTGCTCAGCCTGGCGGTGGGCATCTATCCCCATTACTTTCACCGGTGGATAGAAGCGGCTTTGAACTCCTTTGGCCTGTTCTAACGGAGGAGGGTATGGTATGATGCAAACTCCTGAACTGTTCTGGGCAATGGGCCTGCTGCTGCCGCTGTTCATGGGCGCGGTGCTGGCCTATGTCGTCGGCAAGATCATCAGCAGGACAAGGGGCGACCGGGCGGGAGGCCTGGCGGCCGCCGCCATAACCCTGGCCGCAGCCGCCGGCGTCTACATTCTCACCCTGGTCTATCCGCACATCTCCACGGGCGGGGCTGCCGCCGCGGTGGATTGGCTGGGGGTGCTTGAACCGGATGCCCTCTCGCTGTTCATGGTCAAGGTCATCTTCCCGCTCATCATCCTGGTGGCCATCTATTCCATAGATTACATGAAAGAGGATCTCGGCACCGACAAGTACTATGCCCTGCTTCTCATTATGACCGGGGGCATGGTGGGGGTGGCCGGCGCCGGCGACATTGTGAGCCTCTATGTTTTCTTTGAAATCCTCTCCATCTCGTCCTACTGCCTCGTCTCCTTCCGGAAGCAGTCCTGGGAGCCCATCGAGGCGGGATTCAAGTATGTCATCACCAACGCCCTCGGCTCCACCCTGGCCATCCTGGGGCTGGGCCTGCTCTACCTCTTTTCGGGCAAGCTCTCCATGGCGGAAATTGCCGCCCAAGTCTCCGGCTGGCCCGACCTGCCGGTGATGGCGGCCCTGGTCCTGGTGATCACCGGCTTCGGCGTGAAGGCGGCCATGGTACCGCTGCACTTCTGGCTTCCCGACGCCCACTCCGCGGCCCCCAGCGGCATCTCCGCCCTGCTTTCGGGGATTGTCATCCAGGTGGGCTTTTTTGCCATGCTGCGCCTCGTCTTGACCGTCTTTGCCGTCCAGTTGCAGATGGTGGGACTGATCCTCATCGTTTTTGCGGCTATCACCATGACCTACGGCAACTACATTGCCCTTGCCCAGTCCGATATCAAGCGCATGCTGGCCTACTCCAGCGTGGCCCAGATGGGCTACATCATCCTGGGATTCGGGGTGGGCTTCTATTACCAGTCCGTCAACGGCATTACCGGGGGCCTCTTCCACATTGAAACCCACGCCTTCATGAAGGCCCTGGCCTTTTTAAGCGCGGGCTACATCATCGAGCGGGCCGGGACGCGGCGCATGGCCGAGCTCAAGGGGGCGGGGAGGGCGATGCCCCTTGCCGGGGCCGCTTTTGCCGTTGCCGCCCTGGGCCTGGCCGGCATTCCCGCGTTCAGCGGCTTCATGAGCAAGCTGATGATCTACAAGTCAGGCTTCCAGGCCGGGACGGCCCTGGGGGTGGTCTTGAGCAGCGTGGCCATCGCCAACAGCATTATCTCCCTGGGCTACTACCTGCCGGCCATCCATACCCTGTTCTCACCCGGCGACGCCGCCGCGCTGAAGCAGAAAGGCGCCGCCTCCCCGGCGGCGGCGGTGATACTGCCCGTTGCGGCCATGGCCCTGATTACGCTGGTCCTGGGCTGGTATCCCGAGCTGGGCCTGGGTCCCGTCAACCCGGCCGTGGCGGAGATTTTTAAGGTAATCGGAGGTTAGCCACCATGAGATACGCCTTGTTGTCGCCACCGCTGGCCTTTGCCATCATCTTTCTGGTCATACTGGGGCTCTTTCACTGGAGCAGGCGCCTGGCCTGCCCGGGCGAAGAGGCCCAGGGGAAGCGGGCGGGCTACTTCTGCGGCGAGGAGACCGACCTCTTCGAGCAGCCGGCCTCCGGCGGGAAGCTCCGCCCCGACTATCGCCGCTTCTTCGGGGCCGCCTTCCTCTTCACCGTCATCGAGGTGGGGGTCCTGCTGCTGGCCACGGTCCCTTCCGGCCTGGCCGCCTTGCCGGGCCTGGCCTTGCTCCTGCTGGGGCTGGCGTCTGTCTTCGGCTTAATCATGGAGGTGCTCTAAACAAGGGGGGCAATGGAGATGCTTGAAAAACTGGTGAAGCGATCGCAGGTCAGCTCGCCCTGGCTGGTGCATTTCAACAGCGGGGCCTGCAATGCCTGCGACATTGAAGTGGTGGACACGCTGACGCCGCGCTTCGACCTGGAAAGGTTCGGCGTGCTGCTGAAGGCCACCCCCCGCCACGCCGACATCCTGGTCTGCACGGGACCGGTAACGCGGCAGACCAAAGACCGACTCATCAGGATCTACCGGCAGATGCCGGCGCCGCGCTTCGTGGTGGCCGTGGGCAGCTGCGCCTGCACCGGGGGAGTATTCCACGGCTGCTACTGCGTCTACGGCGGGGTGGATGCGGTTATCCCGGTGGACGCCTACATCCCCGGGTGCCCGGCCCGGCCGGACGCCATCATCGACGGGGTGGTCAAGCTACTGGCGAAATTAAGGGGGGATGCTCCGCCATGTGCGGCCAAGAACAGCAGAGAAGCGATCTAGCGCGCAGGGATATCCTGGCCGAACTCTGCGCCCGCTTCCCGGGCGAGGTGGGCGAGGCCGCCGCGCCGCGGCCGGGGCGGGCCTGGGCCACGGTGAGCCGGGAAGTCCTGCGGCCGGTGACGGAATTCCTGCTGGGCTGCGGCCCGGGAGCCTACCTCTCCACCATTACGGCCGTGGACACGGGGGAGGAGTTCCAGGCCATCTACCACTTCTGGGTGGCGGGGACCGAGCTCAACCTGAGGGTGAGGCTGGATCGCCGGGAGCCGGCTGTCCCCTCCATCATGGACCTGCACCCCGGGGCAAACTTTTACGAGAGGGAAATCCACGACCTCATGGGCATTGAGGTAACCGGTCGGGGGAAGCTGGAGCGGCTGGCGGTGCCCGACGACTGGCCTGAAGGGCACTACCCCTTAAGAAAGGATTGGCCGGGTTTGCCGGGAGGTGAAAGCGCATGACCAAGTACAATCTGCCCGTGGGACCGCAGCATCCCGCCCTGAAGGAGCCGGCCTCCTTTTGGTTCAAGGTGGAAGGAGAAGTCATCGTCGACGTGGACATCAGGCTGGGCTACAACCACCGGGGCATCGAAAAGGCCTGCGAATCGCGGAACTACATCCAGTGCCTCTACCTGCTGGAGCGGATCTGCGGCATCTGCAGCCACGCTCACACCACCGCTTTCGCCCAGGGGGTGGAGGAGATCCTCGGCCTGGAGATCCCCGCCCGGGCCAAGTATATCCGGGTGATCATCGCCGAGCTGGAGAGGATCCACAGCCACCTGCTCTGGCTGGGGGTGGCCGGCCACGAGATCGGCTTCGACACCCTCTTCATGTATGCCTGGCGCGACCGGGAGACTGTCCTCGACATCCTGGAGCTCATCTCCGGGAACCGCGTCAACTACGCCATGAACACCATCGGCGGGGTGAGAAGGGACATTGACCAGGCCAAGCGGGAGCAGATCCTGGGCATGCTTGATCCGCTGGCGGAGCGGGTCAAGTTTTACACCGACCTGGTCACCAGCGAGCCTACCTGCCTGGCCCGGCTGGAGAACGTGGCCCCGGTGCCGGCGGACAAGGCCGTGGCCCTGGGCACGGTGGGGCCCACGGCCAGGGCTTCGGGTATCAAGGTGGACGTGCGCCGGGACGACCCCTACGCCGCCTACGCCGAGATACCTTTCGAGGTCATCACCTCGGAGCGCGGCGACCTGCTCGGCCGGGCCATCGTCCGCCTGGGAGAGATTGGGGAAAGCGTGAAGATAATTAAGTACGCCCTTCAAAACCTGCCGGAGGGGCCGCTTACAGTGAAGGCGCCGCGGAAAGTAGCCGCGGGGGAGGCGGTGAGCAGGGTGGAAGCGCCCCGGGGCGAAGACATCCACTACGTCCGCGCCGACGGCAGCGATCACCCGGAGCGGGTAAAGGTGCGGGCCCCCACCCTGGCCAACCTCTTCGCCGTGGGAGAGAGCATGAAGGGGGCCTACGTGGCCGACATTCCCATCGTCATCGCCAGCATTGACCCTTGCTTCTCCTGCACCGACCGGATGATTGAACTGGTGCAGAGCCGGACGGGCACCTCCAGCGTGATGACCTGGGAAGAGCTGCGTGAGTATGGAATAAGGTGGTATGGCTATGGACATCGTTCTTGATCTTGTTCGCATTCTCATCTTCCCCGGGCTTCTCTTCGCCGTCCTGTTAAGCCTGTTCCTGGAATGGCTGGATCGCAAGATCTACGCCCGGATGCAAAACCGCGTCGGCCCGCCCCTGCGGCAGCCGCTGTGGGACCTCTTCAAGCTGCTGGCCAAGGAGGACATTGTCCCCGAGAGGGCGGACCCCTTCATGTTTACCGTTTTGCCGGTGCTCACCCTGGCGGCGGCGGCGACGGCCATGCTCTACATCCCCATCTGGGGGCCGGAATCGGCCTACCCCTTCTGGGGCGACCTGCTGGTGATCATCTTCCTGCTCACCGTTCCCACCATGGTCCTCTTCCTGGCAGGATGGTTTTCGGCCAACCCCTTCGGGGCGGTGGGCTCCTTCCGCACGGTGATCCAGTTTTTGTCCTACGAGGTGCCGCTGCTGCTGGCCGTGCTCACGCCGGCGGTGTTGGCCGGAAGCTGGTCCATCAGCGACATCGTCCGCTTTCAGCAGACGCATCCCTGGGCCATGGCCGCCCAGCTGGCGGCGCTGGGAGTGGGGCTGCTTGCCCTGCAGGGGAAGCTGGAGCGGGTGCCCTTTGACGCCCCCGAGGCGGAGACGGAGATTGTGGCCGGGCCCATCACCGAGTATACTGGGCGGCGCCTGGCCCTGTTTAGGCTCTCCACCGACGTGCAGATGCTGGTGGGAGCGGCCCTCTTTTCCAACATTTTTCTGGCAGGGGTTGTGGGGCCGTGGTACCTGGCCATCCTGCTCTTCCTGGCGAAGATCATCTTTCTCGTCGGCGTGCTGGCGGCGCTGCGGGCCATGGTGGCCCGGATCAGGATCGAGCAGATGAGAGCCTTTAGCTGGAAATACCTGGTGCCGATTGCCGTGGCCCAGATGGCGGTTATCGTGCTCATCAAGGTGGGGGTGGGAGTATGAGCAGAGTGGGGCGCATCTTTCCCGAACTGATCCGGTGCCTCTTCAGCCCGCCGGCCACCGTCGACTTCCCCAAGTCCGAGGTGCCCGTGCCTCCCGATTACCGGGGCAAGCCCGTGCTCATCCAGGAAAAGTGTACCGGCTGCGGCCTCTGCGCGCGGGACTGCCCGGCTGCGGCCATCGAGATGGTGGAGGTGGGGGCCAAGCGGCCCAAGCCGGCCTTTGATTACGCCCGCTGCGCCTTTTGCGCCCAGTGCGCGGAAAGCTGCCGGAGCGATGCCATCGAGATTACCGCGGAGCACCACCTGGCCGCCTATGACAAGGAAGGCCTCCGCTGGGTGCCGCGGTACGAGGGCACGAAGGAGAAGCCGGCGGAAAGCTAGCCGGCGAATGGGGGAGCAAACAGTGGAAGCAGAGGACTGGCGGGAGCGGCTTGCCGCAAGCCTGGAGGGGCTGCGGCGGCTGGCGGTGCTGGGGATCGGCAATGAGCTTTACGGGGATGACGGGGCGGGGGTGGCGCTGGCCCGGCTGCTGGCCCAATCGGGGATCGCTCCCGGCATGATGCAGGCCTTTGAGGCGGGGCCGGCCCCGGAGAACTTCACCGGGAGCCTGCGCAAGTTTATGCCCAGCCATGTGCTCATGGTGGATGCGGCCAACCTGGGCCTTGAGCCCGGCTCCATCAGGGTCATCGACCCGGCCCAGATCACCGGGGCCGGCTTCAGCACCCACACCCTGCCCCTGCACATACTGGCCGATTATATTGCCCGGGAAGGATGCCGGGTTGTCATGCTCGGCATCCAACCCCGGGATCTATCTTTCGGAGAGGGCCTGAGCTCCGAAGTATCCTCTGCCGTAATCCAGGTTAAAAACCACCTCACAGACCTCCTCATCGCCTTATAACTCCCTTTCCCAAAGGGTGGCCGGGGGTGATTTCCTATTCCATACTCCCCCTTGTAGAAGTGGGGAGGGGGGGATTTCAAGCAATGGCGGGGTTCCACCCCCGCCCGCCAATCCTACATTTATAATTTATTCCAATATATAGGGGTCCTGCATGCCCGGCCCGATCTGTTTAACGCACCCCGTCTCTCTCATTTCCAGAATAAAATCAGGCTGTTATTTTCTGTGTCAACGGCCAGTGAAAATGTCACCCTAAAAATGCTTGAAATGGACTGAGAAAATGTCACCCCTTTAGTTATGTTTTGAAGCGTATCTTCGGAGATATCGTTCTTTGACATACAAATCTGTTTC
>Ga0209608_1000626_pt1 | contig 33613 bp, 30 predicted proteins | sample AD_UKC130_MetaG_FD_184428 | JGI IMG/M metagenome (GOLD analysis project Ga0209608, IMG submission 184428) | Active sludge microbial communities of municipal wastewater-treating anaerobic digesters from Canada - AD_UKC130_MetaG (SPAdes) (version 2) | ecosystem: Engineered > Bioreactor > Anaerobic... | reverse complement strand
CCCAATGCGCTGATTTGATCAAAATATTGGAACAGACGGTTAACCCTCATCTTGGAGCAAACCTCGATATCAAAGCATAAAGTCGACATCAATAAAAGAACCCACCGGAGAATCATGCCGGTGGGTTCTTGGTCTGTAAATAGATTATAGCAGGATTTCCACATCACTGATGGGATAAGCAGCACAGCTGTGGATGTAGCCGGCTTGGTGGTCGGATTGGCGCAGTTTGGCGGTGCGGGCATGGAATACCTGGCCTTTTAGCAGTTTGACCCGGCACAGGCTGCATTCCCCTGAGCGGCAGCAGTTTTCAACGGTGATGCCGGCTCTTTCCAGAGATACCAGCAGGGGTTCATCAGCCCGGGCGGAAATTTCCCGACCGCTGCTCAATTTCACTTTAAATACAGCCTGGGGTGATACCTCCTGGGGCCAGGCGGGGTCGTTATATACCTGCTTGGGTAAACCAAATACCTCCCTGCGAATACGCCGGTCAGGAACTCCCAGTTTTTTCAGTTCGGGAATGGTGAAATCATACATTTCCTGGGGACCGCAAATAAAGAAGGTCTTACCTTCTACACTGCCTATCCGGCTGAGTATTAAATTCCCATCAATAAAGCCGGTTAAGCCTTCATAGCTGCTGTCGGGTTCGGATATGACCAGGTCATAGCTGAAGTTGCTGTAGTCTGCAGCCAGGCTCAGCAGCTCGTTATGGAAAATGGCATCCTGGGGGGTGCGGCATCCATAGATGAGATGGATTTTCCGATCCAGCATCCGGTCAGTTGCTTCCCGAATCATACTCATAAAGGGGGTTATACCGCTGCCCCCGGCCAGGAAGACCAGATCTTTGCCGTGGATCAATGGATTGTAATAAAATTGGCCGGCCGGTCCGGTGGACTCCAGGATATCTCCCACTTTTACCTGATCCAGCAGGTAAGAGGACACAAAACCATCGGGTACCCGGCGCACGGTGATATCATAATAGGCAATTTGATTGGGAGGAGACGATATGCTGTAAGGACGGCCGGTGCGGACCCCATTGATTTCTGCAAATAAGTTGATATATTGGCCTGCTTGAAAGGGAGGCAGGTAACCAGAGACCGGAACCAGACGCAGGGTGCTGGCAGTGGGGGTTTCAGGTATTATTTTGGCAACCCGCAGCTGCAGGCGCTTGGGATGCAGCCTTTCTACTGCTGCTTTCCACCTGCCTTTTTGGGCGGTATAGTCTATACCGTATTTACGGCAAATCTCCAATTCATGGGCGATTTGGCTGTAACCTTCAATTGATTTGCGTACCTCAGTCTTCATGCTCCCACCTCCGCTTCACTCTGCATAGCTTTGATAACCTGACGGGCAGCGGCAACTCCGGAACTTAGGGTGGGCTGAAATCCTCCCATCCCTGCCCACGCTCCCGCGAAATACAAACCTTTGATGGGAGAACGGGGAGAGATAAACATATTGGAGTCTTTGGCAAATTGGTCAAAACCGTAAATAGCACCGCCCGGTGTAGCCAAATAGCGCGCATGGGTAAGAGGAGTAGCCACCTCGATTTCTTCTATATGTTCACGGAATCCAGGGAAGTGCTGCTCTACCTTATCCAGCAGTTTATCTGCTACTTCGTATTTCTTTTCATAGTATTGATGGGGCGGAATCTCCAGCCAGGGCTCACCGTATTTCAAATCAACAATTACTACCTGACAGGTTCCGGGGGGAGAAAAATCAGGATCGGATACATTGTAGCAGCTGAGCAGGATATAATCGTCTTCCACGTCAACTTTTTTACAGGATGAAAATACTCTATTAATATCGCTGGTAGTGCCGAGGAAGTTAGTGGTCTCGTATATGCCTACCTCCGCCGGTTCGCAGTCCAAGCCAATAAACAGGGTTACTGCGGAGGGGCCTACCGTACTGCCGCCCAGTATTTTCAGCTGTTCTTCGGGAACATGCTCGGGGTCAATCAATTCGGTATACACGGACAGGGTGGAAGCATTGGAGACTACATATTTGGTGTTAATGGTTTCACCATGCTCGGTAACGACTCCGGTAATGCAGCCGTTTTCCACCAGGATTTTGCTGGCTCCGCAGTTAAAGCGTGCTTCACCGCCGGCTTCATAGAATTTTTCCAGGATAGCGGTGGAGAGAGCCTGGGAACCGCCTTTGATATGATATGGCTTCAGCTCAATATAGGCAAATAACAGTATTGCCAGGTCCATAAAGGGCAGTTTCGCCGGGGGAACACCCGTATAACCCCAATAAACAGCTACACTGAGTTTCAGCAGCGGATCGGTAAAGTATTCATCCAGGATTTCCTGGGTGTTGGTTAGAGCATACTTGAAATAGGTGGGATATTTTTCCGGTGAAGGTTCTGGGTCTCTCATGGTACTAAAGAATTCAATACATAGTTTATAAACCAGGTCAAAGAAAGCCGTAATATTGTCTTTTTCCGCCGGAAACCTCGCCTGCAGGGCAGCTAAAAGTGCTTCCCGGTCCGCAGGGAGGGTTATATCCAACTGACCCGGTACCACCAACCGGTACAGGTTCTGCATTTCCACCCATTCCACCCGGTCGGTGACGCCCAATTGGTCCAGTACATAACGAAGGGGACCTGGTTTGTCTTTGGAACCCAAACCGCTTAACTGGTGCAAAGCTACCTCGAATTCAAAACGCCCCCGGATAAAACTGGTGGCACAACCTCCAGGGATATTGTGCCTTTCCAACAGAAGGGTTTTAATGCCCTTCTGAGCCAAGCGGCACGCGGCAGTAAGCCCGCCGTTACCCGCACCGATAACTACCACATCATAATCCGACACTTCTCATCACCCCTTTATTGGTTTTCGGGTTGGTTTGCAAGTGCTGGCTTATTCTCACTTCCCTTCAACTGGCTTTCCAGATTGCTAAACCAATCTATCAGGTACTGGTAGAAATCCAGGCCAAAGCGCAGGGTGGCTTTTTGGCAGGTGTCCGCGTATTTGGCCGGACCGGCAGCTATGTTTTCCAGGCTTTGTTTTAAGTCCTCCAGCTGCTGTATGTGCTGGTCAATGATTTGAAAAAGCTTATCCTGAGTGAGATTGCGGGCAAAAAAGAGACGGATCAGTATTTCATAGCGGAATTTAAAGGGTTTGAGAGGTTGTTCCAGCCAATCCAAAAAAACCTGACGCCCTTCGGGAGTGATTTCGTAGACTTTTTTGTAGCGGCCGTTTTCCACCAGTTCCTTAGAACGAATCAATCCGGATTCCTCGCAGCGTTTCAAAGCAGGGTAAAGGCTGCCGTCACTTACGTTGGAGAAGAAAGCGGTGCTGTTGCTCATTAATTTCTTTATTTCATATCCGCTCATTTCATGAATGGTTAATGAGCCGAGAATTAAATAATCCAGCACGCTAATACCTCGATTCAAGATATATAATTTTATTATATATTATTACATGGCATACCCCTGTCAAGCAATGGCAAAACATAATTAAAGAAAACAGGAAAACACTATTAAAAATGGCTCCAGTATGTCCTCACCAGAAGTGCTCATAAATATTAATCAAATAATGGTTAGCGAATGGTAATAAGTTTTGATACAATTTTCCGTAGACAAAAAGATAGGGATGAACAAGGCCAATAGCCCTGTAAGCTGGTTGGTTGCAAGGAGGTAACTAATTGGAAGTAAATTGGCAGGTAGTATTATTTTCTTTTCTCGGCGGATTGGGGCTGTTCCTGTTTGGTTTGCGCTCTATGTCAGATGGCCTGCAAGCAGTAGCAGGGGATCGGATGCGAAACATCTTGGAGAAAGGGACCAGTAATCCGATACGGGGGATACTAACCGGTCTGGTGGTAACCGGATTGATTCAAAGCAGCAGTGCTACCACGGTTTTAACGGTAGGTCTGGTCAATGCCGAATTGCTTACTCTCAGACAGGCTATCGGCGTAATCATCGGAGCTAATATTGGTACCACAGTAACGGTCTATTTGATTGGTTTTAATCTTTACGAATATGCCTTGCCCATAATAGGGGTGGGCGCTTTATGGTTTCTTTTTGCCCGGAGCAAGAGATCAAAGAATATGTCCCAGGCTGTCTTGGGTTTCGGATTGCTGTTCTTTGGCCTGAGTGTTATGGGCGACGGCATGAAACCATTAAAGGATCTTGCCTTTTTTACTAACCTGATGATCAGTATTGATGATAATGCGTTGATCGGAGTAATTATCGGAGCCATTTTTACCGCCATTGTGCAGAGCAGCAGTGCAGCGATCGGTGTACTGCAGGAATTGGCCAACCAGGGAGCGGTTACCTATCATCAGGCGGTGCCAATCCTGTTCGGTGACAACATAGGCACTACGGTTACTGCGTTGCTGGCGGGAATTGGTGCCAGCATAGCAGCACGCCGGGCTGCTTTAACCCATTTCATGTTCAATGTGGTTGGTACCGTTATCTTCCTGCCTCTGTTTATTTTCGGCTTTTTCCCGGAACTTGTCACCTTTGTTACTAATGCAATGTTAAATATAGTGCCTGGCTCTGGGACCTGGGAAACTCTCAATCCCAAATTGCAGATTGCCCAGACTCATTTCATTTTCAATATCAGCAATACGCTGATTCATTTGCCTCTGGTGGGAGTGATGGCGGCTGTGGTTACTTTCCTGATACCCGACCGTGAGGAATACGGGGATGAAGCGGAGTTCAGAGTCCGTTTCATCGACCGCCGCTTCTTGAACAACCCATCTGTGGCTTTAACTCAAGCTACCCGGGAAATGCTGCGTATGGGAGAATTAGTTCGCCAGGCCTTTGAGAATGCTCTGGAATATTTCCAAACCCGGGACGAAAGCCTGGTTAAAAGAGGGCAAGTGCTGGAGGAGACTATTGACAACCTGGAGCGCCAGATCACCGATTATGTAGTCATGGCTTCCCAAAAGCACCTGTCCAGGGAAGACTCCAGTCAAGCCCAGCTTATACTGCAGTCATTGAATGATATTGAGAGAATTGCTGATATAAGTGAAAGCATTATCGAGAGTGCTGATTACGCGACCAAGCATCAGGTAGTTTTCTCCGATGAAGCCCAGGAAGAATTGGCTTCTATGATAGAAATGACCAGACGCGCAGTGGAATCAGCACTTTTGACTTTGGAACGCAAGGATAAGAATTTAGCCCAAAAAGTTATGGCTTATGAAAGACAGTTGGACGAAATGCAGGAACAGTACCGCCAGTCCCATATCCGCAGGCTTAATGAAAGGATATGCAACGGGAATAATGGTGCGGTCTTCCTCGACCTCATCAGCAATTTGGAACGGATCAGTGACCATTGCAGTAATATAGCCAGATATGTTTGCCCTGATTCCCTTCCTGAACCGGAAAGAGGTTAGGTCCGCCGGGATACCCAAGGGTAACTCCGGTTTCCTTTTATATACTATCTTAGTATTCGATAAGCTGCCTCTTAAACAAGGGGCAGCTTCAGACTGTCAAAGAAGTCTTTTAGCGGTTAGACGTTCGAGATTGCCACACCCCTCCGGGGCTCGCAATGACACATAAGATGGCCTTTTGGTTATGTCATCACGAGGAGCGAAGCGACGTGGCGATCTCTTTTAGCTAATTTTTTGACACTCTCAAGCTGCCTCTTAAACAAGGGGCAGCTTTTTTTGAGCCCTTTAATCCCTTTTTTCGAACCATGCCCTAATTATCTTCTCTGCAAAATTCAATTTTTACTTTTGAGATTTCCTGTACTGCTATCAGAAGGCCTGTCTTTACAACCTATCCCTTTGTTTTTTTGCAGACTTGCCATTATAAATCCTGCTTCCTGCCGGCAACTGCCCGGAGTTTCGGCAACTTAGGGACTGGCATAATGTTTGCGTTTGCCAAGGGCAGAAATGCAGTTCAACTTCCAACATGCTCTGATCAATGCCGCAATTGCATTTTAATTTTCCCCAGAGTTGAATTGCTGAAAATGCCATTTAGGAAGGAGGGGTAAGATGGAACGTATGCTGCCGTTTACGGCTGAGCATGAAATGTTTCGCAAAAGCTTTCGCAGCTTTTTAGAAAAAGAAATAGCACCCAAATATCCTGAGTGGGAGAAAAACGGCATTGTTGATAGGGACGCCTATCGGAAGATGGGGGAACAGGGCTATTTATGTCCCTGGGTAGATGAGAAATATGGAGGGACAGGAGCTGATTTTCTTTATTCGTTGATTATCGGTGAAGAGATAGCTCGTTTGAACTTAACCGGGTTTTTCGTCTTCCTGCACAGTGATATTGTTGCACCCTATATAGATTCTTTTGGCACCGAGGAGCAGAAAATGCGCTGGCTGCCTGACTGTGTCAGCGGCAAAAAAATTTTGGCTATTGCCATGACCGAGCCAAATGCTGGTTCAGATCTGGCAGCTATGCGTACCCGTGCTGTGCGAGACGGAAACAGCTATGTCTTGAATGGCTCCAAGACCTTCATATCCAATGGCATCCTGGCCGATTTGGTTGTGGTAGCGGCTAAAACCGATCCGCAGGCAGGGGCTCGCGGAGTCAGCCTGTTTGTTGTGGAAGCAGGCACTAAAGGGTTTGAACGGAGCAAACCCATTCCCAAGATCGGTATGCATGCCCAGGATACGGCGGAACTTTATTTCGAAGACTGCCGCATACCCGCTGAGAACCTGCTGGGGCAGGAAGGCTATGGGTTTTATTACCTGATGCAGAAGCTGCAGCAGGAAAGACTGGTAGCTGCCATGATTAATCAGGCGGTAGCCGAGCACTGCCTGGAGATTACTTTGCAGTATGTGAAGGAAAGGCAAGTGTTTGGCAAGCCCTTAAGCAGTTTTCAGAATACCCAGTTTTGCCTGGCGGAATTAGCCACCGAGATCCAAATTGGCCGAACTTTTGTGGATGCCTTGATATTGCAGCATATGGCCAACAAAAACGTGGTCCAGGAAGTCAGCATGGCCAAATATTGGATCTGCGAGATGGTTAACCGGGTTGCTACCAGGTGTCTGCAGCTCTTCGGAGGATACGGTTACTGTTCGGAATACGAGATATCCAAGCTGTTTGTGGATGCCCGGGTGCAAACCATCTATGCGGGCACCTCAGAAATAATGAAGCTGATCATCAGCCGTGGCTTGGGGCTTAAATAGAGGCCTGTGAGTGACTGATAGGTCATCCCTACTGGGAAAGGAGGACATGAATAATGAGAAAAGTTGCCGTATTAGGTATGGGGCACAGTGAATTTTGTTTTAATTCACCCCTTACTGTGGTGGAAATGCTGGCACAAGTATCCCTCGATGCTATTACCAGTTCCAACTTGACGACTAAGGATATTCAAGCCGCTTTTATCGGCAATTGCCTGACAATCATGTCTGAGGGGCAGGCTACCATCCAGCAGTTTGCCGTTAACGATATGGGGTGTTTGAATATACCTGCCCTGCGTTATGAAGGAGCATGTGCTTCCGGCACTATTGCCGTCCGGGAAGCTTTTCTGCACGTAGCGGCCGGTCACTATGATGTTGTTCTGGTGGCCGGGGCAGAGAAAGTAACTGCTTTGGGAACTCCTTTGGCTACCCGCTGTTTTTCCATGGCTGGAGATTCCCGCTATGAATTTCCTTCCGGCTATACCTTCCCGGCTGCCTTTGCCCTGTTAGCTCATCTATATGCCAGTCACTACAATATTCCTCTGCCCAAATTAAAGGAGCAAATGGCTCACGTATCGGTTCAGTCCCATCACTATGCCAGTAAAAACCCGCTGGCACAGCTGCGTTTTGAAATAACGGTGGAGGATGTACTGAACAGCTTTATGGTATCTACGCCTCTGCAACTCCACGACTGCTGTCCCTTCACTGATGGTGCAGCGGCAGTGGTGTTAGCGACGGAAGAAGTAGCTAAAAAGATATATGATAAGCCATGCTGGATCACCGGTGTGGGTTTAGCCACCTCCGGGAAGTTAAGTTCCCAGTATCGCTGGCTGCCCCGTATCCGAGCCCGGGAGATATCGGTGCAGCAGGCTTATAAAATGGCCGGCATCGGGCCTGAGGATGTAGATGTATGCGAACTGCACGACTGCTTCAGCATTGCTTCCTTAATAGCCGCTGAAAGCCTGGGCTTTTTCGAGTTCGGCACGGCCGGGGAAGCCTGGATGAAAGGCGAGACCAGGATTGAGGGCAAGATTCCCATCAACATTTCCGGAGGTCTTAAAGCCAAAGGTCATCCGGTTGGAGCTACCGGAATTTCCCAGCTTTATCACATCTGCAAACAACTCCGCAATGAGATGGTTGACTATGGTCTGCAGGTGGAAGGGGCCCGTACCGGATTGGTTGATACCCTGGGCGGCGATGGATGTCTCTGTCACCTGGTAGTGCAGGTATAGGAAGGAGGATGCTATATGGAATACAGACTGCCCTTTAAGGAATACAATAAAGCGCTGCGCAAAGGCAAGCTGCTGGGCTTGAGATGCAACTCCTGCGGAGCCATTACTTGTCCGCCGAAAATGAGCTGCCAGGAGTGTTCCGGACTGGACTTGGAAATCGTGGAACTGAGCGGCAAAGGGTCAATCGTCACCTTTACCACCAGTTATGTGGCGCCTCAGGGACGGGAAAATGAGCTCCCCTTTACTATCGTGATGGTACAGCTGGATGAAGGGCCTTGGATAATGGGCAACCTCATCGACATGGAACCAGAAAAAATCACTTTCGATATTATTGGCCGACGGGTCAAACTGGGCAGCCGGGTATACCCGGGAGATATGTTTTCCGGCGGAGCCTTAGCTCGCCCCGTATTCAGTTTCGATGACTAGCCTGGTTACTCTTCAGCAAAGGGGGAATAATTATGTCACTGCCCCTGGAAGGAATCCGCATATTAGATTTGTCCATGTATCTGCCGGGACCCTTTTGTACCCAGATATTAGCTGATTTCGGGGCTGAGGTAATCAAAATAGAAGAGCTCAGCGGTGAATGGGGAAGAAAGCTTTATCCGGTAATAGGCGACAAGAGTGCTATCTTTTACGCAGTGAATAGAGGCAAAAAGAGCGTGGCAATTAATCTGAAATCAGAAACCGGCAAGGAAATATTTTTAAGGCTGGCCCAGCATGCGGACGTGATTGTTGAACAGTTCCGGCCCGGGGTTATGGAACGATTAGGCCTGGGATATGAAACCCTCTCCAAGATAAATCCCCGGCTGATTTATTGTTCCATAAGCGGTTATGGACACAGCGGACCTCTCCAGTATGCTGCCGGGCATGATTTAAACTATTTGAGTCTGGCAGGGGTTACCAGCTTAACCGGCACCAGAAACCAGCCGGGCATGTCTGGGGTTCAGATTGCCGATATAGCCGGTGGTTCCCTGCAGGCTGTCAGTGCAATTCTGCTGGCATTATTGGCCCGGGAAAAAATCGGCCGGGGCCAGTATTGTGATATAGCCATGCTGGATGGGGCTATAAGTCTTTTGGCCTATAGTCTGGCAGAGTGGTCCGGCCTGGGCCGGCTGCCGCTCTGTAATGGAGAATTTATCACCGGTGGTTATGCTTGCTATCAAATTTACGCCACTGCTGATGGGAAATATGTCAGCCTGGGAGCAGTGGAAGCCAAGTTCTGGCAGAGGTTCTGTGAAAGGATTGGCCGGCCGGAATATATACCCTATCAATGGGATAGTACCCGCCAGGAGGAAATACTGGCTGACATCAGAGCTATAATGGCTGGCAGGACCCAGCAGGAATGGGTGGATTACTTTGCTGATGAGGATATATGTTTTACTCCCGTGCTTAATCTGGAGGAAATGATCCAGCATCCTCAAGTCAGGGACCGCAACATGGTGATCATAATGGAGGATGTTCAGGGAAGCGGCAAAAACATGGTGTTAACCGGATGTGCTATAAAACTGTCTCATACCCCTGCGGTAGTCAAACCGGTATTTCCCGAAATAGGAGAGCACACTGAAGCTATTCTCCAGGAAATTGGTTATTCCCGGGAAGAAATAATCCGTTGGAAAGAAGAAAAAATACTAGCCTGAAATTATTCAATATCTTCACATCCTCTGCCCATTATTATCTTGGAGCTATGGCATCAAAAAGCTGTAGCTTCTTTTCTTTTTATCAGAAATCTATATTATACTTTTTAGTTTTCCGGTAAAGAGAGGATAAATTGATATTCAGGTATTTGGCAGCCTCAATTTTGTTCCCCTTGGTATCTCGCAATACTTGCAGTATAACCTTTTTTTCAAATTCATTGACCAAGGTTTTCAGATCTTTGATTTCAATGGAATCCTCGTCCTCCTCTTCCTCCCATCGCTGGGGTACCTGAGCGGGAGTAAATGACAAATGCCGGGGCATTATCACTGCCATGTCCTCCAGATCAGCTAGAATCATGGCTCTTTCAATAACATTTTCCAATTCTCTTACATTGCCGGGCCAGGAATGCTGCATCAGTAATTCCATAGCCTGGTCGGACATTTGTTCAATATCCAGGCACAGCTTTTCGTTGGTTTTCTTTATAAAATGTTGAGCCAGCAGGGGAATATCCCCTTTGCGCAAACGCAGGGGCGGAATTTCAATTCGAATAACATTAAGCCGGTAATAGAGATCTTCGCGGAATTTATTCTCATGCATCATCTTTTCCAGGTTGCGATTGGTGGCGGCAATGATGCGTACGTTTAAGCGTATGGGACGATTGGATCCCAGCCTTTCCAATTCTCGTTCCTGCAAAAATATCAGCAGTTTACTCTGTATGGATAGTGGCAGTTCTCCGATTTCATCGAAGAAAACTGTTCCGTTATTGGCCAGTTCCAGTTTACCCGGTTTGCCGCCCTTGCGTGCCCCGGTATAGGCGCCTTCTTCATACCCAAACAGCTCCGACTCCATAAGATTGTGAGGTATACTAGCGCAGTTTACCCGAACAAAAGGAAAAGCCCGGCGATTGCTGCCTTCATGAATGGCCTGGGCAAACAGTTCTTTCCCGGTGCCGCTTTCCCCGGTGATCAGTACCGTTACATTGTCGTGATAGGCAATATTCTGGGCAACACACTTGAGATTGACAAAACCAGGGTCTTTTCCGATCAGGGAATCGAAACTGTAACGGGTTTTAAATGCCTCTACATAGGAGTCCTTGCTGCTGTTACTGATGATGCCGCTCAACACTTGATCTCGCAGTTTTTTATCCCAGATATCCAAGAAAATGCTGTAAGCAAAGGCGCCTATTATTTCGCCGTTTTCAAAAAGCGGAACTGAACAGGCTACTCCTTGACGTCCGTGGATGCTCCAATTGTAGCCAATGTAGGAACGTCCGGTTTCAATTGACTTAAGGGTGCGCGAATCAGGTGTTACATTTCTGATATTCTGACCGAGTACCTGGTCTTGAGGCATCTGAAGTGCTTTTAGATAGGTATCGTTGATGAAACGTATAATGCCATTCCGATCAACAATGATAGCGGCAATATGAGGATTTTTCTCAATAATATCGGTTATGATCCGCTCGATATTCACATTAATCACCTCTCCCCTTTCCGCAACCCCCCATAACGGATCTTAGGCTGTTTTACTAATAGTATACGGTGATATTGCAAAAGTAATAATTCTGAATTTAGAGAAAATTGGCACAAACAAGTCCATTCTCATTTCCTGCAACCGGTTCGGCAATAATGCAAAAACCGCCAACTGCAGGTATTTCTACAACTTCATTCGGGTAACAAGATGGAAATTTGCTGTTTTGGCAGTTTTGCTGAAATCCCATCCTCCTCAAGCTGGTAAATCTAAAGGCTAGTGGTCTGGCATGAGAATTGCACTTTGCCAAGCGTGAAATTCCATTTCTATGCATAGAGATTAATAAAGTGAAGGGAGGTAAGCTGAGTGAACCTAAAGGAGTTGTATAAAAGCAAACTTATGTCCGCTGACGAGGCTGTCAAGATGATCCAGGATGGATGGTCAGTAGCTGTTCCAGTGGCAGTTGGGCAGCCGCCGGTACTGATTAATGCCCTGGCCCGCCGTAAGGATGAGTTTACCCGGGTGGAACTTTTCACCGTGGTAGATGTGTATCCCACTGAGATGATGACTATGGATCGAGAAGACCCCTTCATCTTGGATTACAGCTATTGCGTGGTTCAGCGAGCTGGTGTGCAACAGGGAAAATATGTTTACACTCCTGGACGTTTGGGCGAAGTACCTCGTTTCCCTGAATATAACCGCCATTATCAGGCTGTTATGTTACAGGTGGCTCCAATGGACAAAAACGGGTACTTCAGTATGGGTCTATCCTGTGATTATATAATGCCCTTGTCCCGGTATGCGGAAAAGATCATTGTTCAGGTTAATGAAAAAATGCCCCGCACCTTTGGTCGCAACTTCCTCCATATCAGCGAAATAGATGCTATAGTTGAAGCAACTCACCCCCTTCCTGCTTTACCCAGTCCCCCGCCCAACGAGAAGCAAAAGATAATAGGCCAGTATATAGCCGATTTGATAGAAGATGGATCCTGCCTTCAGCTGGGAATCGGCGGTATTCCCAATGCGGTGGCTCACGCCTTGGGGAATAAGAAAGATCTGGGTTTGCATACGGAAATGTTCGGCGACGGAGCTATGTGGCTGCATGAACAGGGGGTAATCACTAACCGGAAGAAGACTTATATGCCTGATATATCGGTAGCTACATTTGCCCTGGGCAGCGAAGCCCTCTATGAGTGGCTGGACAATAATGTGGCCGTGCATTTTTATCCCTGCGACCTGGTTAATGATCCCTTCATTATTGCTCAGAATGATAAGCTCATCTCCATCAACAGTGCCATCGAAATAGATTTATCCGGCCAAGTGTGTGCTGAATCCATTGGGCCCAAGCAGTATACCCACACTGGAGGGCAGGCTGATTTCGTGCTCGGTTCACATCGCTCCAGGGGAGGCAAGACCATTATAGCTTTTGAATCAGTAGCGGAAACCAAAGATGGATTGGTATCCAAAATAGTAACTCACTTAAAGTACGGATCCTTCGTAACCGCTGCTCGCTACGATACCAACTATGTGGTTACCGAATACGGTGTAGCCAAGTTGAAGGGCATGAATCTCTGGGACAGAGCTAAAAGCTTGATTGCTATAGCTCACCCCGATTTCCGAGACCAGCTTACTTTTGAAGCGAAGAAGGCCTACTTTATTTAAGGAGGAGTTAAAATGGCAAACCAGGCCGTAATTGTGAGTGCGGTACGCACGGCGGTGGGAACTTTTGGTGGCAGCTTAACCGGGTTCCCCATTCACCGCTTGGGAGCAGCAGTAATTGCCGAAGCCGTCAAACGGGCAGGTATAAAGGCTGAACAAGTGGATGAGGTCATCTTCGGCAATGTGAACCCTCCTGCCATATGTCTCAATGTCAGCAGAGAAGCCAGCTTGCGGGCGGGTATACCTGTGGAAGTGCCGGCCTTTACAGTAAACCGGCAATGTGGTTCCAGCCTGCAGGCTATTAACCTGGGAGCTATGATGATCATGGCGGAAGAAGCCCACATCGTGGTAACCGGCGGGGTAGAAAACATGAGCGATTATCCCTATTCTCTGTATAATGCCCGCTGGGGATTGCGATTTGGAGACGCCCAGCTAATCGATGATGCGGCGGCCACCCTGCGGGATCATGAAACTGGATTGACCGCCGGCGGGGCAGCTGAGCTTCTGGCAGAGAAATATAATATCAGCCGGGAAGAACAGGACCTGTTTGCTCTGGAAAGCCAGTACAAAGCCCAAAGAGCTATTGAAATGGGAGTTTTCAAGGATGAAATCCTGCCTCTGACCGTAAACAACCGCAAAGGGGCACGTATCTTTGACACTGACGAACATCCCCGCCCCAATACTACCCTGGAGGGTCTGAGCAAGCTGCCGGCGGTATTCAAGAAAAATGGTACTGTTACTGCCGGCAATTCCTGCGGTATGAATGATGGGGCTGCAGCCCTGGTATTGATGAGTGCCGAGAAAGCCCGGGAGTTGGGCATCAAGCCCATGGCCCGGATTGTCAGTTTTGCCGTTGGCGGGGTGGAGCCCGCCTATTTTGGAGAAGCACCAGTATTGGGAGTCAACCTGGCCTTGAAAAAAGCCGGCTTAACCCTTGATGAAATTGATCTTATCGAGTGCAACGAAGCTTTTGCAGCCCAGACCCTGGCTGTAGAGCGGGGGCTGCGCTGGGACAGAAATCGTTTGAATGTAAATGGCGGAGCCATTGCTTTGGGACACCCTTTGGGTGCCACCGGTGCACGGCTCATGACTACGCTGGTCTATGAAATGCAAAGACGGGGAAGCCGTTATGGACTGGCCACTGCTTGTACCGGGGGAGGCATGGGCATCGCCACAATAATAGGGAGGGATTAGAATGAATAACAAATACAAAGAGATGTATCGCCAAAAGCTCATGTCTGCAGATGAGGCGGTGAAACTGATCCCAGACCATTCTATTGTGCTCACCAACGTAGCAGTTGGGCATCCTGTTGCTCTGGTGAATGCTCTGGTTAGGCGCCAGGATGAAATTCAGGATGTGGAATTGTTTTATGTGGTGGACCTCTATGATACAGACATCAAAAACATTCATCCTGAGTCAGGTCTGAAGGTAGATTTAGGCTATCCTATTATTCACCGCCGTGATATACAAGAAGGCAAATTTTATTACACCCCGGTAAGATTTGGTGACGCAGCTAGAATCTTTAGGGAACGAAAAGTAGCAACTACTATGCACCTGGTGGCCCCCATGGATGAACACGGCTATTTTTGCATGGGATTGGGAGCAGATTATGGTTTGGCAGCTATGCGGCTGGCGGACAGAGTTCTGGTACAGGTGAGCAGTACTGTGCCCCGCAGCCATGGTGAGAATTTCGTGCACATATCTCAGGTGGACGCCATTGTGGAGGCTGAGCAGGAATTGTTCAAGCTGCCGGAAATTCCTCCTAATGAAAATGAAAAGATCATAGGCCAATATTGTGCGGAATTTGTTCCTGACGGGGCAACTATTCAATTGGGAATTGGCGGAATACCCAATGCTGCTGCTACCGCACTTATAAACAAGAAGGATCTGGGAGTTCACTCGGAGATGGCCTGTGATACTATGCACTATTTGTGGGAACAGGGGGTGATAACCAATCGGAAAAAGACGTTGCTGCCGGATCGCTCTGTTGTTACCTTTGCTTTGGGATCACAGAAGCTGTATGACTGGATCAATGAAAACCGGGGCATTGAGTTCCGCGGGGTGGAATGGGTTAATGATCCTTATATAATCGGGCTAAACGATAACATGATTTCTATTAATGGGGCATTGGAAGTGGATCTGACCGGGCAGGTATGCTCAGAGTCCATTGGTCATCTCCAGTATACTCATCCCGGTGGTCAGCTGGATTTTGTAAATGGAGCGTATCGATCTAAAGGCGGGCGGTCCATTATAGCTTTTGAATCCTTGGCCAACACCCCGGAAGGACCGGTTTCCCGGATTACCTGGCAGTTGAAACCGGGAGCAATCGTTACCACTCCCCGGCATGATGTGGATTGCGTAATAACCGAATACGGGGTAGCAAGATTAAAAGGCCAGTCCATAAGAGAAAGGGCTAAAAGGCTAATCGCTATTGCTCATCCGGACTTCCGGGACGAGTTGACTTTCCATGCTCGTAAGCTGCACTTGTTATAAAAAGCCTTTCATTCAACAGCAGTGATAAGGGACGGGTCATTTATCTGGGGGTTGTTTACCCTGGTAGATACAGAATAGGCCTTTAAGGCTGAAAAGGGTATAATGCTGCTCAAAAAATGCTGAACTGCCTGGGGGGACCACTCTGGAGGCCCCTTTAACCAGTCATCTTCCTGATCCAGGGGCAATATTAAGGGCATACGATTATGTATATGCCTGATGGAATCAACCGGGGGGGTAGTCAAAATGCTGAAGGAGTGTATGGCTGTTCCCTCTGGGCTGACCCACCTGTCCCAAATACCTGCAAAGCTGAAAATGTTTTGCTGGGTGGATATAATGCGCATAGGTTGCTTGCGGCCGTTAACCTTGAGCCATTCATAGTATCCGTCTGCCGGAATCAGGCACCTGCTCTGGTAAAAGGCTTTCTTAAAAGCCGGTTTTTGATGAACAGTTTCCACCCGGGCATTGATAAGCTTATTACCTATAGACATGTCTTTGGACCAGAAAGGAATAAGACCCCAGCGCATCATCACCACCTGCCGCTGGCTTTCGGTTTCAATGATTACAGGCAAAGACTGGGTAGGCGCAGCATTATAAACTGGCTCAAATTCAAATTCAGGACGCTCGGCGCCAAAATGCCAGGCAATGCTGTCCGCATCCACGGTGATGGTATAGCGGCCGCACATGCTGATTTCACCTCACTGGCTTTATTGTAGCATATGTCCGGGTAAGGGTATTAGTTCGGCTGGACTCAGGCATACTAAAACAAATGAGGCAGGAGGGACCTATGTGCAAAATAATGAACAGACCATAAATCAGCTTCAGCCGGAAGATCAGGAGCGATGGTTTGACCTGCGGACAGGTATGGAGATGAGTCGGGGGGAATTTATTCAAAAGATCGAAGCTGGAGAGTATCCTGGCTATTATGTAATTGCTCAGCCTGGAGGTGGAATACCCAGTCCAGGGCTAAATGCTGATGTAAATGAACTGGATTAAAATAACAGATTGCCACGCCTTTATCAAAGCTCCCACTTAACAGGAGCGATAAAGGCGTGGCAATCTCATATGAAGATCGCTAGCGCTTTGAACGATCTTTGCAGTTTTCATCAGCCTGCAGTAATACCCGCGTTAACAATGCAAGCAAAATCAAGTGGAAGGATTAACCTTCCACTTGGATTTTCATGCCATAGAATGAACGCCATACGAATATCAGAGCTATCACCAGGAAGACAATACCCACCTTGGGAGCAACCACGCGGAAGGCTTCGGAGATAGCGATTTCCATAGCCAGCAAACCGAACAGGGTTGTAAACTTGATGATCGGGTTCAGAGATACCGAGGAAGTGTCTTTGAAGGGATCACCCACTGTATCTCCGACTACTGTAGCATCATGGAGCTCAGTTCCTTTTTCCTGCAGGTCAACTTCCACCACTTTCTTGGAGTTGTCCCAGCATCCGCCGGCATTGGCCATGAATACCGCCTGGAACAGACCAAATACGGCGATGGAGATCAGATAGGACACAAACAGTGCTACCGGATCGTTGGAGACGGCTGGAGCAGCCAGGCAGGCAAAGGCCAGAGCAAAAGAGAAGATGGCAATGAATATATTGAACATACCGTTCTGGGCATATTGAGTACAGATTTTTACCACTTCTTTTGATTTTTCCGTAGCTGCTTTCTGACTGGCGTTGTCATCCAGCTGAATATTGCGTTTGATATATGCTACTGCCCGGTATGCACCAGTAGTAACTGCCTGAGTGGATGCGCCGGTGAACCAGAAGATTACGGCACCGCCGCAGATAAAACCAAGAATGGTGTATGGATTCAGCAGGTTGAGGATTTCTTCCGGTTGAACTCCCAGGACATTCTGGATAACCAGAATCAGGGAGAAGATCATGGTAGTAGCACCTACCACCGCAGTTCCGATTAACACCGGTTTGGCTGTGGCTTTAAAGGTATTGCCGGCTCCGTCGTTAGCTTCCAGGTAATATTTGGCTTTGTCAAAATCAGGTTTGAAGCCGAATTCCTTTTCAATCTTTTTGTCAATGTTGGGAATTTGCTCAATGAGAGACAGCTCATAAATAGACTGGGCATTATCTGTAACCGGACCGTAACTGTCAACGGCTATAGTAACCGGCCCCATACCCAGCATACCAAAAGCCACCAGACCAAAAGCGAAGATAGAAGGATAAATCATGATCTCGCCCAGGCCAAAACCACTGGCATAATAAGCCCCGAACATTAAGCCTAAGAATAACAGGCCAATCCAGAAGGCGCTGAAGTTACCAGCTACCAATCCGGAGAGAATGTTCAGGGAAGGTCCGCCTTCCCGGGAAGCTTTCACTACTTCGCCTACATGGGTGGATTTGGGACTGGTGAAGATCTTGGTGAATTCAGGTATTAATGCAGCACCGAGAGTTCCGATACTGATAATAGTAGCCAGGACAAACCATAAACCGGTCAGCGCGGTTTGAACACCGGAACCGGGGCCCAGTAAATAGTAGCTAACTACGAAAGTAACTGCGATGGACAGAATAGAAGTAGTCCAAACCAGGTTGGTCAATACCTGTTCAAAATCAAGGTCTTCCTTGCTGCCAAATCTGGCTTTGCTGATGAGACCGTTAATATAGAAAGCGCCAATAGAAGTGATAACCATCAAAACACGCATAACGAAAATCCAGGTAAGCAGGGACATTTGCAGGGCTACATCGTGTACGCCCAATACAATAAAGGTTACCAGAGCCACGCCAGTAACGCCGTAGGTTTCGAAACCGTCTGCGGTGGGACCAACACTGTCACCGGCATTGTCTCCGGTGCAGTCGGCAATAACCCCAGGGTTGCGGGGATCGTCTTCTTTGATGCCGAAGACGATTTTCATCAGGTCGGATCCTATATCAGCAATTTTGGTAAAGATACCACCAGCAATACGCAGGGCACTGGCTCCTAACGATTCACCAATAGCAAACCCAATAAAACAGGCTCCGGCGATGTCGCGGGGAATAAACAGGAGGATAATCAGCATCATGATCAATTCCACGCTTACCAGCAGCACACCGATGCTCATACCGGCATCCAGGGCTATGTTCAACACCTTCAGAGGTGTTCTTTGCAGTCCTGCAAAGGCAGTACGGCTGTTAGCCAGGGTATTCATGCGTATGCCATACCAGGCGACGCTATATGAACCAAGTATACCGATGACTGTCCAGCCCAGTATTATCAGAACCTTGCTGACAGGCATACGATCCAAGTACCCAAAATAGAAAGCGATACATATACCGATGAAGGCAAAAAGTACCAGCAGGAATTTGCCTTGTTGAATAAGGTATGTTTTGCAGGTTTCATAAATAGTGTTGGCTACGTCCAGCATCGATTGGTGGGCAGGCAGTTTTTTAACCTTGAGAAATTGAAACAATCCAAAAACCATTCCCAGAACACATACTAAAATACCGACAAGAAGAAGATTGTTTTGTGCTTCATTTAAAGCCGGAACAGCCAAATCGGCTTCGCTTGCCAAAGCCATTGCCGGTGCCAATAAAATCATCGGTAGGCTGAGTAAACTGCCCAGCAGGGTTTGTGTTACTCTTGTTTTAAGCCTAAGTTTCATTCTACTAGTTCACGTCCTTCCCCCAAAATAGGTTCAAAATGGCCTCCCAACCAGGAAGCTGGATAATAATATGTCCCGGGCTAATTAAATATCTTCTCTCTACCTCCTTTCAAGCTGCATCAAACACGAAGACCCAGTGCCACATGCTAGGACAAAACAGGGTCTCGGCTAGCTATGAGTATTTAGTTATAGAAATTATACTAGTAGGATGTGACCAAAAAGCAAACCGACCAAAAATATTGAAATATGTATAATTAAAGGCGCGTAATATTGATTGTAAAAATTTTTAGCTGCAGCATAAAAAAGCTGCCTTTTTCATAAAAGGACTTGACTTGTAAGCATGAATATGGGAAGCTAAAATAGCCGCAGGATTTCCAGTACCTGGGCTATTGGTATAAATAAAGGTATTAGTTACGCAGGATGGAAAATGTGTCTAATTGAATAGCGGGATTAGACCAGGTTTGTTTGATCTGGTCTTTTATTTTATAAGATTAAAATCATAGATGGATTATTAAATGATACAATGATTACAGGCTGAGGGATGATGATAGGAGGGGTTAAGCTATGAAGTTCTTGGGCATTGAAAATTTCCGTCTGACTGATCGCAATAAGGCTAATGGCGATGCAATTTTTGAAATAGGTGACCAGCAGCTGGCCAAGGCTGATTTTATTTTTTATCTCCAAGCCGACGATTGCCTCAGTATCAGGCTGGGGCGTCATGAGGCAAGCTTAAAAACTGAAGAACTGGAAGCTTTTCTGAAAGATAATATGCGGGAACTGCGTAAATTAGTAAAACCGGAAGTGGAAAGGGTTAGACGAGAACGCCGGGAACAAATGAATAACCCTTCTAACTAAGATGTATCCTAAAATTCAGGGTTAACATTGCGGGGTAAATAGGTTCGTGTTATAATTTCATTCCAGTTAGTGTTTAAGGTACATAAATATTCGCCGGTTTTGGAAAAACTTACTTGAATAATAGCAGTTGAGAAGCCAGTAATTTCATTGTTTTTTCTCAGTTGCTTCACATATAATCAAATTAGGAAGAGTACAATGAAATGACTGGGAATTATAGTTGCAGGATTTAGCTTTACCTATAGAAACCATTATCAAAAACCTGATAGTGGCGCTCTATGGGGGTAAGCAGATGCGGAGGTGATCGTATGAAGAAGAGATGGGGCAAGGGAGATCCGGTTAACTTATCCGACCTACTGAAAATAACCCCAGTGGCCAATGAAATCATACAGCTAAGCGAAGAACTGGATATGAGTGCCGCAGATGTTATGTGGATAGTATCCCAGATTATAGATAACCAAGAAACCCATCTTGATGAACAGGCGGGTGACAGTGCAGACCTTGCCAGAGACGTAATGGGTTTTGAAGAAGATTGGGACGATATTGATGTAGATCGGCTGGAAGAGGAAATGGATCAAGCCCAGTACACAGTGAATGTCAGAATCAGCGGCAACGGCCGTTTCCCAGAGATAGGCTTTAAGGCAGGCATCAGCGATAAAGACGATATTACTTACTTCTTCGATATGGTTATGGAAATGCTGGACAAACTGGAGTAAGTTACGTAATTTTGCCCGGGTTTATGCCCGGGCTTCATTCTTTTCTGGCCTAATGGTAGCATATTAATTGATATCAATTTATTAAATTCCTGAGGACGTGTGCCTGTGATCATTTCTATTAACGACCATGTTCAGTTGATTCGCCCAGATGGAAAGGCGGTTTTCCCATACAGCAACTCTCTGTTTATAAAGGGGGACCCATCGGTATTAATTGATGCAGGAGCAGGCGGTAATGCTTTCAGCCAGCTTAAGGAACCAGTAGATATCATTCTGCTGAGTCACAACCACTATGACCATATTCATGGGGTGAGTTTCTTTCCTAATGCTCAGGTTTGGGCCTCCCGTGAGGAAGCACCTGGTTATGGAGACCCAATTATTCATGCTTCCTATAATGGTTTTGAACATTGGGAAAAACTGATGGGAAAACCTCGCACCAAAAGATTGGCCGATACTGAAGTTATGCCCCCGGACGTACCTGTTCGGCCTGGCTTTATACCCATAAAATTATGGGGCCTAATTGATGAAGGCAGCCAGTGGGATACGGGACGGGAACGAATCATTGCCCTGCATACTCCCGGTCATTCCCATGGACATTGCTCCTTTTGGCTGGAGCGCAGCAATATACTATTCTCGGCTGATATAGACCTGTCTCCTTACGGCCCCTGGTATGGCGCAGAGAATTCGGATTTCGACCAGTTTGAGCTGTCAATTCGAAGATTAGCGGAAATTAAACCCTCAATTTTATCTACATCTCACCGGCGCTTGTTTTACCAGGGAGAAGATGACATACCCGGCCTATTTCTGGATTATCTTGATATTGCCCTGCAGAAAGAGCATAATATACTGGAATATTTGACTCAGCCCCGATCTTTTATGGAAATAGCCAGCCAGCCCTTTGTGAATAATCATCCATCCAAGACGGAATACACGGAGTTTTGGAGCAGGATGATGCTTCGCAAGCACCTGCAGCGCTTAAAAAAACAAGGATTGATTGCTGAAACTGGTGAAGGGCAATGGTTCAGGATATAATTCGAGGTGAACAAACATTTGCAAGTGCGGCGCATTCTGTACATTGTAGCTATCGCGTTGATAGCGTTTTTGGTTCTTAATTATGTTGATAGTACCCAGCAGAGTAATCTGCCGGGAATCACCCGGGAAGAGATATTAAAGGACTTTCAGGAAGAAGAATCAGGTGAAACCTGGGTAAGCTTCCCGGCTAAATTCAGCGGGACCAGCGGAGACCTATTCTATGTGGGAAAACAAGTTGCGGATCAGCCTGTGACTACAGTATATAGGATTTACCGCAGTGAAACAGGCCAGCTTGCTTACAGGATTCAGGACCAGTGGGATAATGTTAAATTGCCTGATAATAGGTTTGAGACTTATTATCTGGTAGAAGGGGATTGGATTAAGAGCAGAAAATGAAAAAGGCCTGTGGACGGACAGGCCTATTTCGAGGATTTGGAGTTACCTGTGCTTGAGCGCGGGGTGATAACTTGTACTGTGCTCTAGCTTGTGGGTAATGTTTTCCTTAGCTATGTCGTAAAGTTCTTGCAACGGTGAGTAACGCAGCAATCCTGTAGCCAGTTCAACAACTCCAAAAACTCCGCTCAAGGTAGCCAGGCCTCCGGTCAGTATACCCGTACCCGATAGGAAGAAGCAAGTAAATGCCAGCATGAATCGGATTATAACTCCATCTCTGCTCAACATATACATCCCCCACTTTCTGTCCATAGTCTTGTCGGCTGTGTTTCATTTTAATTCCGTTCTCTGAATAGTATCCTTCTTCTGGGGAGTCAATATGTGTAACCGCTCTAAGTAGACTGAGTCTAAACGATTCATATTGACTGGCCTCATCCCCTTTAACCGGTGCGTTTCTTTAATGTGATTGTAATACCTTTCACAAACCGGTTCAATAGAAACTGGCAATGAGTTCCTTTATGGCGGAGATAACCTGCCTTTATACGCGTGCACATCCCAATATTGCTTGCTTTGCCAGGACGATACCTAGATTACCTTATTAAAGAAAAACTAATCCCAATTATTAAAATAATTCCTCAATTTTCGGGCAAGGAATAAAGAGGTTAGTCGAGAATTGTTTAAATAAATAAGAGTTATACGGAGGTTACATAGATGGAATCACCCTTGGTACTTGCTGCTGTGGTGTTGGTAGCTGTATTGGCAATTGTAATGGTGAAAGCTCGTTTTGACAGAGCGCAGTATCAAGTTGCAGCTGAAAAACTCGCCCTGGAAGAACGATTGCGGCATAAAGACGAAGCCTTGGAACAGGAAAAGCTGAAAAATAGTGAGTTAATGCAGGAGATAACCCAGCTGCGTTCTCAGTTGGAACAAGAACAGCAAAGGCGCGCTGCAGCAGAAGAGAAAAATGAACAAATTCCTGCCTTAAAAGAGGAAATAGCCCGCTTGCTTGAAGAAGGGGCGAGATTAGCGGAAAGTAACGCCAGCCAGCAAGCCCATATTGCGGAACTGGAAACTCGCCTGGCTTCAGAACAAAAAGCCCTGCAAGAAAAAATGGAATTGCTGAATGAAGCCCAAACCAAACTGGCCGATACTTTCAGAGCCCTGTCGGCTGAAGCTCTGCAGCAGAACAACCAGTCTTTTCTGGACCTGGCTCGTACAACCCTGGAGAAATATCAGCAGGGAGCCCAAAGTGATCTGGAAATGCGGCAGAAAGCCATTGCCCAGTTGGTAGAACCCTTACGGGAATCCCTGCAAAAAGTGGATGAACAGATCCGGAACATTGAGAAGGAACGGAATACAGCTTATGGCAGCCTGACTGAACAGCTTAAAGCCTTAGCTAATACCCAGAATCAGCTGCAATCCGAAACTGCCAATTTGGTTAAAGCCTTACGGGCTCCCAGTGTTCGCGGACGCTGGGGTGAAATTCAGCTTAAGCGGGTAGTGGAAATTGCCGGTATGGTAGAATACTGTGATTTTACCCAGCAGGAAACCGTTGACACGGAAGAAGGCCGCCTGCGTCCCGATATGCTGGTACACCTGCCTAACAACAAACAAGTGGTGGTAGATTCTAAAACACCTCTGCAGGCTTATCTGGAATCCCTGGAAGCTGCTGACGAGGAGCAGCGGAAAGCTAAATTGGCAGAACATGCTCGGCAAATACGCTCCCATATTACCCAATTGGCCAGTAAGAATTACTGGAAACAATTTAAGACGACTCCTGAATTTGTGGTATTGTTCCTGCCGGGAGAAGCCTTTTTCAGCGCTGCCCTGGAACAGGACCCCACTCTAATTGAGTATGGCGCAGAACAGCGGGTTATTGTAGCGACGCCTACCACCCTGATTGCCCTGTTACGGGCGGTAGCTTATGGCTGGAGAGAACAGATCATTGCCAAGAATGCAGAAATGATAAGCGATTTAGGGCGAACTCTTTACGAGCGTATCAAGGTTATGACCGATCATTTCCAGGAAATGCGCAAAGGTCTGGAAAAGGCGGTTGAGGCATATAATAAGGCGGTGGGGTCTTATGAGAGCCGCGTTCTGGTAGCTGCCCGGAGATTTAAAGAACTGGGGGCCTCCAGCAGCGCTGATATAGACCAAATAGGCGAGGTTGAAAAGTCCCTGCGCAGTTTAACTGCGGTTACAGCTGTTGACCAGGAAGAAACCATTGCTCAGGCTGCCCTTTCCCAGGAAGAATCGGCAGTTGACAAGAAATCAGAAAATTAAGATAATATTAACAATATGGGTTTTATATACTGGTGTGGCAATAAAAAACATAGAACTTATTGGATTTGTGTGCGTCTAAAATTCAGAAAATAAAAATTATAGAGAGGAGATTGAAAGGGGGATGGTATATGGATAAGAATTTGATTGATGAGATCCTGAGGGATATTGGCCTGGAACATCTGGATTACCTTGATGATTCCCAGGACCGGGACCAGGAATAAAAGAAGCCATTTAAGGATACCCCTTAAATGGCTTCATTAGTTTTATACCGCTGTTAATTCTCTTTATCACCCATTTTCAGCAACTCGGAAACGGTTACGATTTTGTAACCTTGTTTCTGCAGGTTGTCTATAACCCGGGGCAGGGCTTCGGTGGTCTGTTTGCAGCTGTCACTGGCATGCATCAGTATGATGGCTCCCGGGTGGACCCGTTTGCTTACCCTTTCAACAATAGTGTCTACTCCAGGATTCATCCAATCCAGAGAATCAACACTCCATTGAATGGCTTCATAATTTACCTCATGAATGGCTTCAATAACCTGGTCACTGTAATCCCCATTGGGAGTGCGAATAAGATTGGGTTCTACGCCGGCCACTTCCTTGATAATCTCGTGGGCTTTTTTCACCTCTTCCTTTACCTCTGATTTGCTTAGATTGCTTAAGTTAATATGGCGATACCCATGACTGCCTATTTCATGGCCATCTTCCTTGATGCGTTTTACCACATCGGGGTTTTGCTTTACCCACGGTCCTGATAAGAAGAAGGTGGTCTTCACATTTTTTTCCTTCAGTATTTCTATAACCGGCATGGGGGTCTGATTTCCCCAGCTGATGTCAAAAGTTAAGGCCACTACTTTCTCATCGGTATTTACTTCGTAAACCGGTTTTAACCGGTGATAAGCCTGTACATACATAACACTGCTGGCCAGGATCACCAGGGCTAGTATGCCGATCAAAGTGATTTTTGCCCGGGGCTGCATCTCATAGAAACCGAAGATTTTGGGCATTAAGCCGGTCCCCCTTTTTGTCTGGTTTTCTATATTTGTATGGTGGCAGGGGATCCATTATTCCAACATATGATGGCCTCCGATTGTGTCATCGCGAGGAACTCAGCAATGTGGCGATCTCTTTTAACATCTTTATTCATAATTTGAGGGGGGCGGTTAGCCCCCCTGCAAGCCAAAGTTAGCTATTTTGGTTGCTTACATGATCCAGTATCTTATCGATAGCGGCCAGGATTTTAGCGGAGATTTCGTACATCTGGTCAATAACTTGCAGGGCTTCCTGGTTACGTCCTTCATTATTCAGAATTACTGCCTGACGGGCCAGGCGGTGAATCTGTTGATGGGGTTCATCGGCTGCTTCAGCGAATATTTGTTTTACTTGCGGGTCGGTAATGCCGTCGTACCATTTGCCCAAGCGGCAGGAGTGGTGGTCAACCACCTGATCAGGGTCAAAATAGAGCTTTTGTTTTACGATAAACTCATACTTGCGGACAAAATTACGATGGTCTTCCTTAACCTGGGTAAGCACTACTTCGTCGGGCATACGATATTGCTGAATAATAGCCCGCAGGGAATCCGATATTTCATTGGTTACACCGGCGATGCGGGCCAGTTCTGAGAAGTTGTTCACCTGTTCCTGGATGTTCTGCATTGTATCACTTAGGGTTGCCAGCAATGTATTAGTGACTTCAGTTACCGAGTCTACCACAGCAGATATTTCCTGGGATGATGCGCTCTGTTCTTGCATAGCAGCAGATATATCGTAGACGGACTTTTCAACTGTCTCAATATGCTGGACAATTTCCTCCAGTTTATGTACTACCCCTATGGTGGTCTGGTTGCCTTCCTCAATAATTCCCGCCATAAACTCGATTTGGTGAACAAAACCGCTAATATGGGACTGAACATTGGCAATGAGATTGCTGATTTGCTGAGCGTACTGGGCAGTCTCTTCGGCCAGTTTGCGCACCTCTTCTGCTACCACCGAAAAGCCCCGGCCATGTTCACCAGCGCGGGCCGATTCGATAGCAGCGTTTAAGGCCAACAGGTTGGTCTGATCAGACACAGCCATAATAGTACTGGATATGGCTCCTATATCCCGGGAAATTGCTTCTAATTCCCGGGCATTCTCCAAGGTGTTGATGCTATTGGCTTTCAAGTTATTGATAGACTCCACTACCTGGTTTAAACTGTCCTTGCCGCTGCGGGCCACTTCTGTCAGGGTGATATATGACTCCTGCATTTTCTGGGTCTGCTCGGCCACCATTTGTGCAGCACCAGCGATTTGATCAACTCCCATGTCAGCCTGTTTCAAGTTGTTGCCTACTTCATTCAATTGTTGACTTAGTCTCTCGAGAGCGTTTATGGAGTGATTCAAGCTGGCTACAGATGAATTGGTCACATCATTCATAAAGTTGGCATTACTGGTCAAATTGGCGGTAGTGGTAAACAGTTCTTTAAATACTTCTTTAATTTTTTCCAGCAGCCTGGAGAAATCAGAGGTAAGCTGGCCAATTTCATCTTGATGGGAAACCAGCTCTATTATTTTAGTCAAATCTCCGTTGCTGACTGCATTCATGGTTTCCTGCAGGGGCTTTAAGTGCTGCAGCGCTTTACGCAGTATTAACACAATGGAACCGCACAGGAGCAGTAAAGCTAGAATCATTATGCCTAAAATGCTGAGTCTGGCAGATTTCCCGGCCTGTAGAATGCTGTCCCGGGGCAATTCGCCATGTATGTAAGCTATAGTTTGATTGTCCACGTCCTTGATAGGAATTATTACTAACATATACTTGTTGTCAGAACTGTTTCTATAAAATGCTTGGCCTTGCTGCAGTTTTTCCAAATCGGCGGGTGATAGCGAAACTTTGTGATCATTACCCCATAATTTTTCAGACTGGCCGTCAGCTAAACTGTACAGGGAATAATATTCCAGGTTTTGGCTTCCGAGGGCTCTTTCTACTGCTTTATCCAGGGATATGCCCACTTCACAGGCTCCCACGAATTGATCACCATCGAACAAAGGAATGATACATCTCAATCCATAGCCGGCTGCTCCTGACTCTGCTGTGGTTAACCGCTCTTGAGTTTCGGTAACCCTGGACAAGCCTTTGCGAAAGCTCAGGTCATCTCCGAATTCTTCAGGTTTATGAGCCCGGTAAAAGGAATGTAAATCAGGGGTTATGAACTGCAATTGAGCTACGTCGTATTCTGTTTGCCAGGAGGTGTAAAGGGGTGCTACCAGGCTTTCTAAAAGTTCCCGGTCTCTATCGGCAAATGCCCGGGCGATTTCCGGGTTATGTTCTAAGGCTTGTGCCAAAGCCTCGGCTTGGTCGTAAGCTGAATTCAGAGCTAGTTCGGTCTGATTGAGAATACTCATTGCGTACTGCTCTTCCAGCTCATCAACAAGTTTATTCTGTACCGAGACGTTGATTCCATAAGATAACGCGAAGATAATGACAACAAAAACCACCAGATTAACAACTATTTTGGTAGCTAATCGCTTTTTCAATTTTTGTACCTCCTTTACTGCGAAATAGTGAAGTGCTGGGTAGGAAATCACGTATATTATTTTACTATGTACTGTGCAAAAAGGAAGATGCTTTTAGGAATTATGTCAAAAAAAAGGACGGTCAGTTGGTCCTGACCGTCCTGGTCCATTATGTCTATTTATTTTTATGGTTCGAGAGCCGTTTGGGCCTGGGCAATTTGTTCAGCCAGGACTTCTTCAAAGTCCCGGGCGCCAGTCACATCTGGTACTGTAAATTCCTTCCCATAATCGGACATGGTATAGGATGCCTGGATGGTCATAGCCATTTCCATATTACCTGCTGGAGTTTCATCAGTTGCCGGTAGACTCATGGCAAACTTGATGTCTCCGGACATGTTCATGTAATCGGCATAAAAGGTATCCTGATCGATCCACATATCATAGGACAAATCTACGTCCAGGTTTTCCAGCATCTGCTCAATATCCATTCCCTCAAGCATAGCTGGCATTTGCTGGGTCATCTTTTTGAAATAATCACTGTCCAGGATATTTCCGTTTACAGCGGCCCGCAGTACCCAGTATTTCTTGCCGTTCTTTTCCTGATCCTGACCCAGGGAAACTATCATACCCAAGTCCCGCATCTGCTGTATTGCGGCAGTTGGATCCTGAGTCATGGACTGCTGCATCAGTTCCTGCATGTTAAGTTCCTGTAAATCCATCTTTACCCAGCCAATATCCGGCATAGTAATGAATATTCCGTCCTGGTTCATAGCCATTTCAGTCTCCACAGTCTGAGTCGCAGGAGCAGGTGCAATGGGGGCATTGATGGTCATGTTTTGCTTCAGATACATAAGCACAGGATTCATCTGCATCCAGGCTTCCACAGTGCCTTGCAGATCCATGGACATGTCTGCGGCTTCGGAATCAGGAAGATCAGTACTGACCTTCACTGTACTGCGCACATCAGCCAGCATTTTGTACCGGTTGGCTTCAGTCATAGCTACAGACGATTTGGCCATAATTTCTTCGGCAGTCATGCCATTTCGGGTTTCATTGTAGGTGATGGATACCTGGCGGTTTTCTCCATTCCAATCAACCTGGGCTCCTACGGCTTCCATGATAAAGCGCAGCGGAACATAGATCTGACCCTCAACCATGCGAGGGGCTATGGGCATAGTTGCAATGGTATCATTTACCGTTGCAGTGGTTTTACCGACAGCCATTTTCAGGGTATGGTCGTTTTCCCTTAACCTGATATCTTCGGCAACAGCAACTTCGCAGCCCAGCACATTTTTAATAACATCCAGCGGTACTAAAGTAACTCCGTTTTCCAGGTAGAGTTCACTGGAGGGCTTATATGCCTGCCCATTTATGTCCAGAGAAACGGAGGCTAGAGCTGGAGTTGCCATGATCATTACCAGGATAAGGCTAAGTATTAAGCAGGTTTTCCGCTTCAAAGTAATGCGCTCCTTTCTTTTTAATTACTGGTTATACAGATATGGTAACACACCTGAGAATATTACGGTATTAGAAGACCTTTCCTTTTTTGGCTCACAAGGTTTCGTTGCTTTACATAAAGCATATCGCTGGCCGAAAAGAAACACAGTAACCTTATTGGTATATTATTCCATATTTATATCTCGCTCTCAAGGGGCATTTTTCGGATATTTGATCATTGCCCCTGAAGTAGGGTCTTTAGAGGCTTTGCTGCTCAGATTTTTATAATACTTTTCTCCTCTAGCCTGGCAGAGGTGTTGATTTTCATTGATATACACGATATAATCAATAATGCTTAAGGGCCGTTAACTCAGTGGGAGAGTGCTTCCTTGACGCGGAAGAAGTCACAAGTTCGAATCTTGTACGGCCCACCATTAATGCCAGCAACAGCGAGGTTATTCAGCCTTGCTTTTTTGTTTGCCAAACCTGCTGCGGTGATTGTCAATCTATTTGCCCATAAAGAGTGTAAAACATTGTCCAACCAGTTACTAGATATTTCCTAAAGCTAAAAATCCATATTCAGAAGTACCTGCCGTGTATGATGTATACAATAATTTTGGCAGGTTTTTTTGTCAAGATGTGGAAAGTTTAGGGTCAAATAACCTTCACGGTAGTTATCTGGCATTTAAGCTATCATTCAACTTTTGAAAAAATGATGTAAATGCCCTGAAGGGAGTGAACAAATGAAGATTAATATTACTGAAACCGTTTTACGAGACGCCAACCAATCACTCATTGCCACTCGTTTGCCTTTTAAGGATTTTGAAGCGATCCTTGAAAAGATCGACAGTGCCGGATACTATTCCGTGGAATGTTGGGGCGGAGCAACCTTTGACTCCTGTCTGCGCTATCTTAATGAGGATCCCTGGGAACGACTCAGAAGGATTAAGGCTAAAATGAAGCATACCAAACTGCAGATGTTGTTAAGGGGTCAAAATCTTTTGGGATACAGGCATTACCCTGATGATGTGGTCCGCAAATTTGTGGAGCATTCTATCAGTAACGGAATTGACATTATCCGTATTTTTGATGCCCTAAATGACTTTCGCAACATTGAAGTGGCGGTAGATCAAACCTTAAAAAGCGGCGGGCATGCCCAGGGGGCTATCTGCTATACCATCAGTCCCATTCATAACATCGAAAACTATATCAAGTTAGGAAAACAGCTGGAAGACATGGGGGTTAACTCCATTTGCATCAAGGATATGTCGGGGATTCTCGGTCCCCAGGATGCTTATGATTTGATCAGTGCCCTCAAGGCATCTGTAAAAGTTCCGGTGTTTCTCCATACCCACTCTACCACTGGTTTGGGTTCGATCACTTATTATAAGGCTGTTGAAGCCGGCTGCGACGGGATTGACTGCGCTATTTCCGCTTTCGCCGGCGGGACCTCCCAACCCCCCACTGAATCACTGCATTACGCTTTGACTCAAGCCGGTTATGATACAGGTCTGAACATGGAGGTTCTCAAAGAAATCAACGACTTTTTCCTTCCCGTCAAAGAAAAATTTATTCGCTCTGGGGAACTGGAACCTTACGTACTGGGTTCGGATACCAATGCTCTTATCTACCAGGTGCCTGGGGGAATGCTTTCCAATCTTATTGCTCAGTTAAAGCAGTTTAATGCCCTGGAAAAACTGCCGGAAGTGCTGCAGGAAATTCCGGTGGTCAGAAAAGAACTAGGATATCCTCCTCTGGTGACCCCTATGAGCCAGATCGTAGGGGTGCAGGCGGCCACCAATATACTGATGGGTGAGCGCTACAAGAGTGTATCCAAAGAACTTAGGGCTTACCTTAAAGGTGAATACGGCAGACCCCCTGGGGAATTGGATGCGGAGCTGGTGAAAAAGGTTTTGGGGGATGAAAAGCCTTTTACCGGCAGGTTTGCGGATACCCTGGAACCTCAATTTGAAAAGGCCAAACAAGAAATCGGCAATCTGGCCAAAAACGACGAAGATGTACTGTCCTATATAGCCTTTCCTCAGATTGCTGAACAATTTCTTAGAAACAGAGAAGAGAGCTCTGCTGTAAAGGTTACTTACACCATAAGAAAAATCTAAAGGAGGATGCTCATGACATTCATTGACAGCTTGTGGGTATCCCTGCTCGGTATAGCTGTGGTATTTGCGGTGCTTATTTTGCTGAGCTTTTTCCTGACCGTTATGTCATGGGTGCTGAGATTGGCATCGAAGAATGGCCGGGAAACGGGCGGAGATACTATGCCCGATAGGAATACAGGTACAATCCAAGGGGCTGAAGGAACTGTCTCCTATATACTTGGAGAATCTGACGGGGAATGGTCGGCAGGGGAATTAAAGCTGATCGGAGTTGATGAAAAAACCGCCGCATTAATAATGGCTATCGTCAGCGATGAGAGCGGAATTCCATTATCCCAGCTGCAGTTCAAAACCATAAGGCTATTGAGTGAGGGGGAATAGGATGAAGTACATTGTTACCATAAATGATAAAAGTTACGAAGTAGAGGTGGAAAGAGGGCAAGCCAGCATTGTCAGGACTACCCAGGCTGCCGCTGTTCCTTTACCTACTAATTCTCAAGCTTCTGCGGAAGGAGCGGAAACGAAACCAGCACCTGTCTCCAAACCGGAAACCAATACAGTATCAGGTGAGCCTCTCAAGGCTCCTATGCCGGGTACCATTGTTGCGGTGAATGTTCAGCCAGGCAGTGAGGTGAAACAGGGCGATATTCTATTTATTCTGGAAGCCATGAAAATGGAAAGCGAGATTCCTGCTCCCAGAGACGGTGTCATCTCTGAGATTATGGTAACTAAAGGAGCGTCTGTTTCAACAGGTGACATCCTTCTTACGCTGGTGTAGGGGGGAAAGTAATGGCTGTAGCGGAAGTTTTAATAAATCTATGGAATACGTCTGGATTCTCCTCCATGACCTGGCAACAAGCGGTAATGATTGGTATAGCCGGTGTACTTATTTACCTGGCTATTGTAAAGAAATATGAACCTTTATTGTTATTGCCCATCGCTTTTGGAGTACTGCTGGCCAACCTGCCTATGGCCAATCTTATGGCTCCGCAGTCAGATGGCCAGGCGGGAGGACTTCTCTATTATCTTTATCAAGGAGTAAAACTGGGCATTTATCCATCCCTGATATTTTTAGGTATTGGCGCCATGACCGATTTCGGCCCTCTGATTGCCAGACCTTCCAGCCTGTTTTTGGGAGCTGCTGCCCAACTGGGCATATACGTTGCATTTATTGTAGCCCTTCTATTAGGTTTCGATCCCAAAGAGGCGGCTTCCATTGGTATTATAGGGGGAGCCGACGGCCCGACTGCTATCTACTTGACCAGCAAGCTGGCTCCGGAATTGCTGCCGGCTATAGCTATTGCCGCTTATTCTTATATGGCGTTGATCCCCATGATTCAACCGCCTATTATGCGGTTGCTGACTACGGAAAAAGAGAGAAAAGTGGAAATGACTCAGTTGCGGGAAGTCTCCAAACTTGAAAAAATTGTATTCCCGATTATTGTTACTATTGTAGTATGCCTGCTTTTGCCATCGGTAGCACCTCTTATCGGTATGCTGATGCTGGGAAATCTTTTCCGGGAATCCGGAGTAGTAGAAAGACTCAGCCAGACTGCCCAAAACGCTTTGATAAATATCGTAACCATCTTTCTGGCCACCACGGTGGGAGCCACTGCCGTAGCGGAAACCTTTTTGCGGCCTGAAACCCTCAAAATAATAGGCCTGGGATTGCTGGCCTTCATGTTCAGTACCGCTGGCGGAGTATTGCTGGGCAAGCTGATGTACATACTGACGGGTGGAAAAGTTAATCCTCTCATCGGATCTGCAGGTGTATCCGCTGTACCCATGGCTGCTCGCGTATCTCAGATAGAAGGGCAGAAGGCTAATCCAGGCAACTTCCTCTTGATGCATGCCATGGGCCCCAATGTGGCAGGGGTTATAGGATCAGCAGTTGCCGCCGGATTTTTCCTCAGTCTGTTTGGGTAATAGCCGGGTTTCCTCTGGAATTAATAACAGATGCAGATGCCAAAGTTGTAACAGCGGGGTTTGGAACCCCGCTCGAGAGTGTTAAAAAAGTTGCTAAAAGAGATCGCCACGTCGCTTCGCTCCTCGCGATGACATACCAAAAGGCCATCTTATGTGTCATTGCGAGCCCCGGAGGGGCGTGGCAATCTCGAACGTCGAACC
>Ga0209608_1000618_pt1 | contig 34019 bp, 24 predicted proteins | sample AD_UKC130_MetaG_FD_184428 | JGI IMG/M metagenome (GOLD analysis project Ga0209608, IMG submission 184428) | Active sludge microbial communities of municipal wastewater-treating anaerobic digesters from Canada - AD_UKC130_MetaG (SPAdes) (version 2) | ecosystem: Engineered > Bioreactor > Anaerobic... | reverse complement strand
AGTAGTGTCCTTATACTTCTGTAAAAAGGGATCGTGCTTGATCCGGGCCACTGGCTCCTCTGGTAGACTGGTTGATAGGAAAGAAAATCACTAGTCGAGGAGGAGCAACAGTGACCCAATATCAGATTACACTTTCGGACGAGATTGTGCACGGACTATTTAAGGAAGATGGAGCGATGGTCAGACTTGTGGAGCAAGTGTTGAACCAAGTACTTGAGGCTGAGGTGACTGAGACGTTGCAGGCGAAGCCTTACGAGAGGACTGAGGAGCGCCAAGGATACCGAAATTGGCCGGTTGGTGTTGTCAGTGCCTCAGGTACGGGGTGGGAAGTTTTCGCCCGATTTCAAAGGAGCGAGCAGGCTTTGATCCTCGCTTTAATGGAAATGGTGATAAACGGGGTATCAACCAGAAAGGTGACCAAAATCACTGAGGAACTATGCGGCACGGAGTTTTCCAAGTCGGCCGTGTCGGAACTCTGCAGAAGGTTGGATCCCTTGTAGACGCGATGGTGCTTGAGGTAAGGAAAGGCGGACAGGTAAGGCCACAGAGCGCACTCGTGGCCATAGGGGTGAACATGAGGGGATACCGCGAGGTGCTGGGGTTTTGGATTGGCGACAGCGAGACTTACGGCAGTTGGAATGACTTCAGCGGTATCGAAAGCGACTGCGGACGACCAACGAATTACAACAGACCGCCGCCGCGGGGTGTTAGGCATGTGTTACATATCAGTCCACCGGAGGGCTTTTTACAGAAAGGAAAGGACTTGACCTGTAAAGAACGAGAAGACCTTAAACAAAGCGGGGTATACTTCTCATTTGGGATATCTGATGATATAGGAGAAAATATTGTTTATATAGGTCAAGCAGGAGCGAGGAAAAATGGTGAAGGTATTCTCTATCGTCTGCAGGAGTATAAAAGGGATGAGAAGAAGAACTATTGGACGGAAGCAGTTGGTTTTACTACATCAAATAATTCTTTTGGACCAACCGAGATAAGTTATTTAGAACACAGATTTTTTAATTTGGTCGAAGATGCTAAAAGATATAATGTTAAAAACAATGTAGATCCGACCTCTGGCCATGTAACCGAAGAAAAAGAGAGTGAACCAATAGAGAATAATGAGGACTAATGTCATCGAAGAAAGGAAGTGTCTAAATGTCAAATGAACTAATTTCTTTATCAACATTATTTCAAAATAGACTATTTAGAATACCAGATTATCAAAGAGGATATGCTTGGAAGAAAGAACAGCTAGTCGATTTCTGGGAAGATTTATTAAATCTTCATGAAGGTAGATACCATTATACTGGACTTTTGTCTTTAAAACCAGTTAATAAAAACAATTTATGTTTATGGGGAGAAGACAGCTGGTTGATTGATATTGGTTACAAAGCATATCATGTTGTAGATGGCCAGCAAAGACTAACCACGTTTTCCATACTTATGTATGAGATAATATCTTTTATTAAGAAGCTAGAAGAAAACCAAGGAAAACCTGATGACCAGATATTCATAGGGTTTGAATCTGTCAAATCTATTACAGAAAAATACATAGTGAAGAGCCGTCCACCAGAAAATATGATTAAAACATATATGTTTGGATATGAGATAGATAATCCTAGCTATAATTATTTAAAATATAGAATATTTGAAGAACAATTTGGTGGAACAATTGTTGAAACTTATTATACTCAGAACCTTATCTATGCAAAAAAGTTCTTTGCTAGAAACCTTGAATCTTTGTTTGAAGTAGAAGGAATGCCTGGAATTGAAAGCTTATACAAAAAGCTTACATTAAAACTAATGTTTAATTTACATGAAATTGAAGATGATTACGATGTTTTTGTGGCCTTTGAAACTATGAATAATAGAGGGAGAAAACTTAGTAATTTAGAACTTTTAAAAAATAGACTTATTTATTTAACAACTTTGTTTGATGATGAACAGTTGGACGATAAGGATAAAGGACAATTAAGAAAGAATATCAATGATGCTTGGAAAGAAATCTACTATCAACTAGGAAGAAATCAAAACCACCCTTTATCTGATGATGAATTTTTGAGGGCTCATTGGGCGGTATACTTTCAATATACTCGTAGAAAAGGCGATGACTACATTAAGTTTTTACTGAATAAATTCTCTTCAAAGAATGTATTTGATAAGCATCCTGTAGTAATTGAGAATGAGATAGCTGAGCCTCAAACTGAAGATGAAGAATTTGAAGGTGAGGATGTAATTGGAAATACAGAAGAGGAAACAATCTTAGTAAGTGAATTAGCTCCAAATGAGATAAATGCTTATGTGAATAGTTTAAAGGAGATTGCAGAGTACTGGTATTATACTTATTTTCCCCATGATTGTGATGAATTGACTGATGAGGAAAAACAATGGATTGATAAATTAAATAGAGTTGGAATTGGATATTTTAGACCATTAGTAGCTATATCTTTGTCTCTCAAAAATGAAGTTGGGGCGGAGGAACGTGTTTTACTTTTTAAAGAAATAGAACGATTTATATTTCTTTGTTTCCGAATGGCAGGATTTAATTCCAGCTATAAAAGTAGCTATTATTACAATAAGGCAAGAGAGGTTTTACAGAGAAAAATAAGCCTAAACTCTGTGGTACATGATCTAATGGAAACAGTAGATAATGACTTAAGTTCAGTTATATCAAACTTTATAGTTAAAACAAATAGACGATTCGAATCTGGTTTAGGCTTTTATGGCTGGCGAGGTTTAAGATATTTTTTATTTGAGTACGAAAGCCACTTATCTATTAAGAATAATATTCAAAAAATAGACTGGCAGATGTTTTCAAAGGTTGAAAAAGACAAAATTACAATTGAACACATTTTGCCGCAGACACCAACTAAATGGTATTGGCGTAATCAATTTCGTCATTTTAATGAAGATGAAATAAAGATTTTGTCTGCTAGTTTAGGTAATCTATTACCCCTTGCGCAGAGCATCAATTCTTCATTGCAAAATGATAGTTTCCCTGATAAAAAGAACCCTTCATCAAAAAGAAGAGGTTATATTAATGGATCGCATTCAGAGATAGAGGTGGCTAGAGAAGAAGACTGGACTCCTAAGGCTATATTAAATAGAGGCCTAAAACTTTTAGAATTTATGGAGAACAGATGGGGTCTCAACCTTACAGCAGAACAAAAAGACCAATTACTCCATATTGGTTTTGTAAATGAAGAAAGAGATGAGGTGCCAGAAATTCCAGAACCTACAACAAATGATATAGTTGGAACAGCTAATGACTCTTAACTTAAAAATGAAGAGCCAAAAGACACTTAACAGCAACGATTTAGTTTTGGAGCAATTTTGTTGATTACTGCAATCTTCTCAAACTCCCTATTATTCTAATAGCTATTGTGTGTCAATTGGAAAGTGTGATTATTATATATTTTTCCAAATTATGAAACAAAATATTTGGTCAAGTCCTTTCTTTTCTGTAAAAGCCCTCTGGCGGACTGATACGTAACACATGCCTAACAAGCCGGGACCGCGGTTTGTTGTAATTCGTTGGTGATCATCGCCATTTGCTCTTGGTTCCACTCGACATACGCCCTCATATCGAAATACTGCCCGTCGGTTGACCAGGCTTTGTCTTTCTCCATGAGCAAAGCCCCAAGCAAACGCTTAGCATATTCAACCGCCTCCCAGATCACCCTAAGCTGGGAGCGAAGTTAAGATTGCAGTTGTTTTGGGCAGGCGTCCAGGATGTTGCGTGTGAAGTGGGTCTGGCACCTCTGCCACATTACTTCCTGAAACTAAGTCTCAACCGCCTTAACCAGACCACCGTGCTGGCTGGAGACCACAAGGTCTACTCCCCTAAGCCCTCTTGCTTTGAGCCACGCCAATAAGTCATTCCAACTGCCGTAAGTCTCGCTGTCGCCAATCCAAAATCCCAGCAACTCGCGGTATCCCCTCATGTTCACCCCTATGGCGATGAGCGCGCTCTGGTGGCCTCACCTGTCCGCTTTTCCTTACTTAAGCACTATCACGAACGCGTATGCCTCTTTGAACGGCCTCTCGTTCCACTCCTTGACGAAGGGATCCAACCTTCTGCACAGTTCCGACACGGCCGACTTGGAAAACTTCGTGTCGCACAGTTCCTCAGTGATTTTGTTTCCAATCAACCAGTCTACCAGAGGAACCGGTGGTTCGGATCAATCACGGTCCCTTTTTACAGAAGTATAAGGACACTACTCTCAATCCACGCTTGTTTGATCAAATATGCGTTGCATATAATATTAATTGGGACTAAGGCGATGGGTATTGCGGGTAAAGGAGGCTTAGGATTTTGAGTTAGGAAAGGATCTAGGTCAATGAAAGAAAGGAGAGGATTCAGTTGGAGAGACCCATAGATAGTCATTACAAGTTGCTAATAGATGGGAAATGGGTCGATGCTAAAGATGGTGCCACCTTTGAAACCTACTGCCCTGCCGACGGTACTTTACTGGCAACTTGCGCTCAGGCGGCACAAGAAGACGTAGATATGGCAGTACGAGCCGCGTGGAAGGCGTTCGAGACTTGGAAAGATGTCAGCCCTCAGGAAAGATCCTCTATCCTTCTAAAAATTGCAGATTTAATTGATGAAAATGCTGAAAAACTGGCCTTAATCGAAACACTGGACAATGGAAAGCCAATTCGCGAGACAAGAACCATCGATGTTCCCCTGAGTTCCGACCATTTCCGCTATTTTGCAGGAGCGATAAGGGCTTATGAAGGCAGAGCAGTGATGATTGATAAAAATACACTTAGCATCATTCTGAGCGAACCTATCGGTGTAGTTGGTCAAATTATCCCTTGGAACTTTCCTTTGTTGATGGCTGCGTGGAAACTGGCTCCGGCTCTGGCAGCAGGGTGTACTGTGGTGATCAAACCGTCCAGCCTCACTCCTCTTAGCATCTTGGAATTGGGCAAACTCATCAACGAAGTATTACCACCAGGTGTTGTTAACATAGTCACGGGTAGCGGCGGAACCACAGGACAGTATATGCTGGAGCATCCCGGGTTTAGGAAACTCGCATTTACTGGTTCTACGGAAGTAGGGTATACGATAGCAGAAGCTGCCGCGAAAAAACTGATTCCGGCTACTCTCGAATTAGGCGGGAAATCTGCCAACATTATCTTCCCCGATTGCCCCTGGGATAAAGCGCTTGAAGGAGTACAGATAGGCATACTGTTTAACCAAGGACAGGTATGCTGCGCTGGTTCCAGAGTATTTGTCCATGAAGATATCTATGACGAATTCCTTGCAGACTGCGTCGATGCCTTCAGTAAAGTGAAGGTTGGTTTGCCTTGGGAAGAAGACACAATGATGGGTTCACAGATAAATGAATTGCAACTACAGAAGATTCTTAGCTATGTGAAAATCGGCCAACAAGAAGGGGCTAGACTCGTATATGGAGGTAAACGTCTTACTGAAAATGGCCTCGATAAAGGGGCGTTCATGCAACCGACTATTCTGGCAGATGTGGACAACAAGATGAGAGTCGCCCAAGAAGAGATCTTTGGTCCTGTTGCATGCTTCCTTAAGTTCAAGGACGAAGAGGAGGCAATTAGACTGGCCAATGAAAGCGAGTACGGCTTGGGCGGAGCGGTCTGGACTAAAGATATCAATAGAGCGCTGAGGGTAGCTAAGGGCATAGAAACTGGTCGTATGTGGGTCAATGATTACAACAATCTTCCCGCTCACGTGCCCTTTGGCGGCTACAAAAAGTCGGGCATTGGTAGAGAAACCCATTTGATGATACTGGATCACTATACTCAGAAAAAGAGCATCATGATCAGCATGACCGAAGAGAAGGCAGGATTATATTAAATGACGGTTACTTTGGACACGCTAGTAGAGGAAATACTCAACAAATTCCCTGAAACCGTGAGTTTCTTCATTGAGAATGGAGTTAGTCCCTTTTCGTGCTCTGGCGCATACCCATCGTCCCTTGGAGAACTCTTGAAGAGAACAGGGAAAGAAGACGCAGAAGAATTTGTAAGAAGACTAAACGAATATATACAAAACATCTCGGGATAGCGGTCTTAGCATCACATTATCGGGGCAGCCGCTAGCACGCCTAGCGACTGCCTCATTATTTTTTGAGCATCAAACGCACAAACACTTGTTACCGACTCTCCCTGTCGGTATAGGTGAGGTATTATGTGCCAAACAAGACGTTTTTAGTAGGATTCAGACGAGCATCGATCTCATTGGCAACGACATTGCGGACAGGGAGGGGTCTGAAATGTCAGTAGCATCATGGATTTTAGAGGCAATAGGTGTCGTACTATGCCTGGTTTTTTCAGTTATGTACTCAAGCGAAAAGATGCGGGCACAGACCTATATTTTCTCCGTATCTCTTGCGATTTTGCTCGTGGTCACCGGCATGCTTCTCCGGTCTTGAGAGAATAGGCTAGGATTGTCTATGTCACACCAGACATTGGGCTATTAGTCGTATATCTAAGTACACATGGCTCGTTACAGCGTGCGGAATTCACTTGAATGGCAGTTAGCGGCAGGATTTGCACAACATCTGGTGAATAGATAGGTTGATATATGTACTATTTTGCGGCTGTGTAACTGTTACTTTTATGGTAATAAGTGTTATGCCATGTATGTCGTGCCACAACCATATTGATACGCAGATGTGTGAAGGTCACTGATAGGTGACAAGAAAGACCAATCGACCAAAGTTTGTCCATTTACCACTTGTAGGAAGTGAGCTAATGATCGAAAAGATTACCATCGAAGTTCTAAGCAGAATAAGGGACGTTGAAGCAATGTATCATCGCCTAGTGCTTTTAGTTGGTCCTTCAGGTAGCGGGAAAACCAGAGTATTACATGAGATAGAACGCCAGGCGGCAGCACCTAGGATCAATGTAGGTCTGGAGTTAAGCAAACGGCTGTTGGGTCTGAGCAGGGAAGAACGACAGCTAAATGTTGCATCGTATTTCGAAGACATTGTTTCGGAACACTGCAAGGAGATGGGGGCGCAGATGGTCCTCCTAGACAACATTGAAATTCTGTTCGATTCGTCTCTCTGTGTTAACGTGCTGCCGCTCCTGCAAAGAGTCTCAAGAAACACCACTTTAGTCGTTGCTTGGCCAGGTTACGCAAAAGACGGATTCTTGGGTTATGCAGAGCCCGGTCATTCTGAGTACTGCAGGTGGTCATCTTCTGGGCTCACGATCGTACAAGTGGGATGAAATAGATTTCAGCGTTCTATAATAAAACCTAACGGGAGGGAATTTTGTGAAATACCGTGATTTGGTTCAGTTTGAGCCGGTAGAGACTGTCATAGAGCTTCGGAGCGCAGACAAGTTCGAAGAAGCTGAAAAACTGGTTGAAACTTATGTGATATCTAACGCTATGGCAGACAAGCTTACCGAAGGGGTATTCAAGCATCTGCAATTCGAAAAGCCATATGACACAAAGGGTATCTTCATAGTTGGCAATTACGGCACCGGTAAGTCTCACTTGATGTCAGTAATATCTGCAATTGCAGAGCATAAAGAATTGGCGGAGCTTATTCAAAACGAGAGAGTAAAAGAAGGTTGCCAACCGATTGCAGGGAAGTTCAAGGTAATAAGGACTGAGATCGGTGCAACTACGATGCCATTGAGGGACATAATCGTTTTGGAACTACAGAGGAATTTAAAAGAGATGGGAGTAGAGTATAATTTTCCATCTATGGATAAGGTTCCTAGCAACAAACCTGCTTTTGAACAAATGATGGAGGCCTTTCATCAGAAATACCCAGACCATGGTGTCTTGCTCGTAGTAGATGAACTACTCGACTATCTCCGCCATCGCAATGATTTGGAAATCAGTCTGGACTTAGCTTTCCTTAGAGAAATGGGAGAAGTTACCAAGGATTTGAGATTTAGGTTTATCGCTGGCGTGCAGGAGGCCCTATTCAACAATCCTCGGTTTTTTTCTGTGGCAGACAGCGTAAGGCGCGTAGCAGAGCGGTACATTGAAGTAACGATCACTAGGGAAGACATAAAGTTTGTAGTGGCACATAGGTTGCTAAGGAAAAACCGAGAACAGAAGGATAAGATTTTGGAACATCTGCAGAAATTTGCCCCTTTTTACGGAGATATGAATGTGCGAAGGGATCAATTTGTCAGCTTGTTCCCTGTTCATCCAGATTATATCGACACGTTTGAGCGATTAACCGCCATAGAGACCCGCCAAGTATTGAAAACCCTGTCATCGGTGATGAGAGAGATTTTGGACGAAGAAGTTCCAGAAGATACCCCTGGACTTATCTCATACGACCAGTATTGGAAAGTCATAAAGGAGAATCCGTCTCTTCGACTTGACCAAGATATAAGGGCTGTCTATGAGTGTAGCACAAAACTAGAAAGTCTAGTTGAAACAGGTTATCCAAAGAATAGAAACCTCGATTTTGCCAAGAGAATCATATACGGGCTTAGCATCCATCGCTTAACGGTAGGGGACATTAGAATGAAGGTTGGACTTACACCGGAAAACTTAAGAGATCAGCTTTGCCTCTGGGATCCCTTGGTTGCTGAGCTAGGTGGAGATCCTGCTGAGGATCTAAGAGGCGAAGTAGAGACAACCCTGCGATTGATTAGCGAAGCAGTTAACGGACAGTTCATATCAGCTACTGCCATGGATGAAAGGGGAAGGCTTAGTGGCCAGTTTTATCTTGATATCGATAAGACTGTAGATTACGACGCCCTGGTCCTACAAAGAGCTGAAAGTATGTCGGCAAACGATTTGGACCTGGCCTACTTTGACGTCCTTGCCCAGCTTCTTGAGCGAACAGATCAGTATTATCCTGGCACCAGGTTGGCTTGGGAATATGAATTAGAATGGACGGATCATAGGGTGTATCGGCTTGGATACATATTCTTCGGTGCGCCAAATGAAAGAAGTACCGCTCAGCCGCCTAGGGATTTTTACCTGTTTTTCTTGAGGCCATTCGAAGGAGTTTCCTTTAAGGATGAAAAAGACCCCAGAGACGTGTTCTTTAAGCTTGTGAGAAGAGATGAAACCTTTGAGCAATGGCTGAAACTTTATGCAGCTGCCAAGTATCTTGCGCAGTCATCGAGCGGGGTCGAAAAGTCGATCTACGCTGACAAGATGAAACAGTACAAGGAACGGATCGCTTCATGGCTGATAGACAAGATGCCTAGTGCGTACGATGTCACCTATCAAGGTAGAACCAAACCTCTCGGGGATCTCGTTGCTGATGCATCTGTTGTTTTTTCGGACTCTAGGAACTTTAGAGATACGATTAATTTGGTAGCAGAGAAATGTCTGGCCCCCCATTTTACTGATTTGAGTCCTGAGTATCCGGTTTTTAAGAGCAAAATAACTCGGCAGAATCAGAAAGATGCGATTTTAGATGCTTTGAATAACATAAGGGCCATAGCGAGAGACGGAAGCTACAGTAGTCAGAAAACGCAACGAGGATGGGCTATACTTGAATCTTTGGAACTGGTTTCAGATGGGATGCTTAGGCCCGAGTCTTCTAGATATGCCAAGCACATCCTAAACCTATTAGAGGGCAAGAAAAGAAATGAAGTCCTTAATAGAAGCGAAATTCTAGAGAGGTTAGAGGGTGGAGTTGAATACATGGCGCCGAGGCTGTACCGACTTGAGCCAGAGTGGGTTTCGGTCATTTTGGCAGCCCTCACTTTTTTCGGAGATTTAGTGGTGACAGTAGGTGGCAGAGAATATGATGCATCGAAGATTGATGAATTGATCAGCTTACCCTTAGATGATCTGAGCAAGTTCAGTTACGTTAAAAAGCCGAAAGATTGGCCTCTTCCTGAAATAAGAGGGTTGTTTGAGTTAGTGGGCCTCTCTCCAGGTCTATCCAATCAGATAACTTTAGGCTCTGAGGAGCAAGTGCGAAAGTTTCAGGAGCAGGTGGAGAGCCTTATAAAAAGGACGATTGATGCTAGGAATAACGTTAACGGAGGCTTTTACTTATTCAATGAGAGCATACTATCTGACGACGAAGTTTCAGACTACAAAAAGAACTTGGATTTGCTTAAGGAGTTTCTCGATTCCCTTACGAAACTGAATACTACAGGGAAGTTTAAGAATATAGGCTCTTCTCTACAAGACATAGAGGCTCAGAAGAAACGTATAAAAGTTCTTGATGAGATTGAGCAATTGCATGGAGTGGTGTCATCGCTTAAAGATGTTGGAAACTATCTTTCCCAAGCGGAAAATGTATTGCCCCAGGGTGACAGGTGGGTAGAAAAGTTTCAGGAAACTAAGAAACAGGTCATAGATACGTTGAAGGATCCTAAGAAGCGCAATACACCTTCGACTATTCAACAGATAACGGACCAGTCAAGGAATCTCAAAGGCGAGTACATCGCACAGTATCTGCGTCTTCATTCGAAAAGCAGGTTGAATAAGAAACAAGACGAAAAAAAGACGGAAATGATCAAAGACGAGAGGTTAAAGAACCTTGAAGCCATCGCGCCTATACTGTCCGCAAATTCCCAGATCGTTGAATTAAGAGAGCAGATTAGCACGTTAAAGCCTTGCTACGGTCTGACCAAAGATCATCTTGAGAATTCTCCAATATGCCCTATATGTTCATATAAGCCTGCTGCTGAGACTTTGGAAGCGTCTGTAGACTTGATTTTAGATAATCTGGATAAGAAATTTGACGAAATGCTTGAAAGTTGGACTCAAAAGCTTCTTGGTATGTTGGAAGATCCTGTTGTTCAAAATAACATTGAATTACTATCCGATGATCATAGAAAGATACTTGAGGATTTTCTCTATCAGAGAAAACTTCCTAGCAAAGTGACTTCTGACTTCGTGGAAGCGTGCAACCAGGCTCTGGCAAGTCTGGTTCGCGTGACTATCAATAGAGATGAGTTAGTGGGATCTTTAATCGGTCAAGGAGGCCCAGTTACTATAGATGAGCTGTCGCAAAGACTGGAGAAGTACCTTTCAGAATTAACACGTGGTAATGACCCTGCTAAGGTGCGGATCGTGTTTGAGTAAAATAAGATCCATGCGGTTTGCTGGAATTACAGAAAGGAGTTAAGCTATGGGGAATGAAGAAAGGAAATTAGTTGACGATGTTGTGGATGAAACTCAGAAAGCAGTGGAATGCCTGGGGCTTATCTTCAAAGATGATGAAGAGCGAAAGAGATACTTTTCCCAGAAACTATCAGATGCTCTCAAGGAATTAGAAGACAAACTGGGCGATGTCCCGTTTCTTTCGGCTGATGACGCAGTCAAAAAGATCAAAAGCCTGGAGAAATGGCCTGTAGGTGACGATGAGCAAATAAGAGAAATAGCTGAGAAAATGCGCAGGAACGACCATGAAAAGGATTTGCTTCAGCGGTGGAAGGACGAGGTAGGTTTTCCTCACGGTGCCATTGAAGACATAATGAAACTGTCAGATCCGCCTTACTATACAGCTTGTCCTAACCCGTTTATTGGCGATTATGTGAGCTACTATGGCAGACCCTATGACCCCAGCGAAGAATATCACCGAGAGCCGTTTTCTGCTGACGTAAGCGAGGGAAAGAATGATCCGATATATTATGCCCATACCTACCATACGAAGGTCCCCCACAAGGCTATAATGCGATATATTCTCCACTACACCGAACCAGGGGATATCATATTCGATGGTTTCTGCGGCACAGGAATGACTGGAGTGGCAGCTCAACTTTGTGGAGATAGAAAAACAGTAGAATCTTTAGGATACAGGGTAGAGCAAGACGGTACCGTACTCGCACCTCAGGAGGACGAAGAGGGTAAAACTATTCGGCGACCTTTCTCCAAGTTAGGCCCAAGAAGGGTTGTGCTAAATGATCTCTCACCTGCTGCTACTTTCATCGCCTATAACTACAATAGCCCGGTAGATCCCGACGAATTTGAGCGTGAGGCCAAGAGGATATTGGAAGAGGTACGAAAAGAATGTGGATGGATGTATGCTACTCTAGATACCGAGGGCATGACCATAAGCCGAGAAACCGTAGAAGGATTGGCTGAGCGCGTACGCCAGGCCAAATCAGCAGGTGAAGTTAAGCGAATTGTAGAAGAGAATTCCCAACTCATGGGTGAAGCACAGTATACTATCTGGTCCGATGTGTTTGTATGTCCGAATTGTTCCCAAGAAATCGTGTTTTGGGATGTTGCTTTTGATCAGTCAGAGGGTAAGGTTAAAGATGAGTTTTCTTGTCCCCATTGTTTTATAGATTCTTTGAAAAAGCGTGATTTGGAGAGAGCATGGGTAACTAAGTTCGATCCATTCCTAAATACAATGGTCAGACTAGCAAAACAAGTTCCTGTTTTGGTGAATTACAAAGCGGAAAACGGGCGTTTCGAAAGACCTGTAGACTCATTTGATCTTGCCCTCATAGAGAAGATTGAGGAGTTAAGAATACCTTATTGGTTTCCTACCAATCGTATGGCTGAAGGAGAAGAGACTCGACGGAACGATCCAATTGGGCTCACCCATGTGCACCATTTCTACACAAAGAGGAATCTACGCGCGCTTGCTACCCTGGACAACGAAGTCTCCAAAACATCAGTGCCTTTTTTGAAGGTTTGGTTTACGTCGGGCTTACAGGCGACGTCCAGAATGTATGTATTCAGAGCTAATAGGAAGATGGGAGTAGTATCGGGGACCTTGTATGTTGCCTCTCTTTTCACGGAGAATTCGGTTCTGAAACATGTTTCTCACAAAGCGCGAGACTTCGCTAGAATTGTATTAATCGCTTCTGAAAGGATGTTTCTATCTACAGGAACTACATCTGCTCCTACTAATATACCCTCGGTTTCAGTCGACTATGTGTTTACCGATCCTCCTTTTGGTGGAAATCTAATGTATTCAGAGCTAAACTTTCTTTGGGAAGCTTGGTTAAGAGTTTTTACCAATAATAGGGAAGAAGCAATTGAGAACAAAGTCCAAGGCAAAGGACTTGCTGAGTACCAAAAAATTATGGAGCGATGTTTCAAAGAGTATTATAGGGTGTTAAAGCCAGGGCGTTGGATGACAGTGGTGTTCCACAATTCGAAGAACAGCGTATGGAATGCTATCCAAGAAGGGCTATGGCGCGCAGGGTTTGTAGTAGCTGACGTTAGAACCCTAGACAAACAACAGCGGACTTTTAAACAAACTACTGCTGCGGGAGCAGTGGAGAAGGACTTGGTCATTTCCGCATATAAACCAAATGAGGGGTTGGAAGAAAGATTCAAACTTAAGGCCGGTACTGAAGAAGGCGTGTGGGATTTTGTAAGGACGCATCTGAAACAATTGGCTAGCGTTAATTCCAAAGAGGGAGTGCTTGAGGCACAGCAAGAACGGATGGATTACATGCTTTATGATCGGATGGTAGCTTTTCACGTCCAAAGAGGCATAATGGTGCCGATGTCTGCTGCTGAGTTTTACGCCGGTCTTGAGGAGAGATTCCCCAAGAGAGACGGAATGTACTTCTTACCAGATCAGGCAGCTGAATACGATAGAAAGAAGATGCAGTCAAAGGGCCTAAAGCAGTTGGATCTATTTGTTCGTGATGAAGACAGCGCAATCTTGTGGGTAAAACAGCAATTGTCTAGGAAACCTCAGACATTTCAAGAACTACATCCACAATTTACTATGGAGTCTATTGCCTGGGTTAGGTTTGAAAAGCATGTTGAACTTACAGATCTGCTCAAAGAGAACTTCCTCCGTTATGACGGTACAGGGCCAATACCTAACCAGATCGTTTCTTGGCTAAAGTGTTCAGAGAAATATAGAGATAAGATCAATGAGATCGAAGCTAAGCAGGGTAGCGCAAGCATCAGAGGCCTTGAAACAGACGATCCAGAACTAATTAACGCGGCCAAAGATCGGTGGTACGTACCCAATCCGAACCAAGCTGCTGATTTAGAGAAGCTTAGAGAAAAAGCTCTGCTTAGAGAATTTCAAGAATACAAGGAATCTAGTCAAAGAAAGCTGAAAGTGTTCAGGCTTGAAGCTGTAAAGGCTGGTTTCAAAAAAGCGTGGCAAGATAAAGATTATCGTACCATCGTAGACGTAGCTGACAAACTTCCTGAGCAGGTTGTTCAAGAAGACCCTAAGATTCTTATGTGGTACAACCAAGCAGTTACAAAGGTAGGGAGAGAGTAGATGTTTTATGGAAATCGGTATGGAAGGCCAATGGCTATGGAGCAAGAAGCATAAGGAAATCTGTAAGGTCATAGAAAGTGAAACCTTGTGGGGACAAACATATCACAAAGTTTGGCTTCCTAGAGCAGGTATGGTGTTAAGGTTGGGAAACGAAGACGTCGCGCCCCTCGACGAAGCCGATGTTTTTGCTCAGTCCTCATATCTAACCTATGCATCTAGTGCTGCTCGAGTTGCAGACCTTATGAATCAGGATGTGTTTCTTGCGCCATTGGAAGCTGCAGTAATACCTCTCCCTCATCAGATTAGAGCGTTATCTGTGGCTATGTCTAAAGACCGTATAAGATATCTTCTTGCCGATGAGGTGGGTCTGGGAAAAACCATAGAAGCGGGGCTTATCATGCGGGAACTAAAACTAAGAGGGTTAGTCAAAAGGGTCCTCATAGTTGTTCCTAGAGGATTGGTTTCCCAATGGATAAGCGAGATGAAGCTCAAGTTCAATGAAGATTTTAGACTGATACTGCCAGAAGATATCGATGCCGTAAAGAGACTGTTTCCAGATTATTCTCTATTTTTGGACGACAGCAGCCAGAATCAACTAGCTCACTTATTTAAGGCCTCTGGGGCTGGCAACAGGCAAAGGGCAGACAACCCGTTTATCATGTTTGATCAGGTTATTTGCCCTTTAGATTCGTTCAAGCCCATTGAAAAAAGAAGAGGATGGAGTCAAGATGAACTTGATGAATACAATCGAACTCGCTATGAAAACCTAGTCAACGCAGGATGGGATTTGGTAATTGTAGATGAAGCTCATAGGTTAGGTGGAACTACCGAACAGGTGGCCAGACACAAACTAGGAAAAGGTTTGTCTCAAGCAGCACCATATTTATTGCTTCTTTCCGCAACTCCCCACCAAGGGAAAAGCGATGCTTTTCGGCGCGTTATGTCATTGCTGGATCCTAATGAGTTTGCAGGAGAAGAGCCGCTGACTCCCGATACGGTGCACAAGTATGTTATAAGGACGTCCAAAAGAAAGGCCATTGACCTAAATGGTGAGCCTCTTTTTAAGCCTAGGGAGACCCGACTTATGCCCATTGAATGGGAACCTCGACATAGATTGCAGAAGGATCTATATGAAGAAGTATCTTCCTATGTTCAAGAAGGCTATAATCAAGCGATTAAGGAGAAACGAAACTATATGGGGTTTTTGTTGCTCCTTATGCAGCGTTTGGTGACCTCTTCTACGCGAGCCATAAAAGATACATTGGAGAAACGAGCAGCAGTTTTGGAAAATCCCTGGGCTTTTGCTGGACTGCCTAGGGAGTTTATCATGAATGAAGAATGGAGCGACTTAGACGGGCAGCTACAGCTGGACACGCTCATGTCCTTCAGACTGGAAGCCCTAAAAAACGAAGAGCGAGAAGTAAAACGCCTTTTGGCGCTCGCTCAAGAGGCTGAAATCAGTTGCCCCGATGCTAAAACTGAGGCGCTCATTAGACTCATATACGACCTCAAGCAAGAGGAAATGGACCCTGACCTAAAGTTTTTAATTTTTACCGAATTTGTTTCAACCCAAAAGATGCTCCAAGAGTTTTTGTCGAACATGGGGTTCCACGTAGTTTGCATTAATGGATCTATGGATATGGACGAAAGGGTTAGGGTTCAAAAGGAGTTTGCTAGCGACGCCCAGTTCCTAGTGTCTACGGATGCAGGCGGTGAAGGTATTAACCTTCAGTTTTGCCACGTGGTAATAAACTATGATATTCCCTGGAACCCAATGAAACTGGAACAGAGGATAGGACGAGTGGATAGAATTGGCCAGGACAAAACAGTTAAGGCCATAAACTTTGTCCTTAGAGACACAGTTGAATACAGGGTGCAGGAAGTATTGGAAGAAAAGCTTTATGTGATTCTTAAAGAATTTGGGGTTGATAAAACCCAGGATGTTTTGGATTCTGGTGAAGCAGGTTACATCTTTGAAAACATATATCGAGAGATGATACTGCATCCAGATTTGGAAGAGTACCAGCTTCAGCAGGCCCTTGAGCAAGTGAGGGAAGAAGTCGAATCGGCAAGTCATTTCGCATCGCTTCTAGAAACCATAGATAACCTAGACCCATCTGAAGCGAAAAGAATTTGTGATAACCCTGCACAATACTGGGTGGAGCAGATGGTGACCTCCTATTTGCGGATCTATGGCGGCAAGGTGACAAGAAAATTAGATTCCTTTGACTTAATTTGGCCCGATGGCGAAGTCATGAAAGATATTGTGTTTACCGCAAAGGATGCTCGTGCGAACCCAACAGCTCGACAACTCACTATGGAAAACCCTCGGATACAAGCTGTTGCGTCAAACTTACCTCGATTTGTTTCAGGGCAGCCGATACCCGAGATCGATATACCAGATTTGCCGAAGGGGATCTCTGGCTATTGGTCTTTATGGAGGATTGGAGCGCGGGGAATAGATTTTGATCAATACAGGATGATGGCTTACTTTGTTACTGACAGTAGCCAAGTATTTGTGTCTACTGCCAAGTTTATATGGGATAACCTTATCAACGAGAAGTATGACGAGGTAGGTATAATTTTCGGCTCGGAAGCTGAACGGATCTTCAGAATTGTCGAAGAAGGAGCTATGGCGGCAGGCAAGGAGATATATGACGAACTAGTTAGGTTACACGCACACAAGCTGAAGCAAGAACAAGAAATAATGTACCACTCTTTCGAGGTCCGCCGAAAAAACATAGAGAGACTTGGACTAGATGCTGTTAGAAGCCACCGTCTGAACCAGCTTAATAACGAGATCCAAGAATGGAAACGCCAAATGGATGAGAAGGCTAAGATCCATCCGGATTCTGTTCCTATTGTCATAGCACGAGTTAGATAGGTATGCGTATGGTTTATGGAGGTAATTAATATGAAAGGTTGGCGACAAAGGATCCTGGATGAGCTCAATATGTTCTCCGAAAGAATTGCCGTCGCCTTTGATCCCGATGGCTTTTTGCGCGAAGAAAAGACTGCAAGCGAGATCAAAAAGATTGGGTTTGACATAGTAGTTTTTGAGGACTCGATTGAGTTTAGGTATGTCTACGAATCGAGGTATAGAGACGCATTTGAAGGAGTACAAACACATGACTTGACCGCGCAAGCGCGGAGATTGTTCGTTGTCGTACCAAATCCAGACGTTCGCACAAGCATCCCGTTTGACGTGTTGAGCAAAGCACGGGAATTTCATTATGGTTTCGCAGATATATTTCCACAACTTAGCTACAGTGTTGTATCTCAATTGGAACCTGATCAATTTGACATATTGTGGGACGCGGTGATTCGCGAAAACCCCGATATACTAGGGGAGAACCTTACAAAAGAGTTTGTTATGAAACATGTGTTTCAAATGAAACTTCCTGGCTCTTTGACTTCTGATGAAGATTTACTAGTTACCTTGATGGATAGACACTATAAGAACTTGCTCATTCCGGAAGTCCTTGAAACATGGTATATAGATGCTCTGAGAAGAGAAGGGCTGTTTTCTGACTGGCCCATTGAGATTGTGATGTCGAATAGACGGTCTTTTTTGGATTTCCTTCAAGAACGCTGGGCACTATTTTTAGAGAGAAACATGGGAATCCAGGTTGCTGAATGCTACAGAGTGGGTACAGAAGAGACTTTGTTGAAGATTCCAGGGCCTATTGATATTCCATTTGATAGCGAGGACATAAGAGTTCGTTTGGATAATTTTTTTCTAGAAGGACTTCTTGAACCAGTTCCTCCAGATCCATCTTATTATGGCAAGGCTGGGTCGATCGTTGAACCCTGGGTTAGAACGGGAATCAGATTAGATACTGAGGAAATGGCAATTTACGAAATAGAGCGTTTGTTGGAGATTTGCGGAGATATGCTTCCCGAAGAAGATTCATCTTATGATAGTTGGAGGGCATTTTCCTCCAGGTGGACCCATTTGAAAGTGTCCATATTGAGTTTTCCGCCCGAGCCCCGCGAACAAAGTAACGTGCGAGCGTCCTTTTCTGGGAGCATCGATGCCGATAGCCAGAAGTACGGTGATTACCAGCAAAGAATGGACGTGGCTACAAGTCACTTTGAAAAGTTGCAGACCAAGCTAGATTCAAGGTTTCAGGTTTGGATGTGCAACAGTTTTTCGTCGCTTCACAATCTGCCAGCAGTGCAGCCTGTTATGGTTCATCATATTCCACGATATTTAGCCAGGATTTTGCGAAAATCTAATGACAAACTAGCCTTAATAGTTCTAGACGGTATGGCTTGCGACCAATGGTTAGTGATTAAAGATGAACTTTCAAAGTGCAAGTCAAATATTACCTTTAGGGAGTCCAGTGTGTTCGCTTGGGTTCCCACCCTGACCCCAGTTTCAAGAAGCACGATATTTGCTGGCAAGTTACCTATGTATTTTGGCGACCGATTAAAAAGTACTACACAAGAGAAGCGGTTTTGGACTCAGTTTTGGGTCAATGAAGGCTTAGACAAAAACCTAATTAGTTACCTTTTCTTGCCCGCAGATAGGTGGATATCAGATGATCTTGGTAAGGCAGATCTAACTTTAGATGATGAAATAAAGGAAACTACAGACTTCGCTGGGAACTCATCCAAGGGATTATGGGATAAAGCGTTGCTAGATCAGATTTTGTCGAGTAATGTCCTTGGAATAGTAGTCGGCAAAATAGATAGGATAGGCCACGGCATCCAGTTAGGGACAAAAGGGTTCTACAACCAGATTCGACAGTGGGTCTCTCAAGGGTACTTGCTGAATTTGCTAGAATATCTTTCTTCCAATGGTTATCGAGTATTCATAACCTCAGATCATGGTAATATAGAGGCGCAGGGAATGGGGCGGCCCAAACAAGGATCTATACCCGAAACAAAAGGTGAAAGAGCTATCATATATAGCAACAAGACGCTTTTAGAGTTGGGTTTGAGGGAGTTTCCCAATGCTATTCCATGGGAGCCAGTAGGACTTCCAGATGATTATTTCCCGCTGCTCGCGCCCGGGAGAAGTGCCTTCTCAAATGTTGGAGAAACTTCCGTTTGTCATGGGGGAATATGTATCGAAGAGGTAATCGTACCATTTGTGGAGGTTGAGTTCCACCTGACTTCGTATGAGAAGGTCACGCATAATGAGCAGGAAGGGAATGTCTCAAATTCATGCTGAGTGATATGCCATTAGGATTTAGTAAAATAATTAAATATGAATGGTTAGAGTACACTGTGAGAACCTGCATTGATGTTGACAGAATTTCTGAAATCGTAACTGATGGTAATAGTGAACGGGTGCAAAGTTCAGGCTTAGATTTCAAAGGGCAGATAGGTCTTTTTGATGATTTAGATACTCAATATTCTGAAGTAAGCACTGTTAAGGATAGTAAAACTGCGAAGAAATATGGCATCGGAAGAAAAGAACAGGCTCTAATTAGGGAAGCGTTACATCTGTACTTAGCCGATAAAGTGTCTGTACATAGCATTAGTCCTGATAATAATCGTGATAAAGCAGTAGGCATCTTGTCTAAGATATGGTTGTCAGTTCCGCCCAATGTGGTTGAACTAAGAGATGACGCTCTTGAACTGTATGGGGAAATTTCAAATTCTGAACATATTGTTCTTCATTGGGGAATGACAAGCGCCGTGTACCCGTTTGTCTTTCTTGTGGCAGAAACCGTCGGAAGGCTTCTTCGGTTCCAGGAAACCTTCACTTTGTCACAAGTGCGTGAAAGGGTGGAAGGTATTCTAGGAGATCGACCCACAGTCTATTACGCTTTACCCAAGGTCCTATACTCTTTTGTCGATTGGGGTGTTCTAAAACGGATTCAACATAGTAAGGGCGTGTACACGGGAACTGAGCCTGTATCAATTAAGAATCAGCACCTCATCGCATGGTTTCTGGAAGCGGTCCTTTATGCGAAAGGAGTCAGTTCCTTGCCACTATTAAGTGTCATTGACTCACCTGGGCTGTTTCCATTTTACATAGAGCCCGGTGTTATAACTGATTACGTCATACGTCAAAACCCTCGACTTACCGTATTTCGACATGGCATGAACGAAGATATGGTAGGGTTGGCTCATAAATGAAGCAAAAGGGACGGTACTTTTTGCTTCATTTTCGCCTCAGGCACTTTGCTTTTTGATTGGTGGAAACTTCATGCAGGAGAATCTATGAAGTATACAGACTCGACTTGAAAGACAACGGCTACAGGTTCCCGAACCACCTGAAAGCCCATAGGAGAGGGTGACGGCTCTCTTTGCAGATGAGAAAAAACTCATAATTCCAAAATGGAGAGTCTGAGGCGTGGGCTGACAGTTAACAGATTAGATAAGGAGTGAAATTCAAACCGTACGCCTACGACTTATTCTCAAAGTAGTGCAGACACTATTTAAGTGAGGAGGGAATAGCATGGCTATACCTACTGAGAAAAGCATACATCTTCCCCTGCTAAAAGTAATTGCCGATGCGGGGGGCGAACTCTCAATCGGCGAAGCAATAAGAGAAGTCGAAGTCCATTTCCCAGAGCTTGGTGAGGCTGATAAACTCGAGATACTCCCATCTGGCGGGAAAAGATGGGCCAACCGGGTTCAGTGGGCAAGGTGGCAGCTGGTCGACGAGGGCTACTTGGATGAGAAATCTCCTAGAGGAATATGGCGGATTACCGAAAAGGGCAAGGAATACCTAGAATCTAAATGGCCTGATTGGAAACCGGAATATTCACTTTCTCCAGAAGATGACACCGCGGTCGAAGAAGAATCTATAATCTGCCAAAAAGCGGTGGAGATTATAGAGGCTCATCCGCAAGGTATTCGTTATGGTGATCTTGTAGCAAAAATACACGATGCTCTTCCGCAACTGAACCCTAACATGGTTTCAGGGTTGATATATGATTTGAACCAGACTTGTCCAGGCATCATCTACAAACCAGCTCGCGGTGTGTATCGTCATGTTTCTTTCAGAGAAAAAGATGAAGAAGAACTCAGTGAGGAAGAAGGAACCGTTCCAATAAAAGAGGAGGACTTTTACAAGCCCTTTGCAGATTGGTTAGTCAATGAAGTTGAAGAGTGTACTCGTGCGATCCCGCTAGGGGGTAATCTATTCAGGGATAAGTGGGGAACGCCTGACGTCATAGGAAAAAGAGAATCGCGGATTAGCGATATAGTGAAGATGCCTACCGAGATAGTCTCTGCAGAGATCAAGACTGACTCAAAAAACTTGATCACAGCTTTTGGCCAAGCCTGTTCGTACAAACTATTCAGCCACAAATCGTACATAGTTGTGCCTAAAAATTCAACTCAGGAAGACCTATCTAGATTAGACGCTCTATGCTTGATTTTCGGCATAGGATTAGTCCTTTTCGATAATCAGAATCCAAAGGAACCCAAGTTTGATATAAGGGTTAGGCCACTTAAGCACGAACCAGACATGTTCTACGTTAACAAGTACATGAGGCTGGTAGAAAAAGAATTGTGGCGGTGATGTTGGCAGGTCAAGTCCATTCTTTTCTGTAAAAAGCCCTCCGGCGGACTGATATGTAACACATGCCTAACACGCCGCGACGGCGGCCTGTTGTAATTCGTTGGTGATCATCGCCATTTGCTCTTGTTTCCACTCGACATACACCCTCATATCGAAATACTGCCGGCCGGTTGACCAGGCTTCGTCTTTCTCCATGAGCAAAGCCCCCAGCAAGCGCTTAGCCGATTCAACGTTGGGGAAGATACGGATAACTCTTTCTCGTCTACGCACTTCCTCGTTGAATCTCTCGATACCGCTCAGGAAGATTCAAGACAGCCACCGCGTCGTCGAATTCCTACGCCAGAATGTCCATGACCCTCTGAAGCATTTGCCTCGCTGTTTCCACGTTCGGCGCCTCCCAGATCACCCTAAGTTGGGAGTGAAGTTGAGATTGCAGTTGTTTGGGCAGGCGTCTAGGGTGAAAACTTCCCCTCCCGTACCTGAGGCACTGACAACACCAACCGGCCAACACGGGTGGTCATAGTCCGGGGTTTAAATCCGTTTCGGTAGCCTTGGCGCTCCTCAGTCCTCTCGTAAGGCTTCGCCTGCAGCGTCTCAGTCACCTCAGCCTCAAGTACTTGGTTCAACACTTGCTCCACAAGTCTGGCCATCGCTCCATCTTCCTTAAATAGTCCGTGCACGATCTCGTCCGAAAGTGTAACCTGATATTGGGTCACTGTTGCTCCTCCTCGACTAGTGATTTTCTTTCCTATCAACCAGTCTGCCAGAGGAGCCGGTGGCCCGGATCAATCACGATCCTTTTTGCAGAAGTATAAGGACACTACTCTACTCGATTGGTCTTAGAATCGATTTTTGTGCTTTCTATTATTGCTATCCTCGCAGTATTTTTTAATCAAAGATACTTTGACCTAAATTCGGCAGGCGTTGAGATTTCCGGTTTTTCAATTTCGATTTTGGCAAAATCCTTATCGCCGGTGATAAGAACATCCACATCCTCAATGATTGCCGTATAAAGAACGGCGCAATCATTTGGATCATTAATATTGAACAGGGTTTCATCTATCTCTTCTGGTGTATATACGAGCTCATAACTCATTTCTAAGAGTAGCTTATCAACAACCTTGACTTTTGCTGGAAATTTGCGACGCACGACGTCTTTGAGTTCATCCACGACGAAGGACTATAGCACAAGTTTATGCTCTTTAAAAATGTGCTCCATCATAGCGTTCATACGTTGATTTGGAAACAAAAGAAGGGAGATAAGCACATTGGTATCCAGCATGATTCTCATCTTACTTTGTTTTTTTTCCTTGTCGTATCTCTTTTACCATCGCGACAATATCATCTTCGTTTTTCAAGCCGGCACGTTGCGCTTCCCCAGCAAATGCCGCTTGCGCTTCCTTAAGGGCCTCCATTGAAGCGTTGAGGATGTATATTTTTCCCCCTTCCTCAACAAACAAAACCTTATCCCCCTCTTTAACGCCTAACTTTCGGCGGATGTTGACGGGAATGGTAATCTGTCCTTTGGAAGTAATCTTGGCAAGCTCCATTTGTGAACTCTCCTTTCATCTACAAGAAATGCCTTACTTTCCTTACATAAAGTATAAATAAATACGGCGGGAAAAGCAATAATGGTGGCAAAATGTTATCGATAGCCGGCAGGCTGTGTAAGAACTCACCCTTTGCTTCCCTCTAAAATAGCTTTCCAAATTAAATAGCATCTTTTGAGCAAAAAAAGAGAACCGATAGGCTTTAGCTTAATACCGGCTCTCTTTTTCTTTTTTCTTCTTCTAATCTTTTTATGATCTCTTTTACACCTAAGATGTTGACTGCTCTTTTTAGGTCATAGGCTAAATAAGTTAAAGCCATCCCATCCCAGCTGTAACTGCTACTTTTCTTTTGATGGTGCCAAAAGGATGTTCTATGATCATAGCCGATTATCTCAAAAGATCCCATTTCTCCAAGAACTTATTAAAATCCCTGAAGATGTTTCATAAATCTTTTTTGTTATCCTTTCTAAAATCGGCTATAGTTGTAAAGACACATTCTAAAGTACCCACTTTCGGACAAGAATTTCCCCACCTATTTTTGTCTCTTCCTGACCTTGTTTCAGCAATTTATGATAGTGGCATCACCTTCTTTTCTTCAGCTTGCATGTACTCGCGTAGTCTGTAGATATCCCCTTTCATGTTAAAGATATGAGCATGGTGCAAAACCCGGTCAAGAATGGCTGTAACGAACACTGCATCATAAAACAATCCGGACCATTCTTGAAAGGGTCTATTGCTGGTTATGATTACAGACTGGCGCTCGTATGCTTAATTGATTACTTGGAAGAAATGACTGGAAGCAGTTTTGTCCAGGCTAAGGTACTTGCCCAAACGCTCAAGTTTTCATTGAAATGTGACATCAGCGAGAGAAGCGTAGAGTTGCGATGTCAGTTCTTGAGAGGAACAAAACATTTTCAGCAGAACGTAAAAAGTCTAGGTTGGCCAGTGCTCTAATCTTAGATTCGTCTACGGTAGGTTGTAATGCAAAGTCAAAACTATCTATTGTTTTAAACTCGGAAATTTGGCCATGTTTAGACTAGTTTCTCTAAGCGTTGCATCTCTGGCTGAAACCTCTTCTTGAACCAGATATGAAACAAGTTCAACCGGATCGTTGAATTGTTCCAAGCGTTTCCGTAAATCATAACACTGCAGGATTTCACGAATACGCCGCAGTTTAAGTCTTTTGAGACCTGCTTCCAACGGGTCAAAGTTACTTGCAACCAGGCGCCACCTCCAGTAACCGTATGTAGTCATTTATCGAACGTTTCTCTACCTCGCTAGTAGGTCCGAAGTAGTCACTTTCATGTGATTCTAATGGCTCATCAGGAAGAGCATAAGGATTTACTAACTGAGTCCGGATTATGCGCTGTATCGCAGAAAAACTGTAGCAGTCGAAACTGTCTGCATGAGACATAGCTGCGTATACAATTTCTTTGACGACTGCATGCAAGGCCTTTCAGATACCCTGGTGTAACAGGACCCAACGACTCGAACTTTGTCTGGAGCGCATCTTTTCTTCTTCGCTCTTCATATGGTCTATCATCGAAGTGACCATCTCCAATGACTATCTGGCCTCTTTCAAAGCAGCGTTCATGAACAGCAATCCTCTTATTTCCTGCATACACTTCCAATCGCTCAGGGTATACATTGACAGTTTGAAGGAACGGGAAGCAGAGCTTGTTTTTCTTCTCCCAGGCGGTCTGCAGGTACTTCCCCTGTTTTCCCATGTATCTTTTTATTTGCTACTTCATCGCACCACCCAAGGCATTCGTTGTTCAGCGTCTCGAGATCTGTAACGGGGCGCGCGTAGAAAAAGTCCCTGTTAACATATTTTATGCTGTTTTCAACTTTACCCTTGGATTCCGGATCATATATCCAGCAGGCATCTGGTTTGAATCCATATTGCAAAGCAAATCTCATAAGGTCTCTGTTAAATTGAATTACCGAACCTACTCGTTCGGAAACCACAGTCTTTGCGTTGTCAAAGAGGATTATTTGAGGGACTCCGCCAATGTATTCAAAGGCGTTTTGAAGGCAACAAAGCAATGTTAACGTATCTTGCCTTGTGGTAAACTGGACGTACCGAACACGTGAATAGCTTAGTACGAAAGAGAAAGCATACAGGTGTTTACGTTTTCCGTCCATATTTATGTAGCCGAAATGTCCCCAATCAACCTGTGCTTGCTCACCGGGGAGAGTTTCAACTGGGCGATACGTGCGCTCATCGTGGGGCCTGATGCTTTGAATGTACCGAGCGATGGTTCTTTCAGAACCTTCGTAAGGAACTGGAGGTAGGAGGCCATTGTGGTCATTGCCTGCACATGACAGGGTTGATATCTCACGACATAGTCTTGCTGCAGTAAGTCCCGGAAACTTATTAAGACGATATTGGGGGTAAGGTTTGTAGGGATTCACAATTGACCGCTGTATGCCGGATTCCTGTTCGAAAGATTTCACATTCTGGTTTACGTACTTTCGCACAGTTTTCCGGTCAATGCCAAGACGGTCCGCAATTTGAGTCTTGTTCAGTCCTTGACGGTCAAGATACTTGATTCCCACGAATAGTTCAACTCCAATCATTTTGGCTTGCTCCTTGCTAAGTAGTTTTTGTTCTCAAACAATCATTCTACTCGGCTTGGAGCAAGTCTTTTTATTGTCCAAAACTGGGGACGAATTTGTCCGAAAGTGGGGGAAAAGTCTGTCCATTTATGGGGTTTTAATATGTCCGTTCACACGCTCCGAAATTGCGAAAAAGAGCGATATGACCCGGGAGTCACATCTTCTGCTCTTGGAGAAGTATCATACCTTTCGACATAAGGACGGACTTTCGTATAACGTGGTTTTCGTCTTCTGAACGCAGCGGCAAGATACAATAATCACGAGTCAAGGGATGGACCGTGGGTGTATGCCGGTTACTCCGGCAGCAAACTGGGCGAGGCCTTTGCAGCCGTACCCTTTTACGGCGGAGGAATTGGAGCAGAGAGTTGGAGAATACTTAACCGAAGCCCTGATGTAGGATGCAGAACTGTTTACACTTGGATTTGCAAACATAATTGGAAATCGGAATTTATCGGGGTGATAATGAAAATGATTCTTAAGCCTATAAATAGAAAACTGGAACATAATTTAAAATCGTACAGTATAGTCTTTGTAATTGGAATATTGGTAGGATGTATTTGCAGATTATTGGATTATTTTCCATTAGATACATTGTGGGGGTTTTCGTCGATTCAAACACTATTAGGATTTTGGATCATTACAAATACTATGATTGTTTTGTTAAGCAGTTCTAATATATGTGCAGGGATTAGTTCCTTTTTATATATGTTTGGTATGACAACAAGTTTCTATGGATTACAGGCAATATTAGGAACATTTATCCCTTTGTTCTCCGGTGGGTTCCGTTTTTCTTTATTTGTAAGGTTTACAATTCTTTCAATTCCTTGTGGAGTAGCAGCATTTATCCTATATTATTGGAATAGAGATAGTGTTTTCAACTCAATATTATATTCCTTACCAGTAGGAGCATTGATTGCAGAGGTAATCGCAGTTTTTGCTCATTTTTTGGAATATAACACCTTGCTATTTCAGCTATTGATGGATGTTGTGGGAGTTATTGTTTTTGGAATAATTTTTTTCAAGAAAACAAAAAGTAAAACAATATATGTAATGACTACAATAATAAGTTTGTTGATATTTTACTTTATTTTTCCTTGGTAATTCAGTTTCAAAAAATGAAATCTGCGATGCGAGAAAATGAAAAAAATATAAGAGTCCGATGTTTCCGGCTTATGCAAACGGCTCGATCCCATTGCTCAGCCAAGGTGAAAAATTAAAAGGGGCTGTAGGCCTTTGACGACGGTGATACGAAAGAGAGGGTAAAGAATGTGTTGAACTATAAAAAACCGACGGTTTGGATCAGCATCGTTGCGGCTATTGTGGTAGTGGCGGTAATCATTTGCTTTGTGTTTAGGAATTCTGACAAGGACGGTATGGGGACAAACCTCTCGGAAATCGCCTTTGACAGTTTAGACTTAAACGCAAATCCGGGTGTAGGGATTAGACTTGTCTTTGAGAGCGACCGCTTTATCATTTTCTACGGGGACTTTGGGCTATTTGGCTACGACTTAAAGAACCGTGAAATAACCTTTTCAGTTGATTTTATAAAAGCATTTGGCAAAAAGGGCAGCGTTCAAGGCGAATATGGAACCGCAGTGGAGGTTAGCCATGACGGGCGGAATATTGTGCTCACATACACTGACCCTGACAATCCAGAGGATGTGAAGGACGCTTATTTTATCGATGTTCCTACACTGACTTATACGCGCGGAGAATACCGACCAATAGAAAACGCTTTTTCGCGTGAAAATGCAGTTGGATATATCAGAACGACAGGCGAGATTGGAACAACGCTATATATACGCGGTGACAAAGTATGGTTAGTTTTTGATAACTACGTTCCCGATGTTTCGAAGTAATCCGACAACGGTGTTCGTTCCGGAAAACGATCGGGCTACGAATTGGCTGAAGGCTGGAAATACAGTGGAATATACGGGGAGCAACACTCCTGCTGGCGCTCCAAAAATCGATATGCTCTCTCCAGAGGAGACAGATGAAATAAAGAGCATCCGGAAGCTTTTGAGGGAGCATCTACCTTTCCGATTAGAGTCCGATATATTGTGTAAAATCGGATGTTAAGAGACATCCTAAAGTACCCCATTATATTCAACAGAGATAAAATTCGCGGGGTCTAATCTTCTTTCTCCAGTTTTTTCAGCACTGGCATGTCAGCCGGACAAAACATAAAACGATCAGCCTCCGAAATTTCAATCCATTTCAAGTCGGAATGTTCTTTCAAAACAGGAGTTCCTTGCACTATTTTTGCATTATATACCGTTAGCCGAACATGCATATCCGGATATTCATATTCTGTTTGCATAAATTCACTATCAACTGAAATAATAACACCCAATTCTTCCCGGCATTCCCTTATAAGAGCCGCTTCCTTTGTTTCTCCGGGTTCAACCTTTCCTCCAACAAATTCCCACATCAATGGTCTTGTCTTGTTTTCAGGGCGTTGGCAAATCATAAACTTGTTATCCTGCCAGATGAGCGCGGCAACAACATCTACAACATATTTCATTGCTGCACCTTTCTAAGACGAAATTTATATTCTTTGCGAATATTACCAGCCTCGTCTTTTTCGTCTTCATAAGTGTAATTTACCAAATCAAAAACGCCCTGATAATAATACTCTTGTGGTGAGAATTTTATAAACAAGTGAATGCTCTTGCCATCACTGGCTGCATTATTAATAGCGAGATTTCCTCTTGTCATTGTTTGGTCTCCGGTCCTACCTTCACCAGAATAAAGATAATCTCCGTCAGCAGTCCATTTATCGTGATATACAAAATTACCACCCGATTTACGAATCGATGAAATTAGCACAACTGCGTCATCGGTTGGATTAATACCTCTACCAGGTCCTGAAATTGTAATGCCAAACTGCTCCTCTACCTGCTGATACGTAAGGATAGGTTCTCTTGCCATTTTTTCAACATGGTAATCTGGCGGAAACATTTCATCAAGGCTCTTTGTTTTTTTGACTTTAGGAACGCTAGTAGTTGTTGCAGTATGATGCTCTTCCACATCCATTTTTCGAGCAGCATCCTCTATCTGGCGTTTCTGCTCCGCTTCTTCGGTAGCTCTTTTAATCTCTTCGATGATAGCAGCCTGAATATCCTCTCTCTGCTTTTAGAAATCTTTCAAAAGCATCAGGATAAACAAACCGTTTCACTCCGATAGGAAACTCAACCGCCAAATGTTCCCCATCAAACTCTGTAACTGTGCCAAGGCCCCATGTACTGTGCTTAACAGTGATTCCTATAAGATCCATAATTATTCTCCTTTATCTATATTTTATCAATTCCAATCTCTTCTAAATACTCGTAAATACCGTTATACCACTCTCTCTTACGTGTCCGATCATCATCGCTGCCGGCGGGGATAAATATAGCCATACCCTGACGAGCACGGGTGAGAAGCACACGGTAGGCATTTTTTAGATACAGCCGTTTTTCTTCGGAATTTATCCTCGTTTGCTTTGCTATACTCGATGATGCGGTTGATTTCATCAGTAGTGACCGTCAAATGTTCTGCACCAGCATCACTGCGGGTGATGTCACGTACATTGTGACCTCGGTAGAGCGCCTGCGCCGCCTCTACGATTGTTGGCGTAGGTAGATACTCCGAATTCTCCCATTCCACAATGCAGTCACGCACAGTCAGAGTGTTCTGATAACGTGGAGCCTGAGTGGAAATCATTATAGGCACCAGCAGTTTATTGTGGCTTTCCTTGTGGAAATTGCGCAAGTCCACCGCGTCTACATGCTTTCCCATTCGAGGGATCGTATATTCAAAAATGATCCTGCCGTCTGCAAAAGAGCGCAGCTGACCTTTTAGAATCTGCACCTCAGATTCCCATGTGCTGCTCTGCTGGATTGTAGTCTCCGCAGATATATTGTTGGAGTGGATGATGCCAAGTATTTCGTTGCTCGATTGCTGTAAGAACTCTACAATCGTCGCAGAATAGTAGGATCTCAAACTACGCATAGTACGCTCCTTATTCTTGCTCAGTTGTTTCCGGAAATTTATCTCCCTGTGCCGCCAGTTTCTTTTCCGGTGATTTTACATGGCACTCCAACTTTTTTATATCTTCAGACGGAGGCAGCTTTTTCGCTGCAATCGTCAAAGTTGGAAAAAAACTGCGAGAGGACGATTATCTTTTACTCCCAGACGGGATTTCATCGATCAATTCCTGCTTTCTGGTCTGGATGGGAAAGTAGTTCTGCACAAAGGCGATTTCTTCCTTCTTGGGGTCGCCATTTTGTGCAATCAAATAGCAGGCATAACGAGTCAGTACGTAGTCCTTAACCGGTCTATGTGCGCCTTTGATAGTGTTTCCCAAGGGCAAAGCCGCGGCTATTTTACTCTGATGGAATACATAGCACCCGCCTTTTGCGCGGTCGTGATCCTCGTAGAAACTATTTATCATCAAAACAGGGTGAGGTAAGTTCCGTGTTCTTTCAGCATATTCTTTCTGTGCGAGTTCATCCCACATATCACCGTATATGGTTGTCACTAGAACTTTATCCGCTGTTACAGCCCTTTCAATATGTTCGTCATAATTCCATTTTCATATTCATGCCCCCATTTTCTTATGAACTCTATTCTACACGATTCTATGGACGCAGCTCATGCCAAAGGCCAATTTCGTGGTGCAAAAGGCAGGAAAATTTGATGTAGGTCTAGAATAAGTATTCTCGTTGACATCCATCGAATTCATTGGTTATCCACGGTTTTTTTCGTTATGAAACAGTTGAGTCGTATGATTCGGAGAAATGTCCTCGGTAGCTCTGAAGCGTTTGGAGGCTTGAACGGTGCTTTGTGGAGCAAGCGATCTCGAAACTTGCGAATCCATTCTTAGACCCCTTGTACTGGACTCCCAAATAGTAGGGGAAGTGCTTCTTTCCGAAGCGGATGTTGACATGTTAGCAAACCTCATAGCCGACCTATTTACCACTAATCCCGAAAATGCCCTGACATTGTTAGAACAGAGGTATCCTGCTGCATTTCTTTGTTTCATTGTCTGGAAAGGGAAGATCTCCTATCGTGAAGGGGCATTCTGGCCACCTATACTAGAAGCACTTGGTATGTCAGGTGTTCAATGGGAACGCCGGTTAGGTCAGACTTTTCTATCTTGCTTACAACACATGGGACTGACAGTGCCCGAATTTCCAGACTCGCTTATCTACGTTACCCCAATTCTTTTTCATGGTGGAGTTCCAGACGCATGCATAGGATCATTTTTCGAGCGTGTGGTTACTCTTTTTCTAGACAGTCCTTTCCTGGAGAAGGATTCTCTAAACGTTGACTTGATAAAACACGAATTGGAAATGTTGGCTAATGAAGATGCCATGTACAGAGAAGCGGTGGTGGAAGAGAAAAAGATTTATGCGGAACTTCAGGATTGTAAATCGCATATCAGCATTCTGCAAGATTATCTGAGGATCCAAGATATGCTCGAGATTATGATGAAGGAACGTGAGGAGTATTGCTTGCCTCCGGGAATGGCAGATTTCTTAGAAGAACAGGACCGAAGAATGCGGGCCCTCCATGACATAGATGAATGTCTGCAAGAACTATTGGATTCTGGTGTCCAGGCTCAGAAAGAAGTTCTTGAGTTTACTGCGCTTGAGAAAGAAATAGTTGATTCGGCAGAGCAGATTGAGCAGCTGGCCTATTTATACAGCAGATTAGAGAATTTACAAAGGTGTTACCGAGTTCAAATTGGTCTCATTAGCGCCATGGATTCGTGGGGAACCAGTGCGATTGAACATATTACCGGTGTTCAAGGCGTTAAGGATATTGGGCAATTGAGTTTAGATCTTTCAATTGAACGGTTGAGGTCTAAAATATCTGAAAGAGACCAAATGATAGTTGAGTCAATAGACCAAGGTTGGATTCGTAAGGATAGTTTCGAAAAGGATCATTCCTTGGAACTACTACCACCTGCCACGTCACCTTTCTCCAAGACGGTGACCATAGTTGCTTCCGCTATGGTGCTACTAGGACTCCTGCTAGTTTCAATGCCTGAGGCGTGGAAGTTACTACTGCCATTTTTAGCATTTAACCCGTGGATACTCTCTACCTTTTCAGGAGTTGCTCTTGTGGTAGCTTTGGTCTATGGCACACGAGTTGCTAAAGACAGTAAGAGCATGGAGGAGTTTAGGCAAGTTGTTGGAAACCTGACGGATATTCTGGAAGCTATAGACGAGTACTTGCAGTGCGTGGCAGGTACAAAAACAGTTTCTCCCAACGAGTTGTATGATGATAGCGCTGGCCATAATGACCCCTCCAGTGAGAAACAAAGGGCCATTCGTCATTTGGAACCTCTGTCACACCTTACTAAGGCAATACGTGTAACCTATGAAGATTTGGACTTTCTTAAAAGACTAGCCAAATTGGTTCATCAGCGTGACGAGCTTAAAGCAACAGCTACACGTTTAGAATCACAGATTCAAAGTGTTTCCAGGGAGATAAGGGAGATCCAAGAGCATTGTAAGGTGTTAAAGACAGTATTGGACTCGGCGGAGCCGTGTCTGGGCAAGAGACTTCGTCAGGCACAAACACGCCAGTTGCGGTCTGAGGTGTCTCGACAGCAACTAGAGGCTTGTATAGAACCGAAAATTCTAACTCTTCTGCGGATTAAACTTTGCTTGCTTTTAGACTGCGTAAAAGCTCAGAAGATCATAACCGAACTTGGGCAGGGATGTCTCCAATACGGATTACAGGTGCTAATGAGACAGCAAGATTTAGAGTCTAGAATTGAGGCTGCTTTAAAAGAGTTTACAGATTACAGACGGAAATTAGACGAATTGGAACCGAGATTAATCTTGGAACCACAACGGTATCTAAATGAATACCAGGACTTTTATACGAAAAAGCAGTCAGAGTTGGAGCAAGTCAAGGAAAGGAATAGTCGTTACGGACCGGCATTTGGTTATGCGGTTGACGAACCTGTTACCAGATATATTCTATCAGGAGGCGAGTCGGCATTTCGATTTCTGCTTGAGGCGATAAGTTTGGTGTCTTCAAACGGTAAAGCGAGCGGAGTTTCAGGGTCAGCTAGTGCTGAAAAACTAGCCCGGCGAGATTATGAACTGTGGACTTCTACGCTGGGGGAGGAAGCTAGAAAAGCATCGATTGCCTATGCGGTGAGGGAGACCGCACCGCAGGTGATTTTCAGAAATATTGAATCTAGGTTATACATAATAATTCCTGAGCAGACGTTGCCTTTGGAGGAAGCACATCGAGGGGCTGTGTTAAAGGCGCAGTATGGTGGTGAAATTGACGCCTTAGAGTGCTTTCACTTGACCGTGTATCCAGAAGATGAAGGATGGTGCAAGACATCCTATATGGAAATACCCGTATCTTTTCCCAGCGGCATAGTTGAGTTAAGCATAGTCGGTAAAACCGGATCTGGATTGGAGGAAAACCTATCGGAAGCACGCAGCCCGGGATGTGAAGATGTGATGAGTCAGGGTTCCAGTGTGATACGCAGCTGGATTATGGAAATTCCTAGCGCATCGGTTCCGGTATCCTTTTTCCAGGAAATGAGCGGTGCTGAGATCAAAGGGGACCTACCGCGGAAGCATGTATGGTTAGTCCTAGCGCCCTCATGGGAGGTTTTATCCGACTTGAGGAAGATTGTTTCACTGAATCTAACCGGTGAATGGTCAGGGTATCAGGCTTGGCTTGTAGATCTTTCCGAGGCAGAGGACGATGATATCGTGTTTGTCTCAACTCAAGGCACTGAGAAGACTTTTCGGATTCAGAGGCACCAATTTATAGAACCCTATCTCCACGGAAAAGTAGCTCCGATATTTCTGAACGGAGCGCCTGTTTATATAGGTGATGTACCGTCTGTAGTATTGAATTCTGCCATGATTTACGACATTTCCAATTGGCGCATGTCTATAACAAGAGTGTCAACCGAGAACGAAGAAGATGAACAGGATAAGTTGTCTGGCGAGGGGGAGACCGTTTTTATTGAGTTGAGCTCTCTTTATGAAGCGCAAAGAGGAAGTGAATTCGGAGAAGATTTGGGATCGACTACGTTGCGCCTAGATATGCCACAGGTGTCTCGTAAGGGTGCTATTGATTCCTATCTGTTGCGACTCCGCGGTCCAGGGCAACGACGATACGTGTTTGTTTTCAGCGTGATAGAAGATATAGACATTTGCTTTGAACCATATGTGGTTGGTCCATATGATACGGAGC
>Ga0209608_1000610_pt1 | contig 34288 bp, 29 predicted proteins | sample AD_UKC130_MetaG_FD_184428 | JGI IMG/M metagenome (GOLD analysis project Ga0209608, IMG submission 184428) | Active sludge microbial communities of municipal wastewater-treating anaerobic digesters from Canada - AD_UKC130_MetaG (SPAdes) (version 2) | ecosystem: Engineered > Bioreactor > Anaerobic... | reverse complement strand
CAAATAAGAAAACCACCTGCCGAAGGATCTTCAGCAGGTGGTTTTTTGGTGGTCGCTACTGGAATCGAACCAGTGACCCCCACGATGTCAACGTGGTACTCTAACCAGCTGAGCTAAGCGACCGTACATGGAATTGCTCTCAACTGAGAGCAACTCTATTTTAAGTCCTTTGATGCGTAATGTCAAGTACGTTGACGAAAAGAAACATGGAAATATTTCTATGTTATACGCGTCTGGACGTTCCTGTCCATTTTCTGGGCCGGGATGAATGCCGATCCAATTGTGCAGGCATACTGTACAAGTAAACAGGCGGACCGTACATGCAATCGGATCGCATCTGCATCCGTAAACCCGGACGCTTTTACCAGAGTTCCATCCTCACTGTCTTGCACCTGGGACATCCGAACAAATAGGCCTCATCCAGGTTGCCTTCGTTATCCTTGCGGTGGAAAGTGTTTATCAGCTTGATGAATGGTTCTTCTCCGTCACTGATGAGCTTGGTTCCGTTGGATGATTCATCGGGCTCCTTGTATCTGTATCCGCATACTGCGCACTTCATGTCAGATCTCCTCCAATTCCCTTGATGATTCGAACGGTTAAGTGCATGTCCCACTCTATAATAATTACATATACTGATGATTTATTCAACAGCAAACGTTTGACTTTTTGGGACAAATCACTTAATAATTGATGTTGAAAGGGTATCGCTCCTTTTTCCTGGCAGCAGCATGTGGAAATATACGGAACCGATTGCCCGGCATGGGAGCGATCGGTTCAGCGCCGACATGATGTCCAGGGTAGACATGGAGTGTCTCATTTGCTTCCGGATGGTAAATGCCCGCTCTGTGTCCTGGAAAAAACGGCATTGAAACCGTATCCTTTTTCCAGAAAGGAGGTCGCGGAGTTTTTGGATCAGATCAAAACGGGTGCGTTCATCAAAAAACTCAGAAACGAAAAAAACCTCACCCAGGAGCAACTTGCCGAACGGTTCAATGTATCCCGGAGGACCGTTTCGCGGTGGGAAACCGGAAGCAATATGCCTGATCTCGATATCCTGGTAGAGATGGCAGATTACTTCGATGTTGACCTCCGGGAACTGCTGGATGGAGAAAGGAGAAGTGAAAAAATGGATGAAGAATTGAAGGAGACTGTCCTGAAAGTCGCTGATTACAGCAATGCCGAAAAAGAGAGGATTACCAAAGATTTGCGCACACTTTTTGCTATCGGGATAATCGCATTGGTTTTCAATGTCGTGCTGAACCGTATCGAACTGACGTCGACATTCCGGGTCGGTTTCCTGAAAGGTGCGTCTTTCGGATTCGTATTTGTCGCGATGGTATTCGGGCTGATATATACCGGCGGGTATATGTCGAAGCTGACCTCGGCCAAAAGGCGCCTGATCGGAAAGGAATAGATGCAGGGTGCCGGGCACAGCGGTCAGCAGTGTGCATCGAGTATTGAAAAATGCCCATTATTGAAGTAAAATCGCTTTGCAGGGAGAATTTAGATTTTTTCCCGGACAGTTATTATTGTTTCGTGTTCTGCATGCCTGATCCAGTCTGATGGAATCCGCCCTGTATATACCGGAAGGAGGCAGTGTCGGTATGAGAAATCCCAAAAAGCTGATTGTCCTGGTCCTGATATTATGTCTGCTCGCAATATGCCTGGCGGTTGTGGTCAGGAAAGCGGTTGACCGGCCGGTTTCCAAAAGCCCGGCTGGCGAAGGGACGCAGGCCCTTGAGCAGGACCCCGGTCCTGGTGGGGAAACCGGTGAGGATGAGATGACTGAAAGGATCCCGGTAGATGAGAATGGTTTGGATGCCAATGGAAGGATAGTTGCGTACTTCGGCTCACCGGACAGCATAGATGGAGAGATAGAAGATATCTGGAATATCGCCGAGCCGGTCAAATTCACGAAGATGCCCATGGGCACAACGAGTACGACGGCGACCATGAGGGTTTTGTGGGATGACAGGGCTGTCTACTTCCTGGTCGAAGTAAAGGATGAAAACCTTTCCGATGCTTCCGTCAATGTTTATGAGAAAGACAGCGTCGAGTTTTTCCTCGACGAGGACAACAAGAGGAGCGGCATATACGAAGGCGACGACAGCCAGTTCAGGATAAACTTCAAAAACGAGAGGTCTGCCGACCATGGCGACCTGACGAACCTTTATTCCGCCGCCAAAGTTGTGGAAGGCGGTTACGTGGTCGAAGGCCGCGTCGCACTGCTGTATCCCCCTGCCAACGGCAGGGTGATGGGCGTGGAAGCCCAGGTCAATGATGCGGTGGGGAGCACGAGGATAGCGACATTGAACATATTTGACTCCACGGGCACTGCGTATATGGATACGAGCAAGTTCGGCGAGATGATACTGACAGGGAAAAGTCCCGGTTCCGTATCGAAACCGAGCTTTTATGAACTGCTCTCCCTGGTCGGGAGTGCGAAGGAAATCGAACTTGAGCGCTACGCTAACGGCGACGTGGTGGAGGCGCTTATCAGGGAATCGGAAGCAGCGATTGCAGATGAAAATTCGACGCAGGAAACATATGACGATCTGTTCAGCAGGCTGGAAACTGCCATCGAGAATCTGGTCCGCAACGACCTGTCCTTTGACGAAAAAGAGTGCAGGGATATACCGAGGAGATACAGGACATCGGATCCCGAAGATATCAGAGGGACTATCGTAAAGGTCAGCTACAGGACGAATACTTACGACGGAGCGGCAAAAGAACTGGAAAAATACATGCTCGTGTATCTCCCGCACGGTTACGATCCCGATGACAAGGACACGAAATATGATGTGTTCTACCTGATCCATGGCATGTCCGAGAGCCAGCATACGGCATTTGGCGACGTGGACCAGAACACCGAGCTTATGAGGGTGGTCGACAACCTGATCGCAGACGGCAAAATCAAGCCGATGATAATCGTCACGCCCACATGGTACGACACGGAGCCGAATTCTCTGCAAAGGCAGACGGAAGACGGGATGTTCCGCATCAAAAACTTCCATAACGAACTGGTGAAGGATATCATACCGACGATCGAGGGACAGTTCAACGTATACGCCAAATCCACCAGCGAGGAAGACCTGATCGCGGCGAGGGATCACAGGGCTGTCGGCGGATTCTCCATGGGTTCTGCCTGTACGTGGTACAACTACATCTACGCCATCGATTATTTCAAGTATTATGTCCCAATCAGCCTGTGGTGCTGGCAGGATGTCGGAACGATAAGGCAGGAAGGATATGACTTCACCGGGACCAACGACGAGATCGTGGCGCAGTACCTGGCGGAAATAGCCAGAAGAGCGGGTTACACTAAGGATGACATAAGGATCTTCGCGGCGACCGGTACAGCCGATCTGGCTTATGGCGGGATGGCTTCCCAGATAGAGGCACTTAAGAAGCAGGATGACGTATTCGTCTATTCGGCAGATCTCAGGAAAGGCAACTTCTATTTCATGGTACTGGAAGGCGGAGCCCACAACTGGACCTGCGTGAACCGCTACCTGTACAATATCCTGCCGGACCTGTTCAGGGACTGAAACAGCGGCGTTCCGGATGAAAGACCTGAGAAACTTAAGAAAGCCGAAACGGTCCTGATGAGGAACCGGGGAGTTATTTGCTGTGACTCTCCGGTCCTTTTTGCTGAATTCCATATATATTTTCAACCAATGGTAGAGAAAAAAACAACTAACGGCTGAGTAACTCAACAACTGCTTTATTTCAATAATGTCGATTTCATGTAATAATATAGGTGGGGAAAGGCAAACAGCCGGGCCGATCTATATGCAGCCTGAATTTTTGTATGCACTTGCTGACTCTGATGATCGCATGATGAAAGGCAGGTATTTTTTATGGCAAATACGTTGGGTTCACGGATCGCAGAATACAGAAAAGCAAAAGGAATAACGCAGGACCAGCTTGCTGAATACATGGGCGTATCTTCGCAGGCAGTAAGCAAATGGGAAAATGATCTGTCCTGCCCGGATATCGCATTGCTTCCCAGGTTGGCAGACTATTTCGGCATAACTGTTGACAAACTTCTGCGCGGAGAAAACAGTGACGCGGTCCGGGTCGTCCCGGAAGAGGAGCGCAAAGATTTGAACAAGATGCTTCTGAGGATCTCGGTAAACAGTTCCAATGGTGATATTGCAAAAATAAATCTGCCGTTGAGCCTGGTCAAAGCCGCGCTGGAAATCGGGATCCAAATGCCGCAGATCTCAGGCAGAGAGGCTTTGAAAGATATAGATTTCGGCGCAATATTGCTGGCAGCGGAGAGCGGAGTCATCGGCAAACTGGTGGAAGTCAAAAGCGCTGACGGGGACGTCGTAGAAATCGTGATCGAGTGATGCGGAGGTTTCCCTATGAGAATCAGGATCGAAGCAGACGGTCGCCGCTTTACCATATTGCTGCCGATCGGGATCATATTGAACAGGTTCACGGCCAGGATAGCAGAGAGTTGTATAAAAAATTACGTTTCGGTCCCCGATGTTTCTTTTACGGCAGAGCAGTTACTGACCATGTTCAGGGCAATAAAGCAGGCCAGGAAGAACTTCCCCGGCCTTGCGCTTGTTGACGTTAAGACTGCAGACAATCAGAGAATAATGATAAAACTCTGAATTATAAAATTTGGATGTTTTTATACCAAATCCGGATTTATGTGTGAAAAACCCCGAAGAGATACATGAAGCCATGTCTACGCTGAAATATACAGTGGAACTTTATCATCAGAAAATGGGCATTGACGGGGCATATTTGTGCCAGGGTACCCGTTCACACCATCGCAGGAACTGTTTTGTTTGCCAGTGGCAAATGCTCTTTTTTCAATATAAGACTAAAATTTTTGAGAAATGAACCAATAAGACATTGCCGAACGTCATTCGTAATATCTCATTGAAGCTGCATATATGGCAAACGGGCAAAACCATGTATCTCAGACGCGAACATATAGCATACCCGGAGGTACGCAATGATTCTTACTAAAAAGAAATACGGCATACCTGACATGATAATCCTTCCTTTCAAAGTATCGCCCTTCTATTCGGCGGTATTTGCCGTCCAGCGGATCGTGAGCGGACTGATGCCCACATTTACGATATTCGCTACGGCAAAATTCATTAATACTGCAACAGCTATACTAAATAAAGAAGCGGAACTGCGGGACATATATGTTCCGATAGCTTTACTTGCGGGCATAATGCTCTACTGGGTCGTGATCGGCGTCCTGATGGAGTTTGTGGGCTGCAGGGCTAATATTGTCTTCAGAAAAAAACTGCGTCCTGAAATGGCTGAAAAGCGCGCGAGACTTGAATACAGGCATATTGAAAACCAGGATACTGCCGACCTGATAAACCGGGTCTGCCCCGTGATCGACACTACCGTTAAGGATATGTACATGAGGATCCTGGATATAGCTGAAAATCTGATTTACGCTGCAGGCATCATCATTGCCCTGTTCACACAGGTATGGTGGGTCGCACTGTTACTGGCGGCATTGGGCGTTCCCATCCTGATCATTGCCACAAAAGCAGGTGAGAGGAGTTACGAGGCTGACAGGGAGATGTCTAAAATCGACCGCAGGACATGGTACCTGTCGGACGTTCTGAAAAGCAGGGAAGCGGTCGAAGAGCGCAGCGTATACGGATACAGCGACAGGCTGAACGGACAGTTCGCTGAGAAGTATGAGTATGCCAGGAAATTCAGGCTGAAGGTCTCAGCAAAAAACTTCGTGAAGCAGAAAATGGGCGGGATCATCACGACGATGCTTTCGACAGTCGTTATGTTCGCGATGCTGCCTCCCGTAATCCAGGGGAAGATCGACATCGGAATGTTCATCGGAATGATGGGAGGCGTCTTCAGCCTTTCAGGCAAGCTGTCGTGGGGTGTGAACTGGATCATTGAGGACCTGGCGCGAAAGAAGGAATACCTCAGAGACCTTACCGAGTTTATGAAGCTGGATGAGCACGAAGATGCGAATGCACTGCCTGACAGGTCCGTGGATTTCAGGAAGATCGAGTTCAGGAACGTATCGTTCAGGTATCCGGGAACGGAAAAGCTTATCCTCGACAACATATCTTTCGTGATAGAAAGTGGAAAACATTACGCCTTCGTCGGGGTGAACGGCGCCGGTAAAACGACGGTCACAAAACTGATCACCGGCCTTTACTCAAACTATGAGGGAGAGATACTGGTGGACGGACGGCCGCTCAGGAGCATGTCCCAGGCGGAGATAAAAGGCCTGTCATCAGTGGTATACCAGGATTTTGCAAAGTATTACATATCCATGTGCGATAATATTGCATTAGGCTGCCTGAACCAGGAGTACGACCGTGCCGATATCGAAAATGCAGCAGAACTTGCAGGGTTGTCCGACACGATAGCCAGGCTCCCTGACGGCCTGGATACGCCATTGGGCAAGATACAGGAGAAAGGCCTCGACATCTCCGGCGGCGAATGGCAGCGGGTAGCCATGGCCAGAAGTATAGTAAGTTCCGCTCCCCTCAGGATACTGGACGAACCCACCGCTTCGCTCGACCCTGTAAGCGAGAGCATGGTATACAGGAAGTTTGAACAGATCTCAAAAGGCAAGACCACGATATTCATAAGCCACAGGCTTGGTTCCACCAGGCTGGCGGATGTCATATATGTCATTGCCGACGGCAGGATAGCTGAAAGCGGATCCCACGAAGAGCTTATGGAGAAAAACGGGATATATGCGGAAATGTTCAGGGCCCAGGCCGAATGGTACAAGACGGAGGAGGCCGGCGGGCATCTGCATGAAACGGAGTGGCCGCAGATGGATGATACGGAGGTGGCTGTAAATGCGTAACAGGAAGAAAGCAGATGAGTGCCCGAAGAAAGCTGATAATTGCACGAAGAAGTCAGATGAGCGCCCGAAGGTCTCGCTCCTCAAGGTCATACTGTTCGGCCTGAAAGTGAATATGAAAGCACTGCCCGGCTTGTTTATATGCATAAACATTGTGGCCATATTCCATGGGATTTCCCACGGTTTCGCGACATTCATGACCCAGAATTTCTATGACTCAGTGGAAAACGTGCTGACAGGCAGAGGCTTGGTAAGGCAGGCCTGTATGATGATCGCAGCCCTGGGACTGACATGTATTGTGAGGGAGTTGCTGAACGGCCTGCATAATTTCATGCATAATGTTGTTTTTACGAAACTGAATGGAGAAATGGCGAAAATCATACACGGCAAAATGGCGTGCATCGACCCGGTCTGTATGGAGGACCCCAGGCTCCACGACGATATAAACAAGGCACAGGAGGGAGCAGGGACGGTATCCTTCATCCTGAATATCGGCATAACGATTTTCACCTTCTATGTCCCATACTTCGCCTTTATGGGAGCATACCTGTACTATCTGAAGCCGCAGTTCATCCTTGCAATAGTGATGGTTTTCATACCTGTGCTTGCCGGACAGCTCATGCGTACCGGCATCATATCGAAATTCGAGGACAAGGCTGCCCCGGTCAGGCGAGAATATGAGTATTACGAAAAGGCTATCGCCGACAGGGAATATTTCAAGGAAACACGGATCCTGGGTGCATTCCGGTTCTTCGTCGAACGCTTCGGCAAATCGCTTGACAAACTGGGAAAGGCTGAATGGGAAGCAAGCAGGAAAACCAACCTGATAGAACTGGCCATGCGCGGGTTCACCGTGGCAGGATATGGCGGTATCCTCTATATGCTGGTGAATGCTTTGCTGGCAGGTGAAATATCGGTGGGCGCTTTTGCGGCGGTGTTAGGGTCCATTGGCATGATGTTCGGTATTATGGAGGAAGTAATAGCGCGGCATATAGGCAATATGGCATCCAGCCTCGGCAAGGCGCAGAATTTCATACGTTTCATGGAACTGCCGGAGCGAGGCGGGGAAGAAGGTACTGCCGACTTCAGCAAGGGTATCGTACTGGAAAACGTCAGCTTCATCTATCCCAATGCCGAGTGCAAGAGCGTCGACAATGTATCTTTCGAAATAAAAGCCGGTGAGACGGTCGCCATCGTAGGCGAGAACGGCGCAGGAAAGACCACTCTCATCAGGCTGATACTGGGACTTTACAAACCTACTGAGGGCGTGGTGAGGGTAAACGGCATGGACACATCGAAAGTGAACAGCCGGTCCCTGTTCCGCAATGTTTCCGGGGTGTTCCAGAAATACCAGCGGTACCTGATGACGCTGGAGGAGAACATACGGATCAGTGACATGGAAAGCTCCGCGGAAGTCTGTGCTGTGGCGGAACAGGCCGGTGTCGATGTGGAGGACGCGAGTTTCCCCGACGGCTATGCCACCATGCTGTCAAGGGAATTCGACGGCGTGGACCTTTCCGGCGGGCAGTGGCAGCGTATAGCCATCTCGAGGGGCCTTTACCGCGTACACAATATAATAGTGCTCGATGAGCCGACGGCAGCTATCGACCCCCTGGAGGAAAGCCGCATATATAAGAAGTTCATGGAAATATCAAAGGGCAAAACGGCCATCATCGTCACGCACAGACTCGGATCGGCCAAAATCGCCGACCGGATCATCGTGATGGACAAGGGCAGAGTTGCTGCCACAGGCACCCATGAAGAGCTGATGGAAAGCTGCGAACTGTACAGGTCCATGTTCAATTCGCAGGCCGAGTGGTACGCTGACAGGCCGGTGAGTAACGGTGCCGGGGCGGTAACCGCGGCAGGATGAGACATTAAGGCGACAGAGGGCAATCCGGAAATGATCAGGCTTTTGATGATACAGCCGGAAAACCATGAGATCTGCGATTGTGATGACGACGCACTGCTCGCCCTTGCCAGGGCTGCCAGCTGCATGTACCTGTTTATCGGGCTTGAATCTTTTTCAGATGCTTCGCTGGCCGATGCGGGGAAGAGAATCAACAGGGTCTGCGATTACAAGCCCCTGATAGACCGTATCCACCGGCACGGGATAATGGTGCAGGCCGGGATCGTGTTCGGTTTCGACAGTGATACTAAAGATGTATTCGATGAAACACTGGAAGGCTTGATTTACAAATGACTAAAATGCTATGAGACATTTCCCGTCTGCACACGTATCATTAACTGGCAGCAACAGATGCAGCGACGGACACAAGCGCGTCCATACCGCCGCGCTCACTGTAACTTCGCTGCCATGCGCTGTATACAATTTGCAAAATACAGAACATATAAGGGGTTTCAAAGCATGCAAAAAGCAATCCTGACAATTTTGACAGTGATGGCTGTTACGTTGTTCAATACCGGTTGCTCGGACCTGAGGAACGAAACACAGACCGGGGCAGTGACGGCGGAAAACAGCGGGTATTCCGCCAGCAGCCGGGAACCCGCCTATCTAGCAGACGCATATGAACTTATTTCTGTGCTGGAGGGCACACATCCCGCATTTGTGCTTGGAGATATCCCTGATGGATACGAACAGGAAAAACAGGAATTTATCGATTTGGTCACGAAAGATACGACCAAAGAAGAGTTTGCGCTTCTCATCCGGAAATACCTGGCCGTATTGAAGGACGCGCATACGGGCGTATATACCGGCAGCAGCACGCTGTTCCTGGATATGGATTGCTGGGCAGCCGGAAATGAAATGTTCCTTCTGAATAAAGACGGAAGCCTGTCGGAAGACCGTGTGACACATATCGGAGGTGTTCCCGTAAGCCGGATCTTCGAGATCGTGGAGGATTATTTCGTGGCCGAAAACGATGCTGCAAGGGAACTGAACAACAGTACGTGGGCATTGAATCATGATGTGCTGGAACTGGCAGGCTGCGAAATAACAAATGATTCTGCCGTAGTAACAATTGAACGGGAAAGTATGGCAAACACAAAAAATGTTAAGTTTGTCAGCAAAGACATATATAGAAGCTATCCTTACAAAGTAAGTTCCCAAAGAATCGGCGGCGATATTTTTTACATTGACCTGAATGCCTGCCAGGATGACAAGGACCTTAAGGAGCATGCAAAACGACTGAAGGATGCCGTGAAAAACGGGATCACGAAAGTGATCATCGATGTCAGGGACAACTCCGGCGGTAACTCGATGGCCTGCGTAAGACTGCTTAACGCGATGGGGATGGAGCCGCCCGGATATGGCTGTTTTATAAGATATTCAGAACTTGCGCGGAAAATACACAGGTGTCCCTCGGAAGGGCATAAGCAATACGATCCGGACAGGGCAAGAGCCAGGAAAAATGAAAAGATAGAACTTGTTGTTCTTGCAAATGAAAGGACGTTCAGTTCTGCGACCATGATGGCGGTTTTTGTCCAGGACGGAGGCCTCGGGACTGTTATCGGCAGGCCGAGCTCCAACTCACCCAGCAATTATGGCGACGTCCTGCCCTACAAGCTGCCGGTCAGCGGTATTGAGGTGGCGATTTCGTACAAGAGATGGCTGCGTCCTGATACGGAGGCGGACCAAAAGGTGCTTTGGCCGGATATCGTCACGGATCGCGGCGAGGACGCGCTCAAGAGAGCGATCGAATATTTGAGTTAATTCAGCAGGTGTACTGCAGTTTCGGCCGAACAGACACGGGGACAGTTCCCGTGCCCGGGTCACGCGGCCCACGAATCAGCGCACAGGCTTTCTGTTTAAATGTTGTGCCAGCCACAGTTATCAGTGATCAGGGGGGAGTGTGAATGAAAGGCTGTATTTTCTGTAAAATCGGAAGGCATGAAGCCCGGTCATGGATGGTCGCTGAAACGGAGCATACATATGCCATGCTTGATATCCACCCGATGAACAGGTGGCATACTCTTGTTATACCGAAGGACCATTATGAAAACATATTCGACATGCCGGTCGAAGTTCTTCATGAAGTCATGTCGACCCTGAAGTATGTCGTGGATCTGTATCACAAAAACTGGGCATTGACGCGGTTCAAATTATATCGAGCAATGGCAGGGCAGCCCAGCAGGACGTTTTCCACTCCCACTGGCATATTGCGCCAAGATACCCGAATGACGGCCAGGATATAAACTGGAAGCTCTATCCTGAAATGGTTCATGAGTATCACGACATGCTGGAACAGCTTGGAGTCGGAAAATTTATAGATGCTCCGGTCAAATAATCAGGGCATACGTACAGTTCTCCTGCCACAGCATTCATTCCCGGACACAGGATCCGTGTGCTAAAGTTCTGAAGAACCGTCTCACGCGAGAATCGTCCCCATGGCAGACGGACCTTTCCTCTGCCCAGGAACCATGGGTAACTTCTCCATGTCTTGACTCCGGAACTGTCCCGGTTCATAGTTAAAAATTGATATTTCAAAGTTCATTGTGGTAAGATATACCACAACAGGTTTTTTGTTTGATAGATGTACCACGTTTGGTAAAGATATCCGATGTGTTCATTGCATCAAACCATATTGCGGTAATGGATACTGCAAAACAGATTTTAAGGGTATATGGCGTTTAAAAATGAGAAAAAAAGAAAAGGATAGGCATAAGGAAGGGAAGAAAAAACTAAAAAACAGGCACTTGCCCGAAATAAGCATGCCTTTTGCGGAGGAAGCTGACAACCAAAAGGCAGCTATGTTTTTTGATGACCTGGGACGCCGCATAATATTGCCGGCAGCAGAGAAACATGCAATGATGCAGGATTTCGCAAATGCACTGAAATTTTATGCTGCCTCCGGTCTGCCTGCCGATGAAGCATTGGCACGACTTGATCCCAAAAATCTCGGCGGGTTTTACAGCCGCCCTTCAAACACCTGGTACCCCCTGGACAACGCCGCGAGGATATACCCGTTTTCCATGAGGCATGACTACATGTCCGTGTTCAGACTTTCTGCGTACCTGAAAGAGGATGTGGTGCCGGAGATCCTCCAGATGGCCCTGACCTTTACGATCAAGCGTTTTCCAAGCTTTGCGACAACGGTCAAGAAAGGCTTCTTCTGGCATTACCTCGATGCTACGAAACGCAGGTACATCGTGGAACCAGAAACAGGCATACCGTGCCAGCCCATCCGCATCGGACGGAGCGGTTCACAGACATTTCGGGTCCTCTTTTACAGGAACCGCATCAGTGTAGAGTATTTCCACATCCTGACGGACGGGACCGGCGGGATGTGTTTCCTCAAGACGCTCATCGCCGAATACTTCCGGCTGCTTGGCGTCGAGTCCGCCTGCACAGACGGTGTTTTGCCGGTCAACGGCCTGGTGTCGCCGAACGAGGTTGCAAACGAGTTTCTAAGCATCCGTTCCGAAGGAGCGGCTTCCGGCTTTGTCGACAAATCTGCCGTGCAGTTTTGCGGCAAACTGTCCCGTATCAGGCCATGCCGGGTCATCCATTTCAAGATGGATGCATCTGCGCTGAAGGCTGTTGCAGCCGGAAAGGGCGTGACAGTCACGGCATACATACTGTCTCTGATGTTTGTCGCAGCAAGAAGGGCGACCGACAGGATCGACGGTGAATTCAGCATCCAGGTCCCCGTGAACATGAGAAAATTCTATCCTTCCGGGACACTGAGGAATTTTTCGATGTATTGCGGCATACGGCTGCCGCTGGCGGAAATATCCGAACCGGATGCGCTGATCCCGGAGATCATGCGGCAACTCAAGGAGAAAGCTTCCCGCCAGGCTATGGACGAGATGGTCAGGGCGACGAACAGGATCACGAATGCGATCCGGTTTATTCCGCTGTTCCTGAAGGCGCCCGTTGCAAGGCTCGTGTATGGTTTTCTTGGCGACAGGATCTTCAGCAGTACTTTTTCAAATCTCGGCGTTGTATCTATGCCGCCGGAGATCGCTGAACGTATAGACAGTATGGACCTGGTCCTGGGAACGGCTATAACCAACCGTGCGGGCTGCTCCATGGTGACTTACGGGAACACTGCAACGCTGTCTGTGTCGAAGAACACGGCAGATCCGTCATTCGAAGAGGCATTGTATGGACTTCTTTGCCGGGATGGGCTTACCCCGGCAGTTGAAGGGAGTGAGCTGATTGCAGATTAAAATCACGTACCCGAAGCCGCAGAAGAAGAAAAGCCACCGCGGACTGGTAATCGAAATAGGCAGGAACCTTTTCCTGCTTGCTGCGGTGCTGTGTGCAGCAATAAATATCTGGGCGGGCGGGAAGGCATGGAGCGTCATCGTTATTTGGGCGCTCTACATGGCATGGTCGCTGCTCGTCCACCCGGATATGATCGAATATAACCGCATAAGCCAGTTCACCAAGGCTATCGTGCAAAGCTGCACCATGCTTGTGCTTATCGACGTATTCATCACGTCAGGTTGGGCGGCAAACGTTGTTTCGATAATATGCTTCGGTTCCCTGATCGCAGTCTGCCTGCTGCTGTACACGGATTTCGAGCGGCAAAGGCACAACCTGCTCCCTGTGATACTTTTGTCGATACTGTCGCTGATCGTATCGGCGGTGCTGGTGATCATTCAGAAAGGAAAGGTCAGCTGGCAGGTCCCCGTGACGTTCGTGCTGTCCTTCGCCGTACTTGCAGCATGCATGAAAACCATGGGCGAGAACATCAGGAGCGAACTCAGAAAGATGTTCCATACGATATAAAAGTGCCGGGTTAATGTGCCGGGTGTATGATGAGTCTGGCATGGAAGTCAGTCATCCAAAGCCTCGACTGCGAATATGACAGGCCTGATACCATCCGTACAGCACAGAATCTGCAGGCCTTCCTTATTGTACCATGGAGTATATGAGGCTCCGGCAGAAACGGCGCTGACTCCCCCGTAAATATCGATCCAGGCCCACGGGCAAAAACCTTCCGGCATTACGGCTTTCCCTTCGTAAACAAACGTGTCACCCTCCTTCAGCAAAGGGCACGGGCCGGCATCTTTCCCTTCTGTCAGGTAAGCGTCTGCATAATCCTCGTAAAACGATGTTTTTAAGACTGTGATTTTGACTTTTTTCATGACCGATCCACCCCATTTGCTCATCAACTGTTTTATAGTTTTATGATTACATAATATCGCAAAAGAAGGCTGCACTTATCCTATTTTTTATCGCTGTTTTCGATGTACATCTTGCGGTACTGCCTCGGGGAGACCCCCTTGCACTTCCTGAACAGCTTGGAAAAAAGCAGCGGGTCGTCATAGCCTACGGACCGCGCTATATCACCGATGGACAGGTCTTCGTTCTTCATCAGTTCACAGGCCTTATCCATTCGGTAGTTCTTGAGATAGCCCTGCAGGGAGACGCTGAGATGCTCCTTGAAGATGCTTCCGAGATAGCTCCTGTCAAGGCCGATGCTGTGTGCGAGCTCTGATATGGTCATTTTCCTTGAATAGTTCATTTCTATGTATTCGATCGCTTTCTTTACATATGCTTCTTTCCTGGAATCGGCCGTATCGGTGAAAATACCGGAGCCGTTTTCCTCGATCAACTGGGAAAGGAAAAGGTACAGGTAGCCGAGCAGGCGGATCTCGCGCCCCTTTACGAGGTTTTTGGCTTCTATCATATTCCTGAAACATTCGCTTATAAAGTCATCGTCATTTGCTGTGAAAACGGGGCTGTCCGCAGTCAGACCGGCGCTTTTCAGGTAGCTTTCGGCTTTGAGTCCGTGGAATCCGACCCATGAGTAATTCCACGGGTCTTCCATGTCCGCCTGGTAGAACGTGACGATATTCGGGCAGATCAGGAACCCCTGCCCTTTGGACAGGTGGTATACTTTATCCCCGACGCAGAACCGTCCCCGTCCGCTGTGGATGTAATGGATGAGAAAATGGTCCCTGACGGCAGGGCCGTAATAATGTCCGGGGTCACAGACCTCAGTACCGCATTGATACATATTCAGGTCAGTGTGGTTCAGGCTGTGGATGACTAAAAACTTCTGTTTCAAACCTGCATCCCTTCTTTCCCACCAAGCATTATAACATATTTAACAAGCAAGTATCCATTGGCTGTATGAATGCAGTGATATAGAATAATGGTGCCGGGCATGTCACTCAGGCACATATTACCCGGCATCGGGCCGAATGATATGTGTCTGAACGGTGTGCCTGGCACCCAACATTTATATAAGGAGGCATTGCCATGAAAAAGATAGCCTTTATCGGGGCCGGCAGTTTCGGCTTCACGAGGTGCCTTGTCAGGGACATCCTGTCATTCCCGGCGCTGGCGGATTCTGAGATAGCGTTGATGGACATTGACACCGAGCGGCTTGCATACATTAAGAGAGCAGTGGACAAGATAGTTGCCGCAGGCGATTATCCGGCAAAGGTGACCGCGACCACGGACAGGGTCGAAGCGCTGAAGGGTGCTGACGGCGTGGTTTGTACGATACTGGCAGGCGGGGTGGATGTATGGCGCCATGATATCGAGATCCCGAAAAAATACGGGGTAGACATAAACGTGGGAGACACAAGGGGCCCGGCCGGAATATTCAGGGCTCTGAGGACGATACCGGTAATGCTTGACATCTGCAAAGACATAGAACGTTATTGTCCTGACGCCATTTTCCTCAATTACACGAACCCGATGGCAATGCTGTGCAGGGCGATGCAGAGCGAGAGCAGCGTAAGGGTGACAGGCCTGTGCCACAGCGTGCAGGGGACTGCGGCAATGCTGGCAAGGTGGATCGGCGCCCCGATGGAAGAGATAACATACCTTTGCGCCGGCGTCAACCACCAGGCGTTTTACCTTGAATTCAAATGGAATGGAAAGGATGCATATCCGCTTATCAGGAAGGCGATCACGGAAAACCCTGAAATATACAACGAAGAAATAGTGAGGAATGAAATGTTCCTCCACCTGGACTACTATGTGACCGAGTCCAGCGGGCATAATTCTGAATACAACGCGTGGTTCAGGAAAAGGCCTGACCTGATCGAGAAGTACTGCACCCACGGGACGGGCTGGAATCCGGGCGAATACGCCTATATACTGAAAGAGTACCTTGCCCGCGAGCACACCTGGAAAAAGGACATCGAAGACTGGCTTGACGAAGAGGCAGTCGACCTGAACAGGGGCGGGGAATACGCGGCATACATATTTAATGCGACCATAGGCGACGGGACCATGTTCGAGTTCAACGGAAACGTGCGGAATTTCGGCCTTATCGACAACCTGCCCGAAGGATGCTGCGTCGAGGTGCCGGTGCTGGCTTCCAAGAGAGGTCTTACACCGATGCATGTAGGCCCGATGCCCGACCACCTGGCAGTGCTGCTGAACACCACTGCGCGCTGTGAAGAGCTTGCAGTCGAGGGAGCCCTGACCGGAGATCCGCGCAAGGTGTTCCATGCGATCTGCTTCGATCCGCTGACGTCCGCGGTCCTGAGCCTGGCCGAAATAAAACAGATGGTGGACGAGATGTTCGAAGCGAATAAGGACTGGCTGCCTCAGTTTAAACATTTTAAATAGATTTCAGGTGCCCGGTACGACACCTGACATGAGGATAGTTCAGGGACATGGCCCAGGCATGGGGACGGTTCTCCTGTCTTGACGATTTTCTTCGGACACGGGAACTGTCTCCATGTCCTAACAGTTTTCTTTAAGGCACGAGAACCGACCCCATGTCCGGAAACTATATCTGTCTTATTGCTGTACCGGGTATCAATAGTTTGGAGGAGGATCACCAATGGCAGAATTACGATGGCATCCGCTGATCAGGGACTGGGTCATGATCGCGTCGCACAGGCAGAACAGGCCGCAGATGCCGAAAGACTGGTGCCCGTTTTGTCCCGGGTCGGGAAGGGTGCCGGATGATTACGAGGTATATAAATATGACAATGACTTTCCTGCACTGATGCAGGATCCGCCTGCGCCTGACGATGTGGCCACTGATTTTTACAGGATGGCCGAATCCTACGGCAAATGCGAGGTCATACTTTTTTCCCCGGAGCACTCATCGGCTTTCCACCAGTTCTCCGTGGAGCATATAGTGAAAATCGTAGATCTCTGGACGGAACGTTTCACTGAACTGTCAAAAGACGAGAAGATCAAATACATCTTCATTTTCGAGAACAGGGGCGAGATGGTGGGCGTCACGATGCCCCACCCGCACGGACAGATTTACGGGTATCCCTTCATACCCAAGAAGATCCAGCTAGAACTGGAATCGTGCAGGGAACACCATGCAGCCAACGGCACATGCCTTATATGTGATATGATGAAGGATGAGATGAAACACGGCGACAGGGTCATCTTCGAGAATGACAGTTTTGTTGTCTTCCTGCCGTTTTTCACCGAATACCCGTACGGTGTGTACATCGTGAGCAAAAACCATAAACAGAACCTGACGCAGTTTGACGAACGTGAGAAGACGGACCTGGCAAGGGCACTGAAAGAAACGGTCGGGATGCTGGACTCGCTGTTCGGGTTCCCGTTCCCGTACATGATGTGCATGCACCAGGATCCTGTGAACAGCTGCGATGTGAGTGATTATTACCATTTTCATATCGAGTTTTTCCCGCCGATGCGCTCGGCAGACAGGCAGAAGTTCAATGCTTCAAGTGAGACAGGGGCATGGGCGCATGCCAATCCTACGAAGCCCGAGGAGAAGGCGGCTGAACTCAGGGAGGCACACAGGAGATTCCTGGACAGCCTTGGCAAGTGAAAGCTGTTGCCTGTCAGCCGGATGACCCGCAGTGGGAACTGCATCCCTGGCTGATCATGTGGCGATCCAAAAAGCCATGATCCGAGTCCCGGCATCCGGATGACATGTTCTGAGAAAAACGCTCTGAGGAGCATTAGAGTGATCTGAAAATACCTGGAAAGAGGTGTCGATATGACCGGCAATACCAATGCGACCTATATGACCATAACGGATCTGAAAATGAAGTTTATAGAAATCTATGGCGGGACCGAAGAAGGGATAAGGGTCTTCTCGTCGCCGGGGCGCGTAAACCTGATCGGCGAGCACACCGACTACAACGGTGGTTACGTTTTCCCGGCCGCGCTGACACTAAGTTCCACCATAGTTGCAAGACCAAGGAATGACAGGATGATGAACCTGATAGCCACCGACCTGGGGATACAGGTCACAGGATCGCTGGACAGGCTCGATGAGTATAAAACGCTGAAATGGGGCAATTACCAGTACGGCGTGGCAGACGAACTGCAAAAGGCAGGATATAAGCTGGTCGGCTGCGATCTGCTGTACCATGACACGGTGCCGCTGGGTGCCGGCCTTTCGTCATCTGCCGCGATAGAAGTGGCAACAGCCGTGGCGCTTGTATCGCTGGGCAATACGGCACATGGCCTGGATCAGCCCATTGACATGATACAAATGGCGCTGATTTGCCAGAAGGCGGAAAACAATTATGTGGGCGTCAACTGTGGGATCATGGACCAGTTCGCATCCGCGATGGGGAAGAAGGACCACGCCATATTCCTCAACTGCAGGGACCTGAGCTATCAGCATGTTCCTCTGAATCTGAAGGGGTATAAGATAGTCATAGCGAACACCAACAAGAAGAGAGGGCTGGCCGATTCAAAATACAACGAAAGAAGGAGCCAGTGCGAAGCTGCATTCGAAATCCTCAGAAAATTCCTGCCTGGAGCGACATGCCTCGGTGAGATATCTATGGATGACTTCAACAGGTTCAAACACGAGATAAAAGATGAAATCATCCGGAAAAGGGCTGAACATGTGATAGCCGAGGATGACAGGGTGCTGAGGTCTGTCGAGGCGCTGAACAATAACGACATCGAACTGTTCGGGAAATACATGATCGCATCACACGAATCGCTCAGGGACCTGTACGAGGTAACGGGCGTCGAACTCGATACGCTTGTGGAAGAGGCTCTCAAAGTGGATGGTGTCGCAGGCTCGAGAATGACCGGCGCAGGCTTCGGCGGCTGCACCGTAAGCATCGTCAGAGAAGACGCCGTCGACAGATTCATCGAAGAGGTCGGCAGGGGATACACGGCAAGGACCGGACTGGTCCCGTCCTTCTATATATCGGAGGTCGGCGACGGAGGCAGGGAACTGAAGCAGGCCGGCGACTGCGCAGGGAACTGAATAAGACAATAAATGGCGCGTTCAGGCGTGATCTTTATTATGGGATCACCCTTTCATGGGATCGCCGTCTTCCCGCGATGCTCCGGATAGACCAACAGGCCTTTTATTCCTGTGATGCAATGTGGTAAAATCATCTGGAATAACGTGAGAATCATTGAATATCGCATGAGGACATGATATAGGGCCGATGCGGAAATAAATAATATAATCAGCAAAAGATTCATATTCCGGAGGATTAACGATGTTGCTGGCTGATGACTGGAAAGACTATGAGCTTATAGATACCGGCGGAGGCGAAAAGCTTGAGCGGTGGGGCAGATATATATTAAGGAGACCCGATCCCCAGGCGATATGGCCTGTCATCGGGGACGAGAAAGCCTGGAAGGATGCCGATGCCCATTATCACAGGAGCAGCAGCGGGGGCGGCAAATGGGAATACCTCAGGAAACTGCCGGAGAAATGGACGATAAGGTACGGCGACCTGCAGTTCTATATAGAGCCAACCGGTTTCAAGCATACCGGTCTCTTTCCGGAGCAGGCCGTCAACTGGAAGTGGATGGAATCCAAGATAAGAAGCGCCATTGAGGCTGCCAGGAAAGCCGCCGCGGGAGAAGCCGGGACCGGAAACGGGGATAAAAGCGGAAGTGAAGGACAGTTCCCGGGAAACGGCACCGACGGTACCGGGCACAGGATCAGCGTGCTGAACCTGTTTGCATATACTGGAGGAGCTACGGTCGCAGCAGCGCATGCCGGCGCCGAGGTCTGCCATGTGGACGCTTCTAAGGGAATGGTCACCAGGGCAAAGGAAAACCTTGCCCTGTCCGGGCTTTCAGACAGACCCGTAAGGTTCATAGTCGATGACGTGGTAAAATTCGTTGCCCGTGAAATCAGGAGAGGCAGAAGATATGACGCGGTGATAATGGATCCTCCTTCATACGGAAGGGGACCGAACGGTGAACTGTGGAAGATCGAGGACAACATTTACAGCCTGATCACCATGTGTATGGATGTGCTCAAGGACAAGCCACTGTTTTTCATCGTCAACTCGTATACCACGGGACTGTCGCCGACTGTGATCGGCAACATGCTGAAGATGTCCCTGCAGCGAAAATTCGGCGGCACCGTCACCGCAGATGAGATAGGGCTGCCAGTCAGTGCTGCGGGGCTGGTGCTTCCTTGCGGTGCGACAGGCAGATGGGAAGCATGAACGGGAAAACGTTAGCCGGAAAGCGAGCATTGAATTACAGACTGGGCATCATGCTCAACTAATTGCCGGTCTGGCCGGAAATTGCGTGGGACCAGGCATACACCCGGAACGGTTTTACAGGATAATTTACGGCATGTCCGATGATATGGGCATAGTGGTGGATATGGACAGCACAAAGGATATAAAAATCATATACGAAGACAACCACCTGCTGGTGGTGGAAAAGCCGCAGAATATACTGACGCAGGGCGATCAGACCGGCGATGAGGATCTGCTGACGGTGCTGAAGGATTATATCAGGGAGAAGTACAACAAGCCCGGCAACGTATACCTTGGGCTCGTGCACAGGCTGGACCGTCCTGCCGGAGGTGTCATGGTCTTTGCAAAAACGTCCAGGGCCGCTTCCAGACTGTCGGACCAGATAAGGACCGGAGTATTCGGTAAGACATATCTTGCCATCGTGCACGGAGTGCCTGACGAACTGTCAGGTACGCTGGTCAACTACCTTGTTAAGGATGCGGCCACGAATACTGTGAAAGTGCTGGACGATAAAGCCACAGGCGGCAGAGTGCCGGGCGGAAGGAGTGATTCTGCCGAGGGCATGCCCGCCGATGCCAGGAAAGCTGTACTGGACTATGAAGTAAGGAAAGCCGCTGACGGCCTGGCGCTTGTGCAGATAAAACTCCGCACCGGGCGTCCTCACCAGATCCGTGTCCAGTTTGCAGCCATCGGCCACCCACTGTACGGGGACCAGAAATACGGTGCATCGCTGAATGAACCCGGGATGCAGCTGGCTCTCTGGTCGACCGGGATAACATTTATTCATCCGACGCTAAGGGAACAAGTGACTTTCAGTTCAGATCCGCCGGCTGTTTACCCGTGGACGCTATTTGCATGATCAGGCAGGGACCGGTCGCCGGCAATACTCATACCTGGCGCCGTAAGGCGCCTGCCCGGCAGCTGTTGTACTGACGTATCACTGACCTCTTTACCATTGCCGGGCCGTGATATGCTGAAGCTGCCGCAGGATCATCCGGATATTCCAGGATCACCTGGACATTCTGAACCAGCTGCTTGATCATCCGGCACTTTCCAGACGGTTGATCGCAGCTTCGATTTCTTCTCTTGTAATAGTGCTCAGAAATGAGAATTTCATATCGAGGGCCTTCTTCATCGATTCCAGTGCCTTTTCTCTGTTGCCCAGCTTTTCCATCAGGAGCCCGTAATTATAATATGGTTCCGGGAACGCAGGAGATTTTGCCAGAAGATTTTCATAAACCTCCCTGGCTTTGTCATACTGGCCCAGCAGGAGATAGTTCTGGCCAAGGTTGTCATTTATGATGTTGTCCCTCGGATTGAATTCGAGGGCTTCAAGGTTGAATTGCAGCGCCTTATCCAGGTCGCCTTTCTCAATCAGCATAAAACCGAGGCTTCCATATACAGTTGTCGTCTTGTAAGTCTGTATGACTTCCCCGAGCATCTCCACTGCCTGGTCGAGTTCGCCTTTTTTCCACAGGACGAGGGCCATGATGGATTTGAGATACGGGACATCCTGGTCCCTGGGGTGTTCTTTCAGAGCTTTCTGAAGTATTTCTTCAGGCTTTTGCAGTTCGCCGCTTTTCAGCAGCAGATAAGCATAGTTCACAGCAGTCCTGATACCGCCACGATTTGCAGCATATGCCCGGCCGAACCACTTTATCGCCTCATCCAGCCTGCCAAGGCCATACCTCCTTGTTCCTATGATCGTATAGATCTTCGCCCTGGAGATATATACGAGTACCAGGAAATACACCAGCAGCGCCGCCATGCCGATCCACTTGCTGAACCGTGCAAGTATTATAATGATTATGACGGGCAGGGCAAAGCGGGTGATCAGGATTTTCATGCTGCTGTTCATTATCTTGCTGCTCATGTCCGCATTGTTGTTTGGATTGCTGCTCATCGTGGCACCTCCGCATCAGGCAAAACAGAAACTGTTGCCCTGTATTACTAAACTTTTGCGATGTTTTGGATCTCAGCCGTGATCCATGGCTTTGCCCGCCATGGACAACACAATTATAAACCATCGGCTGCCGGTATTTCAAATGCCCCTTTTGTATTTACCTTTCGGCGATATGAATATACAATAGTCAACAAATTGGTCTGCCGATGGAAACCGGATGATATATGCCTTTATAACGGACAGCTCTGGAGGTATTGCCATGAACGACATGTACCTGATAAACGCACTGACCGCGCTCGGGATCACGCTTCTTGTCGTGTGTCCTTTTATAGTCCACAGGATCACAAAATACCGGATCGAGATCGAAAAAATCAGGCAGGAAGCGGAAGTGCGCAAGGAGGAGATCAGGTGCCGGAACCAGTTGGAACTGGAGAAGTTTATGATCTCTGAACAGAAAAAAGAAGCAGTGACGGGGAAAGTGTGTGAAGAGTGCGGAGAAAGCCTGCCGGAGGGCAGCCTTTTCAGGGACAGGGACGCAAGGCCGGTCGATGTCCGTACGGCCGCTGAAGACGGCAGGAACAGGGAACACGTATCCGGAACGGAATTCACGCCTTGATTTTAGCGAACATATTGTATATAATACCATAAATAAAGCAAAGTTTATAAAATCACTATAGTGGTAAAGGCAATGAAAGAGGAAAGTAACCGGGAAGTACTTTACAGAGAGGGCTGCCGCGGCTGAAAGCAGCGCCAATGTGCATACCGGCGAAGTTCCCTCCGGAGCTGCATCCTGAAAACCGCACTGACCTTTGTACGACAGCACGTCACATATTGATACCGACCCGGGACCGGGCTGTCAGGGCGGCCGCAGACCGACCGGCAAAGGCAGGCGGGGCAAGTAGGAGATGCCGGCACCTGGCCGTTAACGTACAGGAAGCGATTTACCCGTCTGCTGACATGCACAGCGGCGGAAGTCGTGGAAGAGTGTCCGCATTTGCGGAAATTTGGGTGGTACCGCGGAGTTACAGCCTTCGTCCCTTTCTTGGGGACGAAGGCTTTTATCATATACCGGCGGGGTTAAATACAGCAGCGCCGCTTAAGGCAAAGCACGCTGACCCGCAGCTGCAGCCGGGCACCGCGAATGACCCGGAGCCCGACGAGCCACAGAAGATACATCGAATATAAAAAAGGAGGAAGCGCAATGCGTGAACAGTTGAACAACATAAAGCTGGAGGCGGAAAAAAAGCTGAACGAAGCCGGTTCTCTGGCGGAACTGGAAAGCATCAGGCTGCAGTACCTGGGCAAGAAAGGCGAACTGACTGCGGTCCTCAGGGGCATGGGTCAGCTTACGCCGGAGGAAAGGCCCCTGACAGGCCAGCTTGCAAATGAAATCCGGAGCTTCATTGAAAGTATGCTGGAAGAGAAGACAAAAATACTGCAGGAGAAAGATCGCCAGGCAAGGCTCGGGAAGGAAACCATCGACGTGACGATGCCAGGAAGAAGGCGTTTCCTTGGAAAGAAGCATCCGCTGAGCATAGTGCTTGATGAAATAAAGGAAGTGTTCATCGGACTCGGATATGAGATTGCCGAGGGACCTGAAGTGGAACTGGATTATTACAATTTCGAGGCTCTGAACATTCCGGCCGGCCATCCGGCAAGAGATACGCAGGACACTTTCTTCATAAACGGAGATATCCTGCTGAGGAGCCAGACATCACCGGTACAGATAAGGGTCATGGAAAAGAAAAAGCCTCCTATAAAAATCATATGCCCGGGCAGGGTTTACAGGTCTGACGCTGTTGATGCGACCCACTCGCCCATATTCCACCAGGTGGAAGGGCTGGTCGTGGACCGCGGCGTGACGATGGGCGACCTGACAGGAACACTCCAGTTGTTTGCAAGGCGCCTGTTCGGAGAGAATACGCGGATAAGGCTGAGACCACACCATTTCCAGTTCACCGAGCCCAGTGCAGAAGTCGACGTTTCGTGCTGGGCCTGCGGAGGCAAAGGATGCAGGATATGCAAGGATGCAGGCTGGATAGAGATACTCGGTGCAGGAATGGTCCATCCGAACGTATTGAAGTATGGCGGGATAGACCCTAAGGAATACAGCGGTTTTGCATTCGGGCTGGGAGTCGAGAGGGTAGCCATGTGCAAGTTCAATATTGATGACATGAGGCTGCTGTATGAAAACGACATGCGTTTCCTCAGGCAGTTCTAGCAGTTCCGGGCTTCGGCCAGGTGCTGACGGATACCGGAACAGTGTCCGCGGCACACGCATGGCAGACCGGACTTCAGAATGAGAAATCCGAAACAAGCTGCCTTGTGCGATTGTATGAATGAGTCGCTTAACGCGGATAAAATACGCAAGGAAGGGAGATAGTCGAGATGAAATTACCGTTGAAATGGTTGAAAGATTTTACGGACATAGATGTAAGCCCGAAAGAATACGCCCATGCCCTGACCATGTCGGGTTCCAAGGTGGAAGGCTGGGAAGTGCTGGGTTCCGAGATAGAAAAAGTGGTCGTAGGGAAGATCCTTTCTGTTGAGAAACATCCTGATGCAGACCGCCTGCAGGTGTGCCAGGTCGATGTTGGCAATGAAACCATCCAGATCGTGACCGGCGCGACCAATATAAAAGTGAACGACCTTGTCCCTGTGGCACTTGATGGTTCGAGCCTGCCTGGAGGAGTAAAAATAAAGAAGGGCAAACTCCGTGGCATGGAATCCGCCGGAATGATGTGCTCCATTGCGGAACTCGGGCTGACGAAGGATGATTACCCCAACGCAGCGGAGGACGGTATATTCATCCTGGAGGGCGACCCGGCTCCGGGTACCGATATAAAGGAATACCTCGGCATGAACGATACCGTGGTGGAATTCGAGATCACATCCAACAGGCCCGACTGCTTCAGTATCATCGGCCTGGCGAGAGAATCGGCCGCCACATTCGGGACATCCTTCAGGATACCCGAAGTCACTGTGAAGGAACTCGGAGAACCGATAGACGGGAAGGTTTCAGTTGAGATAAAAGACTCCGACCTTTGTGCACGTTATGCCGCAAGGATAGTTGAAAATGTGAAGATAGGCCCGTCACCGCGCTGGATGCAGCAGAGACTCAGGGCGGCAGGCATCAGGCCGATCAACAATATAGTTGACATAACAAACTATGTCATGCTCGAATACGGTCAGCCCATGCACGCTTTCGACCTGGAGAACCTGAAAGGGCACAGCATTGTCGTAAGAAGGGCAAAAGACGGGGAGATCCTGCGCACTCTGGATGGACAGGACAGGAAGCTCGACAGCTCGATGCTCGTGATTGCCGATGCTGAGAGACCGGTGGCTGTGGCTGGCGTCATGGGCGGTGAAAACAGTGAGATCACTGATGAAACTACGACCATACTGTTCGAATCAGCCAACTTCGACGGCATATCTGTACGTCTGACAGCAAAGAAACTAGGCATGAGGACTGAGTCTTCAAGCCGTTTCGAAAAAGGGCTGGACCCCGAGAATGTCATAAATGCGCTCAACAGGGCTGCCCAACTGGTGGAGGAAATGGGAGCGGGCACTGTATGCAAGGGGATCATTGACTGTTATCCGAAGAAATATAATAGAAAGACCATACCATTCAACCCGAACTTCATCAACGGACTGCTCGGGACCGACATCAGCGCCGAATTGATGCTCGACATATTCAGGCGCCTTGAAATCGAATACGACGAGGCGTCTGGCACAGTGATCCCTCCGACCTTCAGGCCTGACCTGGAAAATGAGGCGGACCTTGCCGAAGAAGTGGCGAGATTCTATGACTATAACAACATAAAGCCTACATTGCTCGAAGGCAGGGCTGCGACCATAGGAGGCAAGACAAGGAAACAGAAGATAATGGATCTGATCAGCCAGACGATGTTGTCGTGCGGCCTTTCGGAGACATACACCTATTCGTTCACGAGCCCGAAGGTGTTCGATATGCTGAACCTGCCGGCGGACAGCCCGCTGAGGAATGCCATCGTCATATCTAACCCGCTCGGCGAGGACTACAGCATAATGAGGACAACGACGATCCCGGACATGCTGAAAGTGCTCGCGACCAATTACAACAGGAGGGTCGGAGAGGCAAGGCTGTTCGAGATGTCCTATGTCTACATTCCCAAGAGCCTGCCGCTGACTGAACTGCCTGATGAAAAACCGGTCCTGACCATCGGTATGTATGGAGAGAACGCCGACTTTTATGACCTTTCGGGTATCATCGAAGAGCTTATGGAGGCGCTGGGCATAAGCGAGTACGAACTGGAGCCTGTGAAGGACGACCCGGTATTCCATCCCGGCAGGACAGCCCGCCTGACAGTAAAAGGCGAGAGCGTCGGCATACTCGGCGAGATCCATCCGGCCGTGGCAGAGAACTTTGAAGCTGCGGAGAGGAACTATATCGCAGTTATCGAGGCCGAGCCGCTGGTCAGACACGCGTCAACGGAACGCGAGTACAGGCCGCTGCCCAAATTCCCTGCTGTAACGAGGGACATTGCCGTGTTGGTGGATGAAGGCATACCAGTAAGGAACATAGAAAAAATCATAATCGACAGGGCGGGCAGGATTTTCGAGGATGCAAAACTGTTTGACGTTTACAGGGGCAAACAGGTGCCCGAAGGTAAAAAGAGCGTCGCATACAGCATCACGTTCCGGGCACATGACAGGACGCTGACCGACGAAGAAGTGAACAAGGCCATGGACAAGATAATGAAAGCGCTGTCGGACGAACTTGGAGCGCAGCTGAGGATGTAAGATGGCCCGGTTTTTCCGGTTGGCAACCGGATTCAACCGGAAAAGGCAACAGGAAACGGCAACAGTGAAGGACAACCGGAATGAGTAAAAAGGGGACGGTCACCGTCCCCTTTGATTTATACCGGATATTCCGGATCGTGCTGTTTGGCTTTAAATCATTTAAGATTCTTTTCGGCGAACTCGATCATCCTTTTTACCATCTGGCCTCCGATGGGTCCACCTTCACGGCCGTTCTGAGCAGCAGTCAGGTCGCCTTTGTAATGGTCATTATTTTCCTTCACGAACTGCTCATGGCCGATTTCCTTGGCACACTCGATCTTGAACCTGGTCAAAGCCTCTCTGGCTTCCGGGACCAGTGGAGTTTTCCGCCTTCCCATATAATCACCTCGTTTCTTTTGCATCACATTGCTTTTACTGATCACTGCTTGTCAGCTGCTTCCTGCAGCCTGGTTCTTCCTGACTGTTGCATGTTGTTTTGATTTGTCCGGTTTTATTTTTTACGGTTTGAAAAATATTAAGCTGTAAGATTAAACGAGCATTGTAATAATATTCATTATCAATTTTTGTGAACTCAATTTTGTGAATCTTTGGACAGGAAGCTTTAAACCAGACTTTAGCTGAAATTTTGTTACCCCTGTTGCTCAATTTTTCAATTAAAGTCCGTATTAACCGGCTTTTTTATTGAATTATTTCATCAAATGTCGACATAATACACTCTATAAAGAATTCTGGTAAACGAAATTTTTCAATACTTTGGACTTTATCTGCTTTTTTGCGCATCGCATGGTTATTGCAGAAATGGTTATCCGGCGATTGATTGGAAATCAACGATTTGCTATAATATGTTAGAATTCCCGCTAATCTCAGATTACGGCAAAACCGCCGGCAAGAAGATGAGAGCACCTTCGGGATCCGGCAAATCAAGGTAGCCTGTGCAAACCGGCGTAAATAAGCTCATCCAAAGCCGGGCAACCTTTATATGCGGGCTTCAGAAAGCCTGTGAAACTTTACATACAGGAGGAACAGCATAAATGAAGAAACTGGGTTTTGACCATTCCAATGCATTGTCATTCATAAGCGAGAACGAGATCGCCTGTTTGTCTCCGTTCGTAACGATAGCGCACGAGATGCTCCACAGCAAGACGGGGCCCGGCAGTGATTTCACCGGATGGGTCGACCTGCCGAAGAACTATGACAGGGAGGAATTCGCCAGGATCAAGGCGGCTGCTGAGAAGATCAGGTCGGATTCCGACGCGCTCGTGGTAATAGGGATCGGCGGATCGTACCTTGGCGCAAGGGCGGCAATAGAAGCGCTTTCACATTCGTTCCACAACCTGCTGCCCAAGGCGAAGAGGAGCACGCCGGAGATATACTTCGTCGGCAACAGCATAAGTTCGACATACATTGCGGAACTGATTGAACTGCTTGAGGGCAAGGATATATCCGTCAACGTGATTTCCAAATCCGGCACTACTACCGAGCCGGCCATAGCGTTCAGGGTGTTCAGGGAATACCTCGAAAGCAGATACGGCAAGGACGGGGCGGCTAAAAGGATATATGCCACCACGGACAGGGCGAGAGGTGCACTGAAAAAGCTGGCAGATGAAGAAGGATACGAAACTTTCGTTATACCGGATGATGTTGGCGGAAGGTTTTCCGTACTTACGGCGGTCGGGCTGCTGCCTATCGCAGTTGCAGGTATCGACATAGATGAGATGATGAAGGGCGCCGCCGATGCGGCAGACCTTTACAGCAACGGCGACGTAGCAGTGAACGACTGCTACCGGTACGCAGCGGTCAGGAATGCACTGTACAGGAAGGGAAAGACCATCGAGATAATGGTCAATTACGAGCCGTCGATGCACTATTTCACCGAATGGTGGAAGCAGCTTTACGGCGAGAGCGAGGGCAAGGACCACAAGGGAATTTTCCCGGCAGGCGTTGACTTCACTACGGATCTGCATTCCATGGGTCAGTATATCCAGGACGGCCTGCGAAACATATTCGAAACGGTGCTGAATATCGAAAAACCCAGGAAGAACATCACGATAAAGGAAGACAAAGACGATCTTGACGGGCTCAACTTCCTCACCGGCAGGGATATCGACTTCGTGAACAAGATGGCCATGCAGGGCACAGTACTTGCCCATACCGACGGCGGAGTGCCCAATCTCGTCGTCAATATCCCTGAAATGAACAGCTACTGGTTCGGAAACCTGGTCTACTTCTTTGAAAAAGCCTGCGGCATCAGCGGATATCTGCTGGGCGTCAACCCGTTCGATCAGCCCGGAGTCGAGGCGTACAAGAAGAACATGTTCGCGCTGCTGGGCAAGCCGGGGTACGAGAAGGAGAAGGAACGGCTCCAGCTCAGGCTGCAGAAGTAATCTCAGGTCGCATTAATAAACATTGATGAGGTTGAGAAGGAAAAAGCAAAGCAGACAGGCAAGTTGTCCCTGTGGCTGGGTAAAGTCCGGCCGCAGGGGCAATTTTATTACAGTGCAAATTGTTGTTATTCTATTGCTGACCCGGAAAAGGGACGGCATAGTGTCATGGGATCGTACAGATTAGTATTTCGGGACGGGACAGGAAACGCAGCGGCACGACGCCGTTGCCGAGCCCTCTGTTCAGGTAGACCTTGATGCCGTTAACACGCTGAAGGCCTCTCCTGATGCCCATCCTGCAAAGCTGGTCGTCGCGCAGGATCGTGAATTCCAGGTTGAAGGGCATCCATATCTGTCCGCCGTGGAAGTGGCCGGCAAACATGTAGTCCACTATTTTCCCAGGGATGCTCAGCACCAGGTCCGGGTTATGCGTTATCGCGATCTTTGGGGCGTCCGGGATACAGCCTTCCATTGCCTTTGCGACATCCGGATTCCCTCTCCTCAGGTCGTCGAACCCGACTATGTTGTATTTCTTGCCATCTTTCTCCACGATAACGGTCCTGTTTATGAGCACTTCAACACCGAGTGCCTCGATTTCGCGGATGAAATTCTGAAGTCCCTCGGTATTTGACCCGAAAGCCCTGTAATCGTGGTTGCCTAAGCAGATTATGGTCCTGTGGCCTTTCGTGAATGTATGCAGGTACTGCAGGAACTCCGATGCGTGCACGGGCTTGTTTATATAATCTCCGGTTATGAGTATGACATCTGGGTCTTCAGCCATAACAGCTTTCCTGATGCGTTCTGCCGGGATCCTCGTCATGTAGACATGCAGGTCTGTAAGGTGCATGATACGGAGGCCGGTTCCCTTTTTGGAGAAGTCTAGCCTCTCTATCTTCAGCCACGTGGTCTCGAATACCATGTATGCATAGAATGCCGCTATAACCATCAAAATTATAACAAGAGCCATGTAGCACTCTCCCGGGACTTACAGTTATATATAAATATACCAATTGCCGTCAAAGTCAGCAATATCCAATTTGGCAGCTATTTGACTATTGCTGCTTTTGAAAATATAATTAAAGTATCAGGCTGGAAGCCGAAAATTATTCCGGATGGCGGTCAGTATGAAAAGTGAATGCTGTGACACCTGTGAAGAACTGAAAACTGATCCTGAACGCGTCAGCAAGGTAAGAAACTGTATGATAAAAGATGATGAGGCAAACATGCTTTCCGAATTATTCAGAGTGCTCGGGGATCAGACTAGGATCAAGATCATTTTTGCGCTTTCATGCTGTGAAATGTGCGTGTGTGATATAGCGGAAGCCGTGAACATGACGCAGTCTGCTGTATCGCACCAGCTCAGGCTGATGAGGAGCATGAAACTGGTCAAATACAGGAAGGAAGGCAAATCTGTATACTACTCACTTGATGATGATCATATACTGCAGTTATTCAACCAGGGTATGGAGCATGTGAAGCATGGATAAACGGAATTGCGTTTCGGAAAGTGTCCTGACAGCCGGTACTGCGACAGCGGGTGGCCTGATGACCGAGTTTTCACTGGAGAGGATACTTGCAGAACCCAGGAAGTACAGGTACGAGACCCACATGCATACGAAAGAGGCGAGCGCATGTGCCGGAAGCACCGGCGCGGAAATGGTGAGGGCATATTACCGGGCAGGCTACTCGGGCATCATAGTCACTGATCACTTCTTCAACGGGAACTCATGCATACCTGCTCATCTGCCATGGACGCAGCGGGTGGAGTTATTCTGCCAGGGATATGAAAATGCACTGCGTGAAGCGAGCAAACTTGATTTCCACGTTTTTTTCGGATGGGAATACAACGACAACGGGGCAGAATTTTTGACCTATGGGCTCGATAAGGATTTTCTTCTTGCACACCCGGACATGTTGTCCTGGCCGATCGAAAAATACCTCAGGGTCGTCCGGGAAGCCGGAGGATTCGTCTCGCAGGCTCATCCATACCGGGAGGCCTGGTATATAAAGGAAATACGTGTTTTCCCGGAGCTCGTGGACGCGATAGAAGTCCGCAACGCAAGCCATACGGATCCGGAGTTCGACGAGAAGGCCCTGGAACTTGCCAATAAATACGGACTATATCACACCGGCGGTTCCGATGCGCATTTCGCCGAGTACCTGCCGGGAGGAGGCATGGAATTCGACTGTGAGCTTTTTAGCATCGAGGATTTCATACGTGCCGTGAAGGAAGGAAGGGGGAGAGTGATCCCCTGAGGCAGTGTCCGGGTGTGATAAAGCCGGCAGGGTCTGCCCTATAGACTGCGATTTTTGCGTAAGGACCGCAGGATCTGCCGTGAAAACTGCAAAGCTGATCATAAGGACTGACAGGCCTGTCGTATGACGTAACACGTAACATATTGGCATGGAGATCGAGGACGTGTTATCCTGTTGCGTACAGATGCCGATATATGGTTAAGAGAGCAGCGGATATATGTGCAGACAGACAGACATCCACGCAGGCAGCAGACAGACACAAAATGTACGGGAGTGACAGCTTGATGGTGGTGCCTTACGCGTTTTCGATCGCTTTTAGCCTGATTTGCATCGTAAGTCTCTATCTTGGCGTCTATACGCTGTATATGAACCCGAAATCCGCAGCGAACCGAATCTTTCTCGCACTGACGATCGCATTGTTCATCTGGTCGTTCGGCTTTGCCATGGCGATTTCAGCGGAAGACATGTCAACATGCCTGTTCTGGAGAAGATTTGCAGCCATCGGATGGGGTACTTTCTTCGCCGCCCTGCTCCATTTCGTTATTACGCTGACCGGCAGGCACCGCCTGCTCGACAGGTGGTGGAAATATGTACTGCTGTATCTTCCGGCAGCAGTATGTCTTTCCGTGTTCACATATATCCCCGGTCTCAACACGCAGCAGTTCAGATTGGAGCAGACTCCGCTGGGCTGGGTCAACGTTTCGATCAAAAACCACTGGGATTGGTTTTTCATAGCATATTATGCGGGTTACACCGCTTTCGGCATATACCTGATATGGAAATGGAGAAAATCGGAGAGCAGCAGGAATGTCAGGAAACAGGCAAGCATCATCATCCGGGCATTCCTGGCAGCCCTTGTGCTGGGAGGCTTCACCGAAAGCGTCGTAAATAACGTATTCTCCGTCAGGATACCGCAAATGGCCCCGATCATCATGCTGATCCCTGTGATGGCGGTCAGCTATGCCATGCAGAAATACGGTTTCCTTGACACGAGGAGGTATGTGACTGACTCGCTGCTGTTCAGCGAACAGATAAGGAAGAGAGTAGTCAATTACCTGGCGTCTTTTCTGCTGGCCTCCAGTGTACTTAATGTTGTCATCATGTATTTCATCGACGGGAACATGAACCTGGCACAGATCCTCTTTTTCAGCGGTTTCCTGATAGTGGCCGGTGTCATCTTCGAGCTGATCGAAAGGATCGGGAAAAGCAACAGGTACAAGGACTTTATTTATGCAGGACTGTTCTTCATACTGATACCAATACTGACGCTGAATTACATAAAATATGCCAGCGTGACCGTCTGGGCTCATACGTTTATTTTCCTGATCATATCCATCGGAATGGTCAGCAGGGTCATCCAGGTTTCCGTGGCAGCTTCGATCATTCTGACACATATGGCCGTCTTCTACCTCAAGCCGGAATTGACATTGAAGCTTGACGCCTCGGACCATGTCGGCAGGATAGCCTTGAGTTCCCTGGCTATCTGGATCGCATTGTTCATCATGAACGTGAATTCCTGAGGGATAACGGCTGCGACGAGATCCAGGGATATTACATCAGTCAGCCCGTCCGTGCTGACGAGGTCGTTGAGCTTGTCAGCCGGATCGCCAATTCCCGTGAATTGCTGTGATATTTCAGGTTATATTGGATCGGCTTATATGGATCGGCCATCGGCTGTGTTTTCATGAGCGATACATAGCATATATTGCGTGAGAGTCAGGCGGGAAGGTCATGCGCGTGTAAGGCAGCCAATCAGGTTGCCTTTTCGGTTAATTATATAACATGACACCAGTTCTCATATTTATCCCGTATAATGGACGCGCATTATGCTGAACTTCGCCTGTATACGGTGACCTGCCGCCGGAACGGTCTACCTTGGCTAGGTCAATTCCCTTAGCGTAAAGTTACTGTAGGGAATTTAAAGGGATGATCTGGAAGAACAATAGAAAAGAAGATGAAATCCTGTTAATATATAATCGCTCAAAAAAACACATCAACAAAGGAGATCATCTTCTATGTACAACAGTATACAACATTTTAACGAATTTGGGCTTAGAAAAATTGAAAAAGTAATAGAAACTTTCGTAACAGAGAAAAAAGATTTGGCAGACTTGGTACTAGGCCTGCAGGAAACCCTGTTTGAATTGGGGAGAAACATCGTGGCCGAAGTTCTGGAAGATATGGACGATTACATCCGGAACAGTGCCGATCGTAAGAAGAGATACGAGATTGTCAGGAAAGATCCAAGCACTCTTTTGACGAGCTTTGGGTTGGTCGCATATAGCCGGACATATTTCAAACCCAAGGCGGGTGGTCACCGTAAGTACCTGGTGGATGAATTAGCAGGCATTAGCCCTCATGACCGAGTGAGTGCCGATGTAGTGATAAATGCGATTGAAGAAGCGACACAAAGCAGTTACAGGAAGGCCGGGACAAAGGTTGCCTACGATAGTGACCTAAGCAAGCAGGCGGTAATGAAGAAGGTACACGAGATAGAAATCGTGGATGCACCACTACCGAGCACTGAGAAAAGGGCTGTACGAGTGCTATACATAGAAGCCGATGAAGACCACGTTGCCCTCCAGAATAAGGGAGGCGATAGACAACGTAAGGCCGGAATATCCATGCCAAAGCTGGTATATCTACATGAAGGAATCGATGCAGATAAAAGTACAGATAAGAGGCATGTTCTAAAGAACGTGCGGTACTTTGGCGGAGATTTCAAAAGTGAAGATTTATGGTTGAAGGTAGCACAATACATAGATGAGCAGTACATCGAGGAGA
>Ga0209608_1000604_pt1 | contig 34471 bp, 28 predicted proteins | sample AD_UKC130_MetaG_FD_184428 | JGI IMG/M metagenome (GOLD analysis project Ga0209608, IMG submission 184428) | Active sludge microbial communities of municipal wastewater-treating anaerobic digesters from Canada - AD_UKC130_MetaG (SPAdes) (version 2) | ecosystem: Engineered > Bioreactor > Anaerobic... | reverse complement strand
CTGGTAGCTATTTTTTTGCCTTCGGCCGCCTTTTCGAGGACGGGCCACAGCTTGATCACCACTCCCGGGGCGCACATGAGCAATTTTGACAAGAACCCCGGCGCGGCGGCGCATACACCGCTATTGCCAGAGCGGGTTGGCTCATATAAAATAAATTAAGCATTCAGTTAATTTAGAGGACGGGCATGCCTGGCCCGGGCAAAGAGCAACTTGGGGAAACCGGATGGTCACACCTTCTGCCGTCTCCAGCGAACAGCCAAAGGAGTTGAAGATGTCTTGGAAAAAGAGAAGAAAAGAATCAATTTTTTGGGAGAGCTCTCGGGATCAATTGGCGACCTGGGCACCTTCCTCCCTTACATTCTCGGTGCCATTTCCGTAGCCGGCTTCAACCCGGCCAGCATATTTACCGGCTTCGGCCTTTTTTATATCTTCAGCGGCTGGTTTTACAATATTCCCATGGCGGTACAGCCGATGAAAGCGGCCTCCGCCGCGGTGCTGCTTCACAATCTCACTCCGGGCGAGGTGGCGGCGGCGGGATTGATTACCGGTGCGGCGCTGCTGCTCCTGGCCCTGACGGGGTTGATCGAGTATATCGGCCGAATTACGCCGCGGGCCGTGATCAGCGGCATTCAGGTGGGGCTGGGTCTCTCTCTGGCCGTTCTGGGCGTGAAGATGATCGTTACAGAGCCGCTTATAGGCTGGCCCATCCTCCTGCTCATGCTGCCTCTTTTGAAAAGCAGGCGCTTCCCGGCGGCGATCGCCGCCGTGCTGGCCGGGATAGCGCTGAATTTCCTGCTCCATCCCGGGCAGCCGCTGCCGGCAATATCCCCCGGGATATACCTGCCCCAAATTAGCCTGCCTGCCGCCGCCGATTTCAACAGGGGCTTCTTCCTGGCCGCCCTTCCCCAGCTGCCCCTGACCCTGGCCAATGCCGTCCTCGTAACCACCGCCATTTCCAGGGAGCTTTTTGGCGAACGCGCGGCCCGGGTAAACAACCGGAACCTCTGCCTGACCATGGGCGCAGCCAATCTTATTGCGGCGCCCTTCGGGGGCTACATGATGTGCCACGGCAGCGGAGGAGTCGCCGCTCACCACCGCTTCGGCGGCAGGACAAAATATACCGCCTACATCATTGGGGCGTTCCTGCTGGCCATCGGTCTCTTCCTGGGAAAAGACGGCACCGGGATCTTTACCCTGATCCCCGAAGCCGCCCTCGGCTGCCTTCTCTTCTACAGCGGCATAGACCTGGCCGCGGCGGCAAAGCACATCGGCGAGCGCAGCGAATTTTTCGTCATCCTGGCCGTGGCCGCTCTTTCACTGGCCTTGAACCCGGCCGTAGCTTTTATCGCCGGCTTCATCCTGGCCAAGGGCCTGGAGAAAAAATGGATCAAGATTTAGCGCGCGCAATGCCCAGGGCGTCACCTTCCAATAAAACAGCACTCAATCATCAAGCTGGAAAAGATTTTCTACTGTCGTTTTCAAGATCCGGGCCAGTTTCATCGCCAGGATCAGGGTGGGATTGTATTTGTTATTTTCAATGGCGTTGATCGTCTGGCGGGTTACGCCGGCCTTCCGGGCCAAGTCTTCCTGCCGCAATCCAAGTTCTTTACGCAGCTCCCTGATTCTATTCCTCATCCCCGCCACCGCTCATCCGCCTGGTCAAAATAAAATGGGCTATCCAGAAAACCAGGTATTGGGTGACAAGGATGAACCAGGCCCAACCAATTTTACCGGTAGAGATTTTTTCATAAATGGTTAAAGCCGCCAGGGCACAGCCCGAATAAAGCGAAGACCACCGCAGGGACTTCAGCGAGATCTCCATCTCCATCTCATCCATGCGGCGAAAGCCAATCCTCTCCAAAAAACGTTTCATTTTTTCCCTCCCGCAGCTAATAATGTCAAGATCATTTGACATTATTATAGCAGGAGTTCAGGTAATGTCAACACCTTTTTACAATAAAATTTCCGGGGCATCCTCAATCCGGCCTGGCAAAAGCCCGCCGGCCGGCACAAGGTTGAACTGGACAGGCATCAGGAAGACGCTGACAATCTCAGTCCAAAATCAATTAGCTCCTGCAGCTGCTCCGGCCCCTCTCCCTTTCGGGGTAAATATTCCTGGATGCTGTAGCCGGCTACATTGTATTTACGCCACAGCATTTCAAGGGTTCCGAGAAGCGGCTCCAGGTCAAAGCCCTTGGGCGTAGGCAGGAGCATGTGAGGAAACAGCTCCGGATCCAGGACATCCAGGTCCAGGTGAATGTAGATATTGCTTAAACCCTTTTCCTTGATGAAACCCAGATCCACCTTTCCCGATCTTACCTGCTCCACCGGCAGCGTGATGATATTCTTCTCTTCAATGAAGTTTACTTCCGCCTTGTCCAGATCTCGTACTCCTACCAGGGCAACCTGGCCCGGCAGCAGCCTGGAAAAGCAGAGGTCCAGGATAGACTTTTCCCCTTCTCCCAGCAAAAACCGGAGGGGCATCCCGTGAAAAGCTTTGCTGGGTGAACTTTCTGGAGTGTTTAAATCACCGTGCGCGTCAAACCACAATACAAAGAGATCACCGTCCAACTGCTTGTTTAAATATGATACTGGAGCAAGCTCAGTGCCGCAGTCTCCGCCAATTAAAAAAATCCTTTGCGGCTTTTTCTGCTCCAACATCGATACCGCCTCTTTTAGCTGGGCATAAATATGGCTGTATCCGATTATCTCTTTTTCTTTAACCAGCCCTTCGTCCAGGCTCACGTCAATTTCGGCAAATTCAAGTCCCTTCAACAATCGATCCCGGATCAGTATAACGCTGTAGTAAGGATTTTTATTTTTTCCGTAACCCTGCCATTGCGGAAAAAGCATCGTCAGGTACGCGGCAGCCATATTCTCTCCTCCCCAGTGATTTATTGTTTAATGTAAAAGGATTAAATCTTTACCGGAAAAGGCATCCCCCGAAGTAGACAGTTACTCCCTCTCCACGGAATGTTTTCTAGATGCGATGGAGTTGTAAGCCCATTCGAGCCACTGCAGCGCCAGCTCCAGGTCGGACCGCTCCACCGTGGCGCCGCACCAGAAGCGCAGGCCCGGCGGCGCCTCGCGGTAGGAGGCGATGTCATAGGCGGCACCCTCGCCTTCCAGGAGCTTGATCAGCTGCTTCAGCTTCTCCGGGGGCAGGTCCACGGTGAGGCAGACGCTGGTATTGGAGCGGGTGGCCGGATCGGCGGCGAGGAAGTGGATCCAGTCATGCTCGGAGACGAATTTTTCGATAACCCTGAAATTGTCCTCGCTGCGCCGGATCAAAGCCGGCAGCCCTCCGATGGACTCCGCCCACTCCAGGGCGGCCAGGTAATCCTCGTTGCAGAGCAGCGAAGGGGTGTTGATGGTGGAGCCTTCAAAAATGTCCCGCATGAGCTTGCCGCCTTTCTTCAGCCGGAATACTTTGGGGATGGGCCAGGGCGGCGTGTAGCTCTCGATGCGCTCCACGGCCCGCGGCGAGAGCACCAACATGCCGTGGGCCGCCTCCCCGCCGAGCACCTTCTGCCAGGAGAAGGTAGCGGCATCGAGCTTCTCCCAGGGAATCTCCATGGCAAATACCGCCGAGGTGGCATCGCAGATGGTTAAGCCCTGCCGGCGGGAGGGGATGAAATCGCCGCTGGGCACCTTTACTCCGCTGGTGGTGCCGTTCCAGGTAAAGACAACGTCGCGCTCAAAATCCACCTGGGAGAGATCGGGCAGGTAGCCGTAGCCGGCTGAGAGCACCCTCACCTCCTCCAGCTTCAGCTCGTTGAGGATATCATGGGCCCAGTCCCGGCCAAAGGCTTCAAAGTAGATCACCTCCACCCCTCTTGCCCCCAGCAGGTTCCAAAGGGCCATTTCCATGGCTCCCGTGTCGGAGCCGGGAACGATGCCCACCAGGTATTCATCAGGTATGCCCAGCAGCTTCTTCGTTCTCTGGATGGCCTCAAAAAGGCGGGAGCGGCCCAGGGCGCTCCGGTGAGACCGGCCCAAGGGAGCCTCTTTTAACGCTTCCAGGCTGTAGCCCGGGTACTTGGCGCATGGTCCCGAGGAGAAACAGGGGTTTTTAGGTTTAGCGGAAGGTTTTTTGATCATTGCTGCTGCTCCTTTGCTAGTTAAAGTTTCCTTTCCCCCTTGTCAGCGGCTGGAAATCCCTGCTCAACCAAGTCCAATCCTCATATTTCTTTTGTGTCCATCTCCTGCATTCCCGGGAGGGCCCGCTTGATTAAGCAGTATTATATACCAGGAGGCGGCGTCCCGTCGAGGGAGCCGCGTTCTTTAGAAGGGGCCGTAGCCGAACCATACCGCCACGATAAGCATGAACATGGTGATGATGAGAACGGCCAGCTGCAACAAGCCGACCCAGCGGAACCACTTGGCGTAGCTCACCGTGGTCAAGCCCAGGCAGATGAGCAGCACCGCGTTGGTGGGATAGAACACGTTGGAGAAGCCGTCGCCGAAGCAAAAGGCCAGGACCATGGTCTGCCGCGTCAGCCCCGTGAGGTCGGCCAGCGGGGTGAGTATGGGAATGATCAGGGCTGCCTTAGCCGATGCGGAGGCGATAAAGAAATTCATAACCAGCACCAGGCCGTAAATGAGGCATGCCGCCACGTAGGAGGAAGTGCCCGAAATGAAAGAGGCCGCGTAATGGATGACCGTGTCCATGACCCCGCCCTGCTCGATGATGTAGCTAACGCTCATGGCCATGAGGATGAGCACGATGCCCGGGGCAACCCCGCCCATGCCCTGCAGGAAGGTTCGCCCCACCTCCCGGCCGCGCAGGCCGCCCCAGAAGCCGGCGCCCACGCCGGCAGCCAGGTAAAGCAGGGCAATGGCCGGCAGGGAGAAATCTGAAAACCACGGCACCAGGTTTGCGGCGGCGATCACTGCAATAATCCCCCCGAAACAGCACAGAAACCAGGCCACGGCCCTGTTGACCCGGCCATCACCCGGCGACGCGGGATCCGGCGCAGCGCTCGCAGGCCGGCTGAAGTTCGCCCGCACTTCCCCGTCCTCGGCATAGACCAGGGAGCGGCGGGGATCCTCATCTATTTTTTTGGCATGGCGCACCAGGAAGAAGCAGATAAGAGCATAAAGGAGGGCAAAAATAAGCAGGCGGTAGGAAGCTCCCGAAAAGACAGGCAGGCCGGCCATGCGCTGGGAGATGGCCACGGAATAAGGATTGGAAATGGCCACGGCAAAGCCAAAGCAGATGGAAAGGAGGCTCATACCCAATCCCAACAGGGCGTCCCAGCCCATGTTGTAAGAAAGGATCACCACCAGCGGCGCCAGGGCAACGACCTCTTCAAACATGCCCAGGGTCGACCCGAAAAACATGAACACCAGGGAGACAATGCATATTAACAGGTAGCGCTTCCTGCGGAACCGGGTGACAATCCTGGCGATAATTGCCTCGAAAACGCCCACGCGGTTCAACACGGCGTAGCCTCCGCCGATGAAGAGAATGAGCATGGAGAGGACGATGACCACCGGTGAATTCTGGGAGGCATAAAGCACCTCCACCGGCGCGGTGAGCCAGCGGTACACCGGCAGCACCCTCTTCTCGGTAAAGTGGAAGGAGTGCGGGTCGATGAGCAGTTTTCCTTCCACCTCCACGCGCTCGTAGCTCCCCGAGGGGATGACTCGCGTGAGAACACCCGACAGTATCATCAGGCAAAGGATAATCAGCGCCGTGGTAATGAAGGCCTTCTTGCCGATCCTAATTTCCGCAGACTGGGACATGCCCATACCCCCTGTCCTATGCGCAATTAAGCTAGGTAATGTAGATAAATTCTTTAGCGGGCTGCAAATACCTTTTCCGGCAGCCTTTTTTCTTTCTGGAAACAAAAGGGATTGCTGGGCAATAGAAAGAATATTAATAATATGCCGTGAAATATGCCCCTAAAAAGGAGAGGATCAAACATGGCGATAACACTGGAAAAAGTGAAAAGCATCCTGGCGCGGGAGGAGAAGCGCTATGCTGAAGAGCGGCCCAAATCGAAGGCCCTTTTCGAGAAGGCCAAGCGCTGCTACCCCGGCGGCGTGCCCATGAGCTGGATGCGGATCTGGCCGGGCGGCTTTCCCGTCTTTGTCCGGGAAGCGAAAGGCGCCTACCTCGTCGACGTGGACGGGCATCGCTACCTCGACCTTTGCCTGGGCGATACAGGCGCCCTGCTGGGACACGCCCCGCCGGAGCTGATGGGCCCGCTGGCGGAGCAAATGGAGAGGGGGCTGGCGACGCTGCTGCCCATCGAAGACTGCATCGAGGTGGGCGAGGAACTCACCCGCCGCTTCGGGCTGCCCTACTGGCAGATCCTGATGACCGCCTCCGACGCCAACCGGATGGCCCTCAAGGTGGCCCGCGAATTTACCGGCCGCAGGTTAATTTTGGCCTTCAACGCCTCCTACCACGGCAGCGTGGACGAAACGCTGGTGGTGGACTTTTTTGGCAACCTGATGACCATGCCCGGGCTGATGGGGCCGCTGGTGGAAGACCCATCCAGGGTGACGCGCATCGTGGAATTCAACGACGTTGACGCCCTCGAAGAGGCGCTGGCGCCTCGCGACGTGGCCTGCGTGATCACCGAGCCGGTCATGACCAACGTGGGCATCATCCACCCCGAACCGGGCTTCCACGAAGCCCTGCGCAGCCTTACCCGCAAGTACGGCACCCTGCTGCTCATCGACGAAACCCATTCCATCTGCGGCGGGCCGGCGGGCATGACCGGCGAGCTGAAGCTGGAACCCGACATCTTCGTGCTGGGCAAGCTCATCGGCGGCGGCTACCCGGCCGCCGTGCTGGGCTTTTCCCGGGAAATCGGAGAGATGCTCGCGAAACGGGTCCCCTGGCACAACTTCTTTGGATTTGGGGGCACCCTCTCCGGCAACCCGCCGGCGGTGGCCGCGATCAAGGCCACCCTGAAGCACCTGCTGACCGACGAGGCCTTCGCCTACATGATCCCCCTGGCCCAAAAGATGGAGCAGGGGATCGCCGCCATTATCGAGAAGCACCGGCTGCCCTGGTACGTGGCCCGCATCGGCTGCCGCGTGGAATTCCGCTTCCTGCCCCAGCCACCCCGCCGGGGCATCGATGCGCTCATGGACGTGGACTACAACGCCGTTGACCTGCTCACAGAGGGGCTTAGCGGGCCGCTGGAGATGCTCATTCATCTCTACTGCGCCAACCGCGGCATCCTGCTGTCGCCGGTGCACGACATGGCCCTCGTCTCCCCCGTGACCCCGGAGGAAGAGGTTGACCGCTACGTTGAGGTTATCGGTAATTGCGTAGAGGAGTTGCTTGCTTAAAGGCAAGGCTCCCAAGGCGCCAAGAACCTGACCTGGGGGCAGGAGCTCTTCTGCCCTTCAGCTGTTGGCGAGGTAAATGGCGTAAAGATGGGGCGTAAGGGTGGACTCGATGGCCGCCGCCAGGAGGATGAGCAGAGCGGGGATCAAGAGGGCACGGTGACCCGGATGACGCCAGCGGCGGCTTTTCAGCGAAGTGCCGAGCCAGGCCAGGGCAAGGGCCGCTCCCAGCGCAAAGGCGAGATATTCAATGAGGCCGTGCGGCAGGACAAGGTTTAGCAGGACATCTCGGTGCGGAATCTGGCTGGCCCGGCTAAACTGGGCGATGTCGCTGCTGATCCGGAGCAGTTCCTTTAGGAAGAAAAAGAGATAGCAGGAGAGCGCCAGGCGGCAGATCCTGCTCCGAGGGGCGGGGACGCGCGTACCGTAATAAAGCCAGGCCGCGGCGACCATCCAGAGGAGCAGCAACACGCCCAGGTTGTTCAGCGCCAGGTATAAAAAAGAATTATCCAAGGCGGTGGCGATGACAGCCTCCACGCGGCCCCACAGAGCGAGCATTTTCAACCTCCCGGGCAGACAGCCTGCTTGAGTAAACCTTATGCAGGCGGCCCGGGGAATATTCTTGACCTCTGCGGCGGAGCTTATGCGGCAGGCGGGAAATTGCCAAAGGACGCGGCGGGTGTTACACTTTAAGAAACGTTCCGGAAAGAAAGGGAAGCCGCATGCGGGTCATCGCCGGATCGGCTGGAGGAACAAAATTGAAAGCCCCCCGGGGAAGCGGCGTCAGGCCCACTTCGGACCGGGTCAAAGAGGCGCTGTTCAATATCCTGGGTGCACGGGTCTGCCAGGCGCTGGTCTGGGACCTCTTTGCCGGCAGCGGCGCCATCGGCATCGAGGCCTTGAGCAGGGGGGCGGCGGAATGCGTTTTCGTGGAGAGGAACAGGCGGCACATGGGCATGATCAAGGAGAACCTGGCCCGCACCGGCCTGGCCGGACGGGCCCGGCTCATCTGCCTGGACGTTCTCAAAGCGCTGGAGATGCTGTCGCGGGAAGGGCGGCAGGCCGACCTGATTTTTCTCGATCCCCCCTACCAGGAGGAAAATGTGCCCCAGGTGTTGCAGGCCATCGAGCTCCATGGCCTGCTTCGCGAGGGCGGCTTAATCGTGCTGGAACTCTTTGCCCGCATTCGCCTCTGGCCCGTTGAGCAGCCGGAAGTTGAGCAAAGAAGGTACGGCGACACCGTCCTGGCCTTCATCGAAGCGGCGGATCTGCCCGGCGCACGGGCAGCACTATTCAGGAGGCAAGAGGCAGGAGAATAGAAGCAGGAGACTGGCCATGGCAAATGGCTGCAGCGCCCAGAACTTATAAGGATGCTGGCAGCCCAGGCATGAAAAACCGCCTCTTATCTCACTTCCAACTTCTTACTTCACTAAATTTTGCGGGCATGGAAGAAAACGGCCCGCAGGCGGCGGAACATGTATAACCCTGCGCCGAGAACGGTGAGAATTCCCAGGAAGATCAGGGCCTGGTTGAGCATGAACATCGTCCGGGACCACCAGAAAGAAAGCCCCCCTGTAGGCACCGTTTCCAGGAACACGGGCAGGGCCAGCCTGCCCAGCAAGCCCCCCGCCGGACCCAGCAGCAGCGCGGTGCAGCCGCCGGCAAGGAGAGTATGAATGAGCCGGGCGGCGATATAGGGAGCAATGCGCAGATCCGTCTTCGAGATGATGCTGGCCACCTGGCAGTGGACCGACAGCCCGCTCCAGGCAATGATCATTCCCAGGGCAATGAGCTTCTCCCCCATGGCCACGCCCGCGGCGGAAGCCGCCGCCTGGCAACCCAGGTCAATCTCGAACAGGCCGCTGACCAGGGGGGCGGCGAGGGCGGGGCTGAGGCCGGCCGGCTTCAGCAGGGCGGCGATGCCGCGCGCCAAAACAGGGACCACCCCCATCAAATCTAGGATGCGGATAACCACGGACAGGAGGATGATGAAGCCGCCGACCAGGAGAAGGGTCTCTATGGATCGGTGGATGGCATCTCCCATCAGCCGGCCCAGGGGGCGGCCGTCCTTTTCCCGCGCTTCCACCAGGGCGCGCAGCGCCCGAGCCATGAGCGAGCCGCGCCGCGGCAGCAGCTCCGCGGAGGCTGGTTCACGCCGCCGGTAGAAGCGCATGATTAGACCCAGGGTAAGGCTGGAGAGGTAATGAGCGATGACGATGATCAGCCCGCCCTGGGGGTAGCCGAGCATTCCCACGGCCACCGCGCCGACCATAAAGAGGGGGTCGGCCGTATTGCAAAAGCTCATCAGCCTCTCCGCCTCCACGCGGTTGCACAAGTTTCGCGCGCGCAGCTCGGCGGTTAGAACGGCCCCGATGGGGAAGCCGGAAGCCAGCCCCATGGCCATGACAAAGGAACCAGCCCCGGGAACATTAAAGAGGGGGCGCATCACCGGCTCCAGGAAAACACCCATCATGTGAACAACACCCAGCCCGATCAATATCTGCGAGATGACAAAAAAGGGCAGCAGGGCGGGAAAAACAATATCCCACCAGACATGCAGGCCCTCTACCGCGGCTTCAAAGGCTTCCTTGGGGAAGCGGACCATGGACACGGTGATAAAGATGGCACAGAAGGCCATGAGGTAGGAAAGGATATGCTTTCTCTCCCGGGGCAGCTCTTCTCTCTGGCGGTAAAGCAGAAAGATAAACACGAGGATAACTGCGGCAGTGATCACCAGGCGCAAGCGGCTTCCCCCTCCTTGCCCAGCCGGCCGGCCGTCAGCTATTATTTATTTTAGTAGGCAAATGCCTGCCTTAGACCTACTTTATTGGAAGCCGGAAAGCTGGAGGGCGGGCTTCTATGCCCGCCCCTGTTTCTGGCAAATAATTCCTAATGGGACAAAGAGGTACGTCCCCCTTGTCCCATTTTGATATGCTTGGCTAGGCCTCATGGACGGGGGCGGCGTCCCACTTGCCCTCGCGGCGCAGCTTCTCCACGATCTCCTCGGCTACCGCTTTCAGCTCGCGCTTATCCACCTTGGCCACCCTGGTGAGGGGGAATTCCTTGTCGCAGGGCCAGATTTCAATGTGCTGCGGCCGCTTGTAGGCGGCGATGCCCTTGCAGTGCTCTTCAATCTCCTCGGCGGTTAGCTCAACGCCCTTCTTGGGCCGAACAAAGGCAAAAATACCTTCGTCAAAAATGCGGTGCTTGACCCCCACCACGTCCACAAGGTCCACCTTGGGATGGGTGGCGATAAAATCCTGGACCTCGTCGGGGAAAACCTGGTAGCCTTTCTGCTTGATGACAAACTTCTGCCTTCCCGAGAGAAAGAGGGCGCGGTGATTGCCCACCATTTTATAGTAGCCCATGTCCCCGGTGTAGAGGACGCCGTCTTTGGTCACCGCCTTGGCCGTCTCCTCGGGAAGGTTGTAGTAGCCCTGGAAAACAATGGGCCCGTGAACGCAGATCTCGCCGATTTCGCCGTCAGGCAGTTCCTCGCCGGCCAGGCCGTCGGGCCGGGGCGGCTTGCGGATGGTCACCGGGGCGAGATCGTCAAAGGCGGCGCCAACCTGCCCCGCCATCTCCTCCACCGTTATATTTGGCGCCGTGAAGGTGTAAAAGCCGGCCGTTTCAGTCATCCCCATTCCCGTGCCGAAACCCGGCGCCATCTTGGCCATCTCCCGCAGGAAAACAATGTCCACGGCGGAGCCCCCGTAGATGGCAAAGCGGAGGCTGCTCAGGTCATATTTGCCGTAGTCAGGCAGAGCCCATTCCAGCCGGTACTGGGTGGGAATCTGCCCCAGCACGGTAATCCGGTGCTTCTCAATGGCCTCCAGGGTCAGGCGGGGATCAAAGATGCGCAGCAAGTAGGCCGTTCCCCCCAGGTAGAGGGTGGTCATGAGCTGCTCGGTGACGCAGCCCACGTGGCTGGGCGGCAGGTTGATGAGCATGCGCAGCTCCTCCCGTTCGAGCCCGTAGCCAAAGCCTCTTGCCAGAACTTCGTTCTGGATAATGATATTCTCGTGGCACATCACTGCCGGCTTCGGCTCCCCCGTGGTCCCCGTGGTAAAGATGATCAAGGCCGGGGTGTGGGTGTCGATCTGCGCATGCGCCTTCTGCAGCCTCCCCGTAAAAAGGTCCTTGATCTTCAGGGCAACAAGCTTGCGCTTGTTCATCAGATCGGTAATGGCTATGGCCCCTTCAAGCAGCTCGCCCGGCTTCGGATGGGGCGTGAATTGGACCAGGTGCTTTACGTAGGGGCAGTTCTCCTTCACTGCCTTCCCCACCTCGCGGAAATCGCGCAGGGGAGTATTCCCCAGGAAAAAGAAAGCCTTCGGTTCAATCTTGCTTAAATCCCGCACCACCTCCGCCTCTTTCAGCCGCACATCCAGGGGCGCGAAGATGGCGCCGATTTTGAAGCAGGCGTACATCAAGATGACGTGTTCGGGGACCAGCACCAGCATGGTGGCGACGCGGTCCCCCTTGCCTATACCCAGGTCGAGGAGCCGTAGGGCGAAAAGATCGACCAGGGTGTTGAATTGCTTGTAGGTCACCGTTTTGCCGTCTTCATGCTGCACCAGGGCCGGCTTGTCAGGCTCAACGCGAGCCCACTTCTCCACGTAATCAGTCACCAGCGGCAGTTTCCAATCCTGAGCAGGCATCCTTAATCCCCCTTTAATATTGGTGAAGCCCGGTTCGCCCGGCATTGATGCAATAATATAGTTATTATTGCGTAATATTCTAATTTAAAGATAAATTAAATTTTGCTACACGTCAAGCTATTTTTAATATTTGGGGCATGGCCGGAGAAGCAGCGAGGGATAAAGGGGGTGCGGGAGATTTATAAATGGTGAGGTTCTCAGCAACTGCAGCAGCTGCAGCAGGGTGCGGGAGATTTATAAATGGTGAGGTTCTCAGCAACTGCAGCAGCTGCAGCAGGGTGCGGGAGATTTATAAATGGTGAGGTTCTCTAAAAGGGACTTCCGCTGGGGAGACTGTCCCATCAAAGGGGGGCAAAAAGGGACGTCCCTTGTGTCCCACATTCGCCCTGGCTCCAGAAAGGTGGGATAAAAAGGTGCGTCCCCGACGTCCCACTTTGGGTTTCGCGAGGTTTTACCCGGCCAGCACCTCTTCAAGGGCCCTTAAGAAGCGGTGGTTTTGCTCCTCGGTGCCGCAGGTGACGCGGATGTAGCTGGGGTAGCCGAAAATGTGGCCGCTGCGGACAATGACGCCGCGCCTGAGCAAGGCTTCAAACACCGGCCGGGCATCCCTTTTCAGATCCACAAAGCAGAAATTGGCTTCGCTGGGCACCGCCTTTAAGCCCAGCTGCGCCAGCCCCTCCGCCAGCTGGCGCCTTCCCCTCTCCGCAAGGGCTTTGCTGCGGGCCAGGTGTTCGCTGTCCGCCAGGGCGGCCACGGCGGCGGCCTGGGCGGCGGCATTGACATTGAATGGCACACGGACCCTGTTCAATGCAGCTATCACCCCGGGAGGCGCCAGGGCGTAGCCGATGCGCAGGCCGGCCAGGCCGTAAATCTTGGAAAAGGTGCGCAGGGCCAGGAGCGGCCGCCCTTCCTTGATATAGTCGATGCCGTCGGGATGGGAAGGATCAGTCGCGTATTCAATGTAGGCATGATCCAGCACCACGAGAACGGCGGGCGACAGGGAGTCCAGGAATCTTTCCAGCTCTTCCCGCCGCACGATTGTCCCTGTGGGATTGTTGGGACTGCAGATGAAGACCAGGCGCGTGCGCTCGTTCACGGCGGCGGCAAAGGCATGGAGATCGTAGCGAAATTCTTCCCCGGCCAGGGGAACAAAGCGCGGCACCCCACCCATCAGGCGCACGGCAAATTCGTATTCGGCAAAGGTGGGCTGCGCGATCACCGCCTCGTCGCCGGGATTGAGGTAGGCCAGGGCAACAAGGGTCATCAGCTCGTCGGTGCCGTTGCCGACGATAACCATGTCCATGTCAAGGCCGTATTTTTTCGCCAGGGCCTCTCTCAACCGGTGGCTGTGCATGTCGGGATAATAGTGCAGGCGGGGCAGCTGCTCCACCACGGCCTTTAGGGCCGCGGGCGAAGGTCCGAGCGGGTTTTCATTTGAAGCAAGCTTGATCACATCGGTCAAGTCGAGCTCGCGCTCCACCTCTTCAATGGGCTTCCCCGGTTCGTATGGCTTGATCAGCTCGAGGCAACTGCGCATGGCGGGTCCTTTCATCTTAGCCTCCTCCATCTGCGGGCATTTTTTCTATTATAACGTAAAAGGGCGTTCCGGGAGAAAGCATAAAGCGCTTTCCCCGCTCATATCGATAAAGGGGGTGATTAACTTGTTCCTCGCCATTTTAATTGACAAAAGGAGGCTCAAGCTCATATTCGGGCTGGCCATAGTCACAGCCCTCCTCCTTCTCACGCCCCTCTTGAACCTGCCCGATAGGCTGGCCACCGTGGTCGGCCAGGGCGAAAGGCTTGTTCCCATCTATTACGTGGATACCAATGAAAAAAAAGTGGCCTTCTCCTTTGATGCCAGCTGGGGTGCAGAGCGCACGGAGAAGATTCTCCAGATCCTAAAAGAAAACGAGATTAAAACCACTTTCTTTCTAACCGGCTTCTGGGTTGAAGCCTATCCCCACTACGTCAAGCTCATTGCCGAGGAGGGCCATGAGATCGGCAACCACACCCTTACCCACCCCCACTTGAACAGCCTGACCAAGGAGGAAATCAAAGCGGAGCTAAAAAATGTGGAAGAGATGATCCAGCAGGTTTCGGGCCAGAAAACAACCCTCTTCCGCCCCCCCTTCGGCGAATACAACAACCAGGTCATCGAGGCGGCCAGCGAGCTCGGCTACAAGACCATACAGTGGAGCATTGATTCCCTGGACTGGCAAAACCTCTCCCGGGAGGAAATCATCGAGAGGGTCACCAGCCGCGCCCACAAGGGAGCGATCATTCTCTTCCACAATAACGGGCTCCACACCGCCGATGCCCTTCCCGAAATCATCGCCTATTACCGCAAGCACGGCTACGAGATTCTCCCCGTTTCCCAGCTGATCTACCACGAGGATTACTACATCGACCCCAACAGCGGCGCCCAGATCAAAAAGCCACGGCGCTAATACCGCCACCTCTCAATTCACGTCCCCATTGTCCAAAAAAAGTGCGTCCCCGTTGTCCCAAAAACTTTTTCTTGCCTCTCGTTTATCGCGCAGTCTTGAAGTGGCATTATAATTCTGATAAGATAAAAGCGCATGGATGTATATTTTATCCTGCAGGCAGCTGCTGCCAGGAGCGACAACAATCAATGCAATACCGCAGAATCATTCCTTGCCTCGACTTGCTGGAAGGACGACTCGTCAAGGGCGTGAAGTTTGTAGATCTGCAAGACGCCGGAGATCCCGTGGAGCGAGCTCTTTTTTACGCCCACGAGGGAGCTGACGAGCTTTTCCTACTCGACACCGCCGCCACGGCCACAAGCCGCCCCATCACGCAGCAGCTGCTGCGAGAGGTTTCCTCCGCCGTCGGCATTCCCCTGGCCGTGGGAGGCGGGATTGACAGCATGGCGGTTATCGACGAGATGCTGCAGTGCGGCGCCGCCAAGGTTTCCATCGGCAGCGCCGCCCTGGAAAACCCCGCCTTTATTGAGGAAAGCGCCAGGCAATTTGGCAGCAGCCGCATCGTCGTGGCCATCGATGCCCGGAGGACAAATGCGGATTCCCCCGCTTGGGAGGTTTTCAGTAAGGGCGGCCGCCGGCCTACGGGCCGCAACGCCGCCGACTGGGCCCGCGAAGCGGAGTTGCGGGGCGCAGGGGAGATTTTGGTCACCTCCATCGACGCGGACGGCACCCAGGAAGGATACGACCTGGGGCTGCTTCAGGCGGTCACCGGCGCCGTGGACATTCCGGTAATCGCCTCGGGCGGTGCGGGCAAGCCGGATCACCTCTACGATGCGCTCACCGAAGGCGGCGCTGACGCGGTTCTGGCCGCCTCCATCCTGCACCAGGACCGCCATACCATTGGTGAAATAAAGGAATTTCTTGCGTCGAGGGGCCTGCCGGTTCGCCGGTGAGCAATATTAATACATACTTCAAGTAGGAGGAGACTGGGACATGAAGGAGCAGGATAAATGCTGCGTTAAAAAATGCCCGCCCCAGATTAAGCGCGGCGGCGTGATCATGGATGTAACCACCGTGGAGCAGGCGAAGATAGCCGAAAAAGCCGGCGCCGTCGCCGTCATGGCCCTGGAAAGGGTCCCGGCAGATATCCGGGCCGCCGGCGGCGTGGCGCGCATGGCCGACCCGGAGCTCATCCTCAGGATTAAGGACGCGGTGAGCATCCCCGTAATGGCCAAGGTTCGCATCGGCCATTTCGTGGAAGCAAGAATCCTGGAGGAGCTGGGCATAGATTTTATCGATGAGAGCGAAGTGCTCACCCCGGCTGACGAGCAGTTCCATATCGACAAGCATGCCTTCAAGGTCCCCTTTGTATGCGGCGCCAGGGATCTCGGCGAAGCGCTGCGCCGCCTCGCCGAAGGGGCGGCCATGCTGCGGACCAAGGGCGAAGCGGGAACGGGCAACGTGGTTGAAGCGGTGCGCCATATGCGCAAGGTCATGGAGGGGCTGCGCCGCGTCATTAATACACCCGACGACGAGCTGCCCGTCCTGGCCAAGGAGATGCGAGCCCCGCTGGAGCTGCTCAAGCAGGTAAAGAAAGAAGGCCGCCTGCCGGTGCTTAATTACGCCGCCGGCGGCATCGCCACTCCCGCCGATGCCGCCCTGATGATGCACCTGGGCGCCGACGGGGTTTTCGTGGGCTCGGGTATCTTCAAATCGGAGAAGCCGCAGGCGCGAGCCGAGGCCATTGTGGAGGCCACGGCGCACTACGATGACCCCGCCGTCTTGCTGAGAGTCTCCAGGGGGCTGGGCGAAGCCATGCGGGGCATCGACATTGCCTCCCTGAGCGAAGCCGAGCGCCTGCAGGAGCGCGGCAATTAACTACTACGCCTGCAGGAAAAGAAGAAAAGCTGGAGGCCTGGGGGCAACCCGGGCCTCCTTTTATTGCCCCTTTGCCTGCCGCGTCGAGGCGCTTGGAGCACAGGCAGGTCTTTATTCCCACTCGATTGTCCCGGGAGGCTTCGAGGTGATGTCGTAAACAACCCTGGAGACGGCGGGAATCTCTCCGGTAATGCGCTGCGAAACCTTCTCCAAGAGATCCGCCGGCAGCCTGGCCCAGCCGGCGGTCATGGCATCGGTGGAAACAACGGCACGCAGGGCGATGACCTCGCCGTAATGGCGCCGCCCCTCCCTCATGCCCACGGCGCGGACCCCCGTGAATATGGCGAAATACTGCCAGAGCTGCCGCGCCAGTCCCGCCGCGGCAATCTCTTCCCTGAAAATGGCATCAGCCTGCCTTAGAATGGCCAGCTTTTCGGCAGTGACCTCGCCGATGACCCGCACCGCCAGGCCCGGACCCGGGAAAGGCTGGCGCTGCAGGATGGCCTCAGGTATGCCCAGCTCCGCGCCCACCTGGCGCACCCTGTCCTTGTACAGATCCCGCAGCGGCTCAATGAGCTTGAAACCCAGCTCCGCGGGCAAGCCGCCCACGTTGTGATGGGCCTTGATTGCCACCCCGCCGGGCCCGGCCCCGCTCTCCACCACGTCGGAGAGGATTGTCCCCTGGGCCAGGTAGGCAGCATCGCCCAGGGCGAGGGCCGTCTCCCTGAAGACGTTGATAAACTCCGCCCCGATGATGCGCCGCTTGGCCTCGGGATCGGTCACTCCGCGCAGCGCCTCCAGGAAGCGCGCGGCGGCATCAACGCGGACCAGCCGCCCCCGGAGGCGATTTTCAAAAAGGGAAGCAACCTCCTCCGCCTCCCCCTGGCGCAGCAAGCCGTGATCGACGAAGATGGCCGCGTAGCGCTCGCCCACGGCCAGGTCCAGCAAAAAGGCCACCACCGTGGAATCAACGCCGCCGCTGAGGGCACAGACCACCCTTTCGCCGGCTCCCACGGTCCGCCGGATCTTTCCCACAGCCTCTTCGATGAATTTGCGCGGGCTCCATTCCCCGCTCCCGCTTTGCGCCATGATCATTTCACCAACTTTGCAGTCGTTTTGCTGTAGTGCTGTTAATTTATCATAACCGCCCCTTCGTGAAAAGACAAGAGATTAAGAGATCTGAGACTCTGCGACCCTACCGGATTTCTTAACTTACCGGCTTCCCGGGTCATACTATATAGTGAAGGCGGTTATCAACAAGTCAGGGGGCCTTCAGGCGATGCCTCGCGGGAAAATTAGAAAGATGTTTCCGGGGTCCAACTCGGCCTACGGATTTTATTCATTTTATGACCAGATCATCGAAGACAGCGCCGCGCGCATCTTCGTCATCAAGGGCGGGCCGGGGGTGGGGAAATCCACCTTCATGCAAAATATTGCCCGGGAATTAATCAAGAGAGGCCGCGATGCCGAGTACCACTGCTGCTCGGCAGACAGCAAGTCTCTTGATGGGATTGTCTTTCCCGAGCTGCAGATTGCCTGCATCGACGGCACCCGGCCGCACGTGGTCGACCCCAAGAACCCGGGCGCGGTGGATGAAATCATCAACCTGGGCGAATTCTGGGATGAGGCGGAGGTCATCGCCCGTCGCGAGTCCATTCTCAGGTCAAACCGGGAAATCGCCCGCCTCTACCGCCGCGCCTACCGCTACCTGGCGGCGGCAAAACTATTCCTCGACGAAGTGGAAGACTATTACCGCGAAAACAGGTGCCTTGACGTGGCCGGGCTGGACCGCCTGGCCCTGCAGCTGATCAACGAAATCTTTGAGGGGAAGGTGAACAGGGGAGACGCGGAGCGGCGCGAGCGCCATCTTTTTGCCACCGCCATCACCCCGGACGGCCCGGTGAGCTTCCTGGACACCCTGGTCGGCCCCGACTACCGGCGCTACATTATCAGCGGCGATGACGGCACCGGCAAAAACGAGCTCATTGCCCGCATCAGGGATGCCGCCGTCATGCGCAGCTTCTTCGTGGAGGTCTACCACTGCGCCCTCGATCCCGTCAAGATCGACCATGTCATCATCCCCCAGCTTAAGGTGGCCGTTTTAAACAGCGTCACGCCGCACATCCTGGAACCGGCGGGAAACGACCGCCTTATCGAAACAGATGCTTTCGTAAAAAATCCCGGGCGGCGCCTGCAAAAAGAGCGCGACCTGGCGCGGGAGCTCTACCAGCAGACCTTTGACGCCGCCGTAGAATTCATTGCCCGGGCCAGGGAGGTGCACCGGGAACTGGAGTCATACTACATTCCCAACATGCGCTTCGGCGAGATCAACCGCCTGGCCCAGTCGGTCCTGGAAAAAATTCTCTCATATGCCCGTTAAAAAGCAATCTCCCGGCGCATTTGCAAACCACCGATGCATATTGACAAACGATTGTATTTTTGCTGAAATTATAGTAAAAGCGAACAGTTCGTGCATGGCGCCGTCTTTCTTTTTGCCACCCTCTGGGACATGCTCTCCATCAAAGCCCGGCTTCTTCCAAGTTTTCAAGCAAAGTGAGGTGATGCAGAAAGCAAACCTGGCCGTAAAACTTATTAAGCATCCCCGCTTCCAGCACGGACTGCGGGAATGAAAAAAAAGAAGGAGGCGTAAAGATGAGCGCAAAAAAAATACGTTCGGGTCATCCTGGCCCTCTTGCTAGCGGCAACGCTTGTCTGCGCCAACGCCATACCGGCCCTGGCCTGCACCGGCTTCTACTTTGGAAGATTGACCACGGCGCAGGGAACGAGCATTTGGGGGCGGACGGAAGACATCTCGGCGAATTACAGCAAGCTCTTCATTGTCCATCCCGCCCAGGAGCATGAACCGGGCAGCATGTACATATCCAGCAGCGGCTTCTCCTGGCCCTACCCGCCACGAACGCTTCGCTATACCCTGACCCCCGACTCCATTTACAATGAAGGGCAGACGCCGCAGCCCTATGCTGAAGTGGGAATGAACGAGAAAAACGTGGCCATAACCGCCACGGTCACCCTTAGCTCGGCAAAAAGCGAGATCCTGGCCCTTGACCCCATGGTTAGGGCCTCCGACGGCGGCCTCCCGGAGCAGGACCTGGCCTCCGTTGTGCTCATGCAAGCCGAATCGGCCCGCCACGCCGTTGAACTGGTGGCCCACATTGTTGACACCGTGGGCTCGGCCGAGCGCAACGGCTTTACCGTTGCCGATCCCAATGAGATATGGTACATGGAGATCCTTTCCGGCCATCAATACGTGGCCGTGAAATGCCCCCCGGATAAAATTGGCCTCTCACCCAACATCACCATGATGGGCGCAGTAGACGTAAACGATACCGAGAATGTTATTGCCTCCCCAAAGCTCATTGAGATCGCCCAGCAGGCCGGCACCTTGGTGCTGGACAACCAGGGAAGGATCAAGGTGGCGGAAAGCTATGCCCGCTCCAACAGCTCGGTGCCGAGCCGCCTGTACGACGGATATGAATACCTTAAAGGAAAAGAAGCCGCCAACGCCCTGCAGCCCGGCTACTACGAGTATTTCATCGATCCCCGGCCGGGAGGCGGCTACACCCTGTACGAAGTAATGCGGCTGATGGCCCATGGAAGCATCAACCGAGCCGCTACGGTGGAAAGCCATGTTTTCGAGACGCGCTACGATGTGCCTGCAGACCTGGCCACGGTGCTCTGGCTGGCCATGGGACCGGCGGAATTCTCCATCTTCATCCCCTACTACGCCAACTTGATCACGGAAACCTTTGAAAATTACTACAAGTACGACAGCCCCCGGGACAACCGCGACTACCGCTCCATGTACTGGCTCTTCCGCGATATCTACACTCTTTGCACCGGGGACCGGGATAATATCGCCCCCAACGTGGCCGCCTTCCTGGAGCAATACCAGAAGAAGCTCATCGAGCAGCATAAAGTCATCGACGCCGAGATGGCCAAAATCTACGCCTACAGCCCCGCCCTGGCCCAGCAAAAAGCCACCCAATTGTCCCTGGCGGCAGCGCAGCGCGCCTTCGAAGTAATGACCACCATAAGAGAGGAGATCTTGGCCTACAAGGCGGATCCCAATCCGGACAAGGGCATCTTCACTCCTTCCCTGCTAAGTCAGCCTATTGAAACAAATTATACTTTTGCTGCCGTGGACGGCACGGGGCTGCCCGTGTTCCTGAAGGATGACGCCACCGGCATTACCGTGGAAGGAGAACCCGGCGCCCTGGACTATGGCACGGAACTCCTGGCCAGGGTTATCGGGGCAGAGGAATTGGCTGAAGCCACCATCGTGGCCCTGGACCGCCTGGCCAATAAATTCCAGGCCTACGAGATCAAGCTGATCCTTGACGGGGAAGAGGTGCAACCTAACAGCGCTTTAACCCTATCCTTCCCCATCCCGGAAGGATATGACCATGAAAACCTCATCCTGTACAAAGTAATGCCCGACGGCAGCCTGGTGGAATTGCCGGGCGAGGTTTCCGGCGGCTTCTTCCGCGTCACCCTGGATCAATTGAGCATTTTTGTCCTTGCCGAGAAGACAGCAGCAGATGAAGCGGAAGAGGAAGAAAATGGCGTCACTCCTCCCACCCATGCCGGCAGCGACGCTCACTTCCACATCCTGGGCATTATGCTTCTCTTGGCCGGCTTCGCCGCTCTTGCGGCACGGAAAGGCCGCAGGACGGCCTGAGGCAAAAGAAAATGAAGGGGATGGCCTTTCCGCGGCCATCCCCCTTTTCTGTCTTATCAGCGAAAGAGAAGCCCGGCAAGCAGCCAGGGTTAGGTCCGGGCTGCCGGCGCGCTTTGTCCTAGCCCTCCAGGCGGGATTTTTTGTGGCGCAGGGCGGCGGCAATGAAGTCCCGGAAGAGCGGGTGGGCCCGCTGCGGCCTCGACTTAAATTCCGGGTGAAAGAGAACGGCTACAAACCAGGGGTGATCGGGCAGCTCAATCATCTCCACCTGGCCGGTCTCCTCGTTGACACCGCTGAAGACCATCCCGGCAGCTGCCAGCCTGTCGCAGTAAGCGTTGTTAAATTCAAAGCGATGCCGGTGCCGCTCCATGATTCTGCTCATCCTGTAAGCCTTCCAGGCAAGGGTCCCCTCTTTAACGATGCAGGGGTACGCCCCCAGGCGGAGGGTGCCGCCCAGGCGGGTATGGTTATCCTGCCCCGGCAGGTAGTCGAATACAGGGTAGGGAGTCTTGCTGTCAAACTCGATGCTGTTCGCGCCGGGCATCCCGGCCACGTGGCGGGCAAATTCAATCACCGCGCACTGCATCCCCAGGCAGAGCCCCAGGAAAGGAATCTTCGCTTCCCGGGCCACGCGCACCGCCCTGATCTTGCCCTCGATGCCGCGGTTTCCAAAGCCGCCGGGGACAAGGACGGCGTCCACCCCCTGCAGCAGGGCCTCCGGGTCGCCCCTTTCAAACTCTTCCGCGGGGATGGCCCTTATCTTCACGGCGGTATTATTCTCCCAGCCGGCATGGAAAAGGGCCTCGTTTACGCTAAGGTAAGCATCGGGATAGGGCACGTACTTGCCCACCAGGGCCACTTCCACTTCATCGTTCAAGGAGCTCATCTTCCGCAGCAGTTCTTCCCAGGCGCTCATCTCCGCTTCGGCACAGTCAAGCTGCAGCTTCTCCACGACCATCCGATCCAGGCCCTGCCGCTGCAGCTGCAGCGGCACCTGGTAGATGGAAGGGGCGTCCAGGTTCTCCACCACCTCGTGCGGCTTGATGTTGCAAAAGAGGGCTATCTTGCGCTTAACATCGTCGCCCAGGGGATGTTCGGTGCGGCAGATAATAATGTCGGGCTGGATACCGATGGAGCGCAGCTCCTTGACGCTGTGCTGCGTCGGCTTTGTTTTCAGTTCGCCCGACATGGGCAGGTAGGGGACGAGGGTAACATGGATGAAGAGGACATTTTCCCAGCCCAGGTCGTAGCGCAGCTGGCGGATTGCTTCCAGGAAGGGAAGGCTTTCAATGTCACCAACGGTGCCCCCGATTTCAGTAATGACCACGTCCACATCGCTCTTCTGGGCAATAATCTGCATGCGCCGCTTTATTTCATCGGTAATGTGGGGAATCACCTGGACCGTCTGCCCCCGGTAAAGCCCCTGGCGCTCGCTTTCGATGACCGACCAGTAGATCTTGCCCGTGGTGATATCGTTGTCCTTGGTTAAATTTTCATCGATAAACCTCTCGTAGTGGCCCAGGTCCAGGTCGGCTTCCGCCCCGTCCTCGGTGACAAAGATCTCGCCATGCTGGTGCGGCCCCATGGTCCCGGGATCGTAATTGATATAGGGGTCAAATTTCTGGATGGTCAGCTTCAGCCCCCGGTTCTTCAGCAGGCAGCCCAAAGAAGCCGCCGTTATCCCTTTCCCCAGTGATGAAACGACTCCGCCGGTGATGAAAATGTATTTTGTCATCTGCGCCCTCCATTATTTAACCTTGCTGCCTCGTTGTTGGGTAAAAACATTCCTGGAATGGATTCTACCACCGTTCCCCTATTCCCTGCTGCAGGGCAAGCCCGCAGAAAAAAAGAGTGGACAGCCGCAGGAGGGAGGAGGGGATGCGCGGCGGGCTTCGCCGGCCGGCGCGTGGAATGGGCGCAGGATTGGCCCCGGCCAAGGAGCAAGGAAAATGAAACGAAGGAACCGCTTAAGAGCGCAGGCGCCTGCGGAGCAGGAAGAGGGCTTCCCGGAGCAGCCTGATTAGTGTTTCCCCTTCTTCTTTCGCTTCCCTCCAGGCCCTTCTCAACCTGCCGGCGGCATCCCGCGCCCCTGCAGCCGCCCGGCTCCCCAGGCGGCCGGCAGCCTCGCTTAAGGCGGCAATATCGTCGCGCAGCAGCCCGGGCAGAATCCGGCTCTCCCGGCGCAACTCCTGACAGGAGCGGCGCAGGTTTTGGGGGGCCTCCTGCCATAGGCGCACCGCCGCAGCCAGCATTCGGCTCCCCAGCAGCAGCAGGCTCGAGAGGAAGGCCTGCAGGAGGCGGGGAATAATCTGCCCCTCGCGGCGCAGCCGCCGCCAGGCTGCCCGCAGGTTGAAGGGCGCCAGGCGGCGGGCAAGTTGCAGCTTCTCCGGCAGATCCTGCAGGTAATCGCGCCACTGCCGGGCGGAAGAGGCCGCCCTTTCGGGGAAGGCCTTCCACCAGTGGAGCAGTTCTTCCAGGGCGCCGGGATTGTTCAGGTAGTAGAAGCCCATCGCCGCCCCCAGGGCCGCCAGCAGCAGGCTGACCACAGTACCGGAAACGGCGCGCATGATGCCGTAGCTGCTCCGGCCGGCGGGGGCGTCATCCGGCAGTTGCTGCGGCGGCGCTATCCTGCTGTCCCGCAAAAAGGAGGGGCCGTAAAAATAATAGGAGACCACGTCGGCAAAGCGGGCAATGCCCCGCTGCGCCGATTCCTTCGTATTCGTATGCGCCCCCACCTCCAGCAGCAGGGCCAGCGGCGAGAGGTCCTGGTTGTAGCTGCCCCAGATAAGCAATACGCCATGGATGAGGCCCGGGTAAAGGCGGTCGGCGTAGCCTTTCAGATCGTAGGCAAACTGCTGGTTCGTGGCCGTGCCGGGGTTGCTCAGCCCCACCACGATCTGGATTTGCGTCACCGGCTCCCCCTCCAGCTCAAGTGCGTATGCCTCCCAGGGAGCGGCGTCGCGATGCACGTCGAAAATGGCGTCAGGCCGCTCCCTTAACAGCCGCAGCGCGGTAACCCGGGAACGGCGGTAGGCGCCGCGATCGTGGGGCAGGTGCAGCTGGTCGGAATAAAGAACCTCAATGCCCTTTTTCTCCAGGGCTTCCTTAAAGGCCAGGCCCACGTCGTGGATGCCCCCCGGGCCGTAGATGCTTTCCGTCCCGTCGCTGGGGACATAGGACTCCGCATTATGCGTGTGGTAGATGGCAATTTTATAGGCCGGCCTCTCCCGCCCCTGCACGGGCAGAAGCCCCGCCGGGGCGGCGGAAAGCCCCGGGGGTTCTATGAGGCGCACCTTTTCCACGAACCGGGCCCGCGCCAGGTAGCCTTCAACGTCAACGACTTCGTAAAGATCGTTTTCCGAAGTGAGATAGCGGTCTCCCTCCCTGAGGCGGTGGCCGGTGACCAGGAGGGTGCGCCCTCTCTCGTCGATCATGTAAAAATAGCGTCCCCTTTTCAGCTCCTCCGGGGTCAGCTCATCATCGAGCAGGGGGGCCGCTTTGCCCGGAGAAGCGGGCGCCAGGCAGCAGGCCGCCATGAGCAAAGCTGCAAGCAGGGCCAGGTTAAGTTTCCGCATCGCCATATCGCATCCTTACGGGAGGCAAAGCTCCATGTTCATTTTTCCTCGCGGGGGCCTCCGCTGAGGCGCTCTTTCACCTCGCCAATCACTTCAGCAAGAAGGGTTCCCACGACGCCGGCAACCAGGGCGGCGTCAAAAACCCCGCCGCCGCCCAGGACCACGGGAATGTAGCGGAAGCCGCGGATCATGTTTTCGGCCCAGGAGCTCAGGTCCATTAAAAAAATGGAGCCGATCCCGCCAATGAAGGCGGAGCGGCGCGATCGGCCCAGGAGATAGGCAATGAGTCCCGCCGCCGCAGCCGGCAGGTAGAGGGGATCGAGTTCGTAGCCCAGGGAACCCGGGTTGATGGGCAGAAGGCGATCCAGGCTCCAGACCAGGGCCGCCCCCGCAAGGGCGGTCAGCGGGCCGCGCAGCTTCTCCTCTTTCCCAGGGGCCTTGATCACCAGGTAGGCGCATATGCCCAGGGGGATGCCCATCCCCCCCACGTTAAGGGCCAGCCCTCCCCCCAGCGGCAGGGAGGGAAGAAAGCCGCCTACATACATGAGGGCCACCAGGATCAGTGCCGTCTTCTTGTCCATGCGCAGCCGGTCCAGCACCCGGTGAAGCAGGATAAGGTAGATGACCGCGGTAACCACAACCACGAGCATGATTCCGGGGGCTCTTGCGTACATGGCCGCACCCGCCTTTGTTCGCAAAGGAAAATGAAGGACAGTTTATCTTTCCCCCCCGAAGCGGCAAGATATGCACAAACAGGCCCCTTCGCCTCCTTAAGAGGGCGAAGGGGCCTGTTGTAGAAAAGGGGTTTAGGTCAGCAACTGCTGCAATTTTTGCTGCTTCACCCGCCGCAGCCGCCCGAAGCGCTGCCGCCATTGCCCGAGCTTCCCCTCGCGGTGCGGAAGGTGGAGAGCACCCGCTTCGATGCAGCGGCACAGTGCGGGCAGGGAACGCTCTCCTGTGAGGTGCGGCAAAGCTCCTCGAATTTTTTGCGGCACTGCGGGCAGTAGAACTCGTACAGAGGCACCGCCCAACCTCCTCTCAGTGATCAAGAATCAATATATCCCCCGTCGCGGGCTGCTTATAACTCCCGGGTGTAATTGACCTCCATGGAGAGGTCCCGGTCGTTGAGATGGACAAAGCGGGCCGTTAACACACCTTCCAGCTGGGCCAGCCGGCGCAGGAGCTCGGGCGTGATCTGCTCATCCACCTGGAGCGCCATCATGGCCTCGCCGCCGGCGGAGCGGCGCCCCACCTGCATACCGGCGATATTGATGTGGTTGTTGCCCAGGAAGGTGCCCACGCGGCCGATTACACCCGGCTTGTCGATGTAGGTGCACAGCAGCATGTACGGCGAGGGGACCACTTCAATGCGGTAATCCCCGATGCGGACAATGCGCATATCGGTGCGGTTGAACAGGGTGCCGGCAATGGTGTGTTTCTTGCCGCCCGCCATTACCGTGAGCAACACCAGGTTGGTGAAGTTTTCTATGTTTTTGCTAACCGATTCGCGCACCCGTATGCCCCTGCTGCGGGCTATGTGGGGTGCATTGACGAAGTTGACCTGGTCGCCAAGGATGTGGGAAAAAAGACCGATGAGGCAGGCCGTGGTGAGGGGGGCAACGGGATACTCGGCCACCGCGCCGCCGTAGTAAAGCTCAATCTCCTCCAGCCGCCCGCCGTAAAGCTGTATATAAAAGCCGCCCAGCAGCCGCATCAGGGGGAAGAAAGGTTTTATGCCCGAGATCACTTCCGGCGGCATGGCCGGCATGTTCACCGCGGAAACCACCGGTTCGCCCCGCAGGGCCAGGACCACCTGCTCCGCTACCTGCACGGCCACGTTAACCTGGGCCTCCCTGGTGGAGGCGCCAAGGTGAGGCGTGGCGATAACCTGGGGCAGCTTCAGCAGGGGGCTTTCATGGGGCGGCTCGTGCTCGAAAACATCAAGGGCCGCTCCGGCCACCTTCCCCGAAAGAAGGGCTTGGTAGAGGGCCTCTTCATCAATGAGCCCTCCGCGGGCGCAGTTCACCAGGCGCACGCCGTCCTTCATCATGGCCAGCTCTTCCGCCCCGATGAGATGATAGGTCTGCTTGTTGCAGGGAAGATGCAGGGTGATGAAATCAGACTCCCTTAACAGCTGCTCCAGGTCCACGGGGACGGCTCCTGTTTTTTCCGCCTGTTCCGCGGAGATGTAGGGATCATAAGCCAGGATGTTCATGTTCATGGCCCGGGCCCGCTTGGCCACCTCTCCCCCGATCCGGCCCAGACCGATGATCCCCAGGGTCTTTTTGTGAAGCTCCACCCCCATGAAGGAGCTCCTTTCCCAGCGGCCGCTCTTCAAGGATTGGTCCGCCGCGGGGATATTCCGGGCCAGGGAGGTGAGCATGGCGATGGTATGCTCCGCCGCGGAAATGGTGTTCCCCTCCGGCGCGTTGAGCACGATGATGCCCCGCTCCGTGGCCCGCTCCAGGTCGATATTGTCAACCCCCACCCCGGCCCTTCCGATGACGCGTAGATTTTTGCCCGCGTCAATCACCGGCGCGGTAACCCTGGTCCCGCTGCGCACCACCAGGGCATGGTAATCACCGATGCGTTCTACCAGCTGCGCCTCACTGAGGCCGGTGATGTGATCCACGTGGCAATGCTGCTTCAACAGTGCAATCCCCTCCGGAGAGAGAGGGTCGCTGACAAGCACTTTCACTGCGCTACCACCTGCCAATCGGGTGCGAATATTTCAAAAACACTGGCCTGGCGCCGCCCCAAGATGCCGGAACGGGCCATAAGAAAAAACCGTAACCGTAGTTACGGAAAAAGATAATAGGCCATGATTAATCCTGCCGGCTGCTGCGCCGGGGAAGTATGCGCTGGCAGCTGCTGTTATTCCAGCAACTGTTTCTCTAGTTCTACGCTAACGCCGGAAAAGTCAGTCCCGCCTAGGTCCGGCCCTTCAATCTCTTTCTCTTTTTGGCTCTGCGTCTTTTTTTGCGCTGTCTTTTAAGCTGCTTTGCGGTTTTCTCTTTCTTTGCCAGATCCCTCTCCTCCTTACTGCTCTGCCTTTCCCGGCCAGGGGCAAAATAAAATATCGGACTATATTATATCACTAACCTAAGCACAAAAAAAGCCTGCCCAGGCATTGGCCGTAGCCGGATGCCCGGGAACAAGTGCCATGCGGCCGTAAAGGCTAGACGTTATGACAGGCCACGAAATGACCTGTTTCCAGCTCCCGCAGTTCGGGCTCCTGCTCGCGGCATATGGGGAGAACCTGGTTGCAGCGGGTATGGAAGTAGCACCCCGGCGGCGGGTTCACCGGGCTGGGCAGGTCGCCCTCAAGGAGAATGCGCTTGCGCTGCCGCTCCACGTCGGGATCCGCGATGGGCACCGCCGAAAGCAGCGCCTTGGTATAGGGATGAAGCGGATTGAGATACAGCTCCTCGCTGTCGACCAACTCCACAAGCTTCCCCAGGTACATGACCGCGACGCGATCGGAAATATGCTTCACCATGGCCAGGTCGTGGGCGATGATGAGATAGGTCAGGTTCAGCTCTTCCTGGAGCCGTTCCAGCATGTTAATAATCTGCGCCTGGATGGAAACGTCCACCGCTGAAACCGGCTCGTCGCAGACGATAAACTCCGGCTCCACCGCCAGGGCCCTGGCAATGCCGATGCGCTGGCGCTGGCCGCCGCTGAACTCGTGGGGGTAGCGGTTGGCATGCTCGGGATTGAGCCCAACCATGTTCAGCAGCTCGTTAACCCTTTCCATGCGCTCCTTCTTCCCCATCTCGGGGTGGTGGATGACCATGGGCTCCATGATAATATCGCCCACCGTCATCCGCGGATTCAGCGAAGCATAGGGATCCTGGAAGATCATCTGCATCTGCCGCCTGTATTCCAGGCGCTCCGCGGGCTTGGCCCGGGCCAGGTTAACCCCCTTGTAGGCGACCCAGCCGGCGGTGGGCTGGTAAAGGCCGATGACGGTGCGCCCCACCGTGGTCTTCCCACAGCCGCTTTCGCCAACCAGTCCCAGGGTTTCCCCGGCCTGAATGGAGAAAGAGACTCCGTCTACAGCTTTCAGCCAATTGCGCGTTTTGCCTAGAAGGCTGCTCTGCTGCTGAAAATATTTTTTCAACTGGTGGACCTTCAAGAGAGGTGCTTGGGCCGAGGTTGGGACCATGATCAGGAGACCTCCTTTTTAAACTCTACCTTGGGGGCCTGGGGATGATTAAGCCAGCACCTGGCCCTTCCGCCGTTGAAGAAGGGGGGCATCTCTTCAGCGCAGATGGCCATGGCATAATCACACCGTGGCATAAAGGGGCAGTAGCTAAACTCTTGCAGCAGGTCGGGAGGCTGCCCCCAGATGGGCGTCAGCTTCCGGCTCTTGTCCGCGTCCAGCCGCGGCACCGATTTCAGCAGCCCCCAGGTGTAGGGATGCTGCGGCGTTTTGAGAACTTCGTCGAGGGTGCCCCTCTCCACGATCTGCCCCGCGTACATGACCAGGATGCGATCCGCCTGCCCCGCCACTACCCCCAGGTCATGGGTGATTAAAATAACCGCCGTTTGGAAGCGATCCTTTAATTCCTTGAGCAGCTCCAGGATCTGCGCCTGCACGGTTACGTCAAGAGCTGTGGTGGGCTCGTCGGCAATGATCAGCTTCGGTTCGCAGGCCAGGGCCATGGCGATCATCACCCGCTGCCGCATCCCCCCGCTAAACTGGTGGGGGTACTGTTTCAGGCGTATTTCCGGATCGGGTATGCCCACAAGGTGAAAGAGCTCCACCGCGCGTTCCATGGCCTCTTTCTTCGACATGCCCTTGTGCAGGCGAAGATTCTCCGTAACCTGGGTGGCGATGGACAAAACCGGGTTCAGGTAGGTCATGGGATCTTGAAAGATCATGCCGATTTTATTGCCCCGGATCTTCTGCATCTGGTGCTCGTTTTTCTCGAGCAGGTTCTCGCCGTCGAATATGATCTCGCCGCCGGTGATTTTCCCGGGAGGCGAAGGGATGAGCTGCATGATTGATTGAGCGGTAACACTCTTGCCGCAGCCCGATTCTCCCACCAGGGCTACCACCTCGCCCGGATCAACCTCGAAACTAACCCCCCGCACCGCCTTGACCACACCGGCGTAGGTAGTGAATTCAACTTCAAGATTTTTTACTTCCAGTAGATGTCCCACCAAAGCACCCTCCTACTTTCGCATCTTCGGATCCAGGGCATCCCGCAAACCGTCGCCCAGGAAGTTAAAGGCCAGCAAAGTGATGCAGATGGCCGCGGCGGGGAAAAAGAGCAGGTGCGGATATGATTTCAGGCTGACCAGCGCGTCTGAAGCGAGCGTGCCCCAGCTGGCCCGCGGGGCGGATACACCCAGGCCGATAAAGCTGAGAAAAGCTTCCGTAAATATGGCCTCCGGAATGGCCAGGGTGGCGGTAACGATAACCGGGCCCATGCAGTTGGGGATGAGGTGGCGCAGCAGGATCCGGGTTCGCGAAGCCCCAATGGTATGCGCCGCCAGGACAAATTCCTGCTCCTTGAGACTTAAAATCTGCCCCCGCACGATCCTGGCCATGGGGAGCCAGTAAACCAGCCCCAGCGCTATATACATGGCAATGAGACCCGAATTTTCGGGCATGATCTCCCGCAGGTAAACCATCATCATGATGACCCAAAGCAAAAAGGGAATGCTATACATGATGTCGACGAAGCGCATCATGACATTGTCAACCCAGCCGCCCACAAAGCCGGAGATGCCGCCGTAAAGCACCCCCAGGAGCGACACCAGGGCCGCCACAAAACCGATGGAAAGAGAGATCCTCGCCCCGTACAAGACCCTGGTAAAAAGGTCCCGGCCAAGTGCGTCGGTGCCAAACCAGTGCTCCGCGCTGGGTCCCTGGTTCTTCCTGGCAAAATCCTGCTCGGAGTAGGTGTAGGGCGAGAGCATGGGTCCAAAAATGGCCATGAGAAGAATGATAATAATTACAACCAGGCTGCCCATGGCCACGGGATTTTTCTTCAGCCTCCGCCAGGCGTCCTGCCAGTAGGTCACGCTGGGCCGGACTATCTCAATCTGTAACTCTCGTTTCTGCAGCGGTTTAAACAGTTCCCTTGACAGAGCCATCTTATACCTGTTCCTTTCTTTCGGCGAGCTTGATGCGCGGATCAATCAGGGGGTAAACCAGATCCACCAGCAGGTTCATGAAGATTAAAAGAACACAATAAAATATGGTCACGCCGAGAATGACGGTGTAATCGCGGTTGTAAATGCTGGTCACGTAATGTTTACCCAGCCCGGGCACGGCAAAAATGTTCTCCACGACGAAGCTGCCGGTTAAGATACCCGCCACCAGAGGACCCAGGTAGGTGACTACGGGGATAATGGCATTCTTAATGCCGTGCACCCAGAGGATGCGCCGCCGGGGCAGCCCCTTGGCGATGGCAGTTTTCATATAATCCTGGCTTAGGACCTCGAGCATGCTGGAGCGCGTCAGGCGGGCGATGTATGCCGTCGGCAGGCCGGCCAGAGCGATGGCCGGCATGATCACGTGCTGGGGCGAACCCCATGTGGCCGAAGGAAGCAGGCCCCACTTGTACGACAGGAAATACATGAGCAGCGTTCCGATAACGAAGCTGGGCATGGCGATGCCGATGGTGCTAAAAAACATGACCAGGTAGTCAGGAAACTTGCTCTGGTGCAGCGCGGCCAGGATGCCGGAGGGTATCCCCAGGAACAACGCCAGCAGAATGGCCACGGTGCCCAGCTCCACGGAGACGGGGAATCGCTCCCTGATGATATCGTTGACCGTCATGCCGCGATACTTGTACGAAGGGCCGAGGTCACCCCTGATCAGGTGAGAAAGGTAATCAATATATTGAATGTGCAACGGCTGGTCCAGCTTGTACCTGGCCTCGATGTTTTTCCTAATTGCTTCCGGAAGTGCTTTCTCACGCTGGAAGGGACCGCCGGGTATAATATGCATGAATAAAAAGGTAACCGTAACCACAACCAGCAGAGCAGCCAGGGAATACAGCAACCGCCTAACTATATAGTTGAACAATTCCTTCTGCGCCCCCTTTTACCTAAAAACCGGAGAACGGACCATGCACCCGGCGGAAGCACTGCCAACCGGCCGGGGCAGGTCCGTTCCCCCCGTCTGAAGAGGTATGCCGTCATGATGCCCGATTTACGGCATACCTCTTACACTACACTACCAAGTGATGCTCAAAACCGCCCGCTACTCTTCGAGGTAAGCGGTTTTGAAGTCAAGCGCGCCGGTGGCCAGGTATAGATAGCCCTTCAGCTTGGTGCTCACCATCATGGGGTTGGTATAGTAGTAAATGGGCATGATGGGCATGGCTTCCATCAGGATGTCTTCCTGCTCGTGCAGCAACGGGATCCGGTCCTTCGGCTCGGACAGCTTCGTCAGCTGCTCGATGATCTCATCGTAGCGCGGATCGCCCCAGTTGCTGTTGTTGTTGCCGCCGCCGGTCTTCCACATGTCGAGGAAGGTGTTGGGCTCCACGTAGTCCCCGATCCAGCCGGCCCGGGCCACGTCGAAGTCACCCTCGTCGCGGGAGTTGAGGTAGACACCCCATTCCTCGTTGCGCAGGGTAATACCCTTGATGCCCAGGTTTTTCTCCCACATTTCCATGATCGCTTCGGCGATGATCTTGTGCATGTCATGGGTGTTGTAGAGGATTTCAAAGGGCGGGAAGCCTTCGCCGTTGGGATAGCCGGCGTCGGCCAGCAGCTCCTTCGCCTTTTCGAGATCCTCTTCGAAGTAGTCGCCGCCTACTTCGCGGAAGTCGGAACCCTCTTCCACGTCGGCTATTCCGGGAGGCACAAAAGCATAGGCGGGCATTTCGCCGCCCTGGGTCACTTCCTCAACGATGGCCTTGCGATCAATGGCCATGGTCAAAGCCTTGCGCACCCTCACATCATTAAAGGGCTCGTGAGCACAGTTGAAGATGTAGTAGTAGGTACCCAGGTAGGGGAAGATGTGCAGCTCGTCAGGCCGTTCCTCTCTCAGCCGCGGGATTTCCGCGCCAGGAACGGTATGGGTCATGTGAATTTCGCCGTTTTCAAACATGGTCAGCTCGGTGTTGATATCTTCAACGGTGTAGAAGACGAGCCGGTCCGCTTTCACCGCTCCGGCATCCCAGTAGTGCTCGTTGGGTTCATACTCCAGGCGGCCCTGCTCTCTCTTTACCAGCTTGAAGGGGCCGTTGACAATCATTGTTTCGGGCTTCAGGTGCCAGCCCTCGTTGTCGGCCTTCACCGTTTCCTGGTGCAGCGGATAATAGGTCGGGAAAGCGGTCAGGTCGAGGAAATACGGCGCACCCGAAACCAGCTTCACCTTGATGGTTTTATCGTCAATGACTTCAATGCCCACATCGTCGGCGCTGCCTTCGCCAGAGTAGTAGGCGGTCGCGCCCTCGATGAGGTCAAACATGTAGGCGTAGTCTGCAGCCATTTCCGGGTCCATGGCTCTCAGCCAGGCGAACTCAAAATCGTAGGCGGTCAGCGGATCGCCGTTGGACCACTTGAGGCCGTCGCGCAGGTAAAAGGTATACTCCTTTCCATCCTCGCTGACATCCCAATCCTCCGCACAGGCCGGCTGCGGCCTGCCATCCGCATCCAAGCGGGTCAAGCCTTCGTACATCTGCAGGGTCATGTGAAACTCGGGAATCCCGGTCATCAGGGCCGGGTCCAGCGTTTCGGGCTCAGTGCCTACGTTGTAGTAAATAACCTGCTCTGTCGCGGCCTTCTCCCCACCGCAACCGGCGACCAGCAGGGCCAGCCCCAGCAGAAGCGCGAGAACAACCACACTCTTTCTCAAGTTTTAACCCCCTTATTATAGTATTGTGGAATTAACAGAGTAAAGAGACAATTTAGCAAAATGCCTCAGGCGCCCCCTCCTTCCCCTGTACTTGTGGGTTATTTTATATTCACTTAAAAGTTATTAGTTCGATATATGTACTGATTTTCCTGCTAGGGGAATGAGAAAAAAGCATTTTAAAATCGAGGAACAAAAAAAGATGAGGAGCCTTGGACAAAAGCCCTCTTCTTTCACCTTATGGCCTTAGGGCGGAGAAGGTTAATCCCTGCTCTTTATACAAATGGTGCCGGAGACCGGGATCGAACCGGTACGGGTAGCTGTCTACCCGAGGGATTTTAAGTCCCTTGCGTCTGCCAGTTCCGCCACTCCGGCATAAAAAATGGAGGCGACACCCGGATTCGAACCGGGGATAAAGGATTTGCAGTCCTCTGCCTTACCACTTGGCCATGTCGCCTCGTCATGGAGCGGAAGACGGGATTCGAACCCGCGACCCTCGCCTTGGCAAGGCGATGCTCTACCACTGAGCCACTTCCGCATATATGGTGCCGAGACCCAGAATCGAACTGGGGACACGCGGATTTTCAGTCCGCTGCTCTACCAACTGAGCTATCTCGGCATTATGGCGGAGCTGACGGGAATTGAACCCGCGATCTCCGGCGTGACAGGCCGGCATGTTAACCGCTACACCACAGCTCCGTTGCAAGATTAGTATACACAAATGCTCTCAAAAAGTCAACATTTCAGGCGCAAACTTCTTTTTAATTTAAAGCTTATCCTTCCAGGCCGCTACGCGGATACATTAGTCTAGCTTGAGCGCTTTCTGCGTTTTCTCCTCCCTGGCAACCTGCTTCAGCCGGGAGAGGCGCTCTTCCTCGGCGGTGCTGTAGTAGATCAGGCTCTGCAGCTCGATGGTCAGGTCGGTATTGTGAATGTGGACCCCTTCGGGGGCGTGGAGCTTGGCCGGGGCAAAATTCAGGATTGCCGTGACCCCGTTTTCCACCAGCTTGTCGACAACTTCCTGGGCGGAATCCGCCGGCACTGTTATGATGGCCACTAATGTTATGCCTTTTGATAATATC